>JGI24724J26744_10000645_pt1 | contig 24809 bp, 22 predicted proteins | sample Cruoilmetagenom7_FD_26744 | JGI IMG/M metagenome (IMG submission 26744) | reverse complement strand
GGAAGACCACCTGCTTGATAGGCGGCGTGTGTAAGCGCAGTAATGCGTTCAGCTAAGCCGTACTAATGATCGAGCGCTTCTCTGACGTGATGCAGAGAACTTGGCAGTCTTTTATCATCCTCTTACATACTATTTGCTAAACTAAAAGTCTTTTGGTGATTGGAGCGACGGTGGTACACCCGGTAACATACCGAACCCGGCAGTTAAGGCCGTCAGCGCTGATGGTACTTGGGGGGAGACCCCTTGGGAGAGTAGGTCATTGCCAAAAGACTTTTTTTATTTAAAGTATTTAGTATAGAATTCTCCTATGCGAGTTCTTAATACTTGCCCTTCCTATTTTTTATTTTTAAAATGAAAAACGCCGCGTTACTTCTGATTCGGTAAGAGCAATTTCTGGAGTTCTTCCACCAATACAAATCATTATGAGGGTCCGGGTCTGGTTACACTAAACCATTATTCTCAGCCTGGTTTTTCAATTGTGTGGGCAGCCCTGGGTATTTCTGCGCAATTACCAGAAAAATATTTATGGTTGATGACCAACGTGTGGACAAACCGTACTCGGGGGAGTGATCAACTTCGAACGGGAATAACTCGGGTATTATTTAAACGATTGGCAGGTATGTATGGGTTTATCACTACGCCGCCAATACCGCCCGCCCAGGATGAGTTAGCTGAAAGAGCTTTGAGTATCAGAAAATTAATGCGTTTTGTCAATGAAAATCCGCAAAACAATTCTCTGCATCGCACCAGAAGGGCAGGATTTTGAATACGGTAAAATTGGGAAACCTCCTGAAGGTACAGGTAAATTTATTTTCCAGACTCAAAATAAATTGAAACAGATAATTCCAGTGGGAGTTTGGGAAGAAGATGGGCACTTGATACTGAAATTTGGAGAACCATACACACTTGATCAGATTTGTAAATATGAAGACTCTGATATTGAAGTATCAAATTTGGTTATGGGTGAAATTACCAATCTTTTACCGGTTCGTTTCCTTATAAACGGTCATTAGGAAATTGGAGGATTTACCATGAAGAAGGCAAAATTACATACACTGATCACGATGAACGTATATTGGTTGGGATTATCCTTTATGTGGAATAGTATCCATCCAATCATCTTGCCATCTGTCCTTCTGCATATTGTCCCTGAACAACTAAAAAATACTTATCTCGGGATCCTCACATTCTGCGGCCTGATTTTGGCTATGATCATCCAACCTATTTCTGGTGCAGCCAGTGATGGATGGCGTTCGCGGTGGGGGCGCCGCCGTCCACTGGCGCTTGTTGGTACGNCTCTCGATTTTATTTTTCTTTCACTGCTGGCGTGGTCAGGAAATTTATTCATTGTGATTCTTGGTTATGTAGGCTTACAGATAACATCCAATATCGCGCATGGACCGATGCAGGGACTTATCCCGGACCTGGTATCGAATGAACAATTAGGATTGGCAAGTGGGCTGAAGAATCTTTTGGATATGGCTGGTTTGATTGTTGCCTCATTGGTGGCAGGCAGCCTGCTTTCCCCGGATGACCGCTATCCTACAATGATAATGGTTGTTGTAATGGGAATTTTATTGATTTCCGCTGCTGTCACTTTCTTTTGCGTGAAAGAGGAGCCAACCAGCGATATTAGCCGAAATGGAAACAAGATACATATCAAGCAGGTTTTTCAAATCGATCTGAAAGCAAACACATCATATTTTTGGCTAGTAATTTCACGATTTCTATTTCTTGTTGGAATTTATGGTATTCAAACCTTTGCTCAGTATTACATTAGAGATGTGATGCAGGCTGCTAATCCGGTAAAAGCAACTGGGGATCTGATGGCTTCTCTAGCCATTGCGCTTGTGATCTGCTCATTAGTCGGTGGGTGGCTGACCGATAAAATTGGAGCGCGGCTTGTAATTTATTTTGCAAGTTTGATCTCTGCGGTTGGCGCCTTCTTGCTTATAATCGCAAAGGATATTCCTTCCTTGACCTGTTTTGCCGGTATCCTTGGCGCTGGGATCGGGCTTTATCTTTCTTCAAATTGGGCGCTGGCAAGCCGACTGGCACCGAGAGAGGAAGCGGGAAAGTTCCTGGGTTTGACGAATTTAGCGACTGCTGGCGCGAGTGCTGTCAGTAAATTGGGCGGAATTCCGATTGATATGGCAAATAATGCTTTCCCTGGGCATTATTACGGATATTCCGGACTGTTTGCTCTGGGAGGATTTTTTGCGTTATTGAGCATGCTCTTGCTGCGAAAAGTTAAAGAAAAGCGTTCCGATATGTAGATTGATAATAAATGGTTTTATGTGATTTTTGTACTGTGCTTGGAGCTTTTTGAATTTGACAGCACAAATTCTTGCCCTTATAATTAGTGATGATTAACAATCCGCAAGGATAAAAATATACTGGGAGGCGCTATTAAGTAATAGCTCCAAATACATACTGGTTTACCTCAGAACAAGGACTCGACTGATGGTTGTAAATCAGCCGGGTTTTTTCTTCGGTAGAAGCCCTTCATATGAAGGGGAGTGATTTATATAATAACAACGGTTGTATTAAGACCAAAATAAAAATGAAGATCCGAGCATACAAAATAGCACGCTAAGATCGTTGGAACAAAAAAAGGAAAGAAAGGAGTTTTCTCATGGGTAAAGAAGAGAAGATCGAAGTTGAAGGCACAGTGGTTGAAGCGCTGCCCGGAACGCAGTTCCGAGTTCGATTGGATAATGACCATGAGGTCCTGGCTTATTTATCTGGTAAGATGCGCCGATATTACATCCGTATTCTGCTGGGTGACCGTGTTAAATTAGAGATATCGCCCTACGATCTAACACGCGCGAGAATCACATATCGCCAGAAAAAACCTCGGATTCATAATACTGAAAAGAAATAGAGGACCTAATCACCTTCGGTCAATGTATACGGAGGTGATTTTTCTTATTGAATCGCTTGAAAATTTGTTTTTGCGTAAACAATTTCATACGCATCTCATATTTTTTGATATTTTGATTTTGTTGGAATGAAATAATTCGCTTGGGACATAGTAGATCTACNCCGAATTTCTCATGATTTCCGTGTAATTTGATGACAGAAAAAACTGCCACGGTAATTTCGGAGGCAGTTTTNTTTCTTATATTGCTTATTTACGTGGATTCTTTTACAATCTATTATCAAATAATGTAAGCGCTTTCANGTAATTTGCACGTTCGAAAGCGGCTGGTTGTGCGACTGAGCGTTGGCTGAGTACGCCGCGGAGACTATCGACTGATTCATATTCATGTACATCCATCCAATTGGAAAATTCCTGCAGCAGTGACTCTGCTCGATCAATACCATTTTTCACTAATTCAGACGCACTCATAACAACCGATGCCCCTGCCAATAACGATTTAACAATATCCTTACCACTATGAACACCGCTCGTTAAGGCAAGGTCTGCATTCACTTTCTTGTAGAGAATTGCAGTCCATCTCAAAGGCAGCAGTAAATCAGAAGAAGTGGATAACTCAAGAGTAGGTTCAACCCGCATATTCTCAATATTAATATCGGGCTGGTAAAACCGGTTGAATAACACCAATCCATTCGCTCCCACACCCACCAGCTCAGCGGCAATGCTTGAAAAACTGGTGAAGAAGGGACTTAATTTCACCGATATTGGGATCTTAATCTCACCTCGGATATTTCTAACCAGTTCAACATACGCTTTTTCTAATTCAACACCAGCCACATCCAGGTCTGTTGAAACGTAATAGAGGTTCAATTCCAGGGCATCCGCGCCGGCTTGTTCGATCAATTTAGCATATTCAATCCAACCACCACTGGAAATTCCGTTAAGGCTGGCGATGATAGGGATCTGAACACTTTCTTTTGCTTTTGAGATCAAACCCAGATATTTTTCTGGTCCTATGTTGTAGTTATCGAAGTCTGGGAAATAAGTAAGCGCTTCTGCAAATGATTCGGTTCCTCGGGAAAGAAAATNATCCAGGGCTAGTGATTCGTGAGTGATTTCNTCTTCAAACAACGAGTAGAGGACTACACTCGCAATTCCAGCATCCTCCATCTTTTTTATATTGGTTAATTTCTTTGATAAGGTGGATGCAGAGGCGACGAGTGGGTTTTTCATTTCCAGCCCCAGATATCTTGTCTTTAGGTCAACCATTATTCTCCTTTAGGTAATAAAAAAACGCGAAGGTGTTTTCCCCTTCGCGTTTGCGTGTCTTTATTCGCCGCTTTTCATATGACTGTAGTCAGCGGCTGCCATCTGGTTGTATTTCATCCATCTGGCATTTGCATCCCCCTGCGCCAGTTTGAGCAGTTCTTCTGCCCGTTTCTCATTGGTTTGCACGAGCATCCGATAGCGGGTTTCGTTATAGGCGAAATCTTTCACTGGAATACTGGGTTCCTTGTAATCGAGTTTCAAAGGGTTTTTGCCCTCTTTTACATTATCAGGATTGAATCGGTAGATTGGCCAGACGCCAGATTTTACTGCTAATTTCTGCTGGTTGAGGCCGTATTTCATGTCGTAGCCGTGGGCAATGCAGTGAGTATAAGCAATGATAAGTGATGGGCCATCATACGCGTCCGCTTCACGGAAGGCGCGTAGAGTTTGGATATCACTGGCTCCCATTGCTACTTGTGCTGTGTAGACATATCCATAAGACATAGTGATCATGCCAAGGTCTTTGCGTGGGAGGCCTTTCCCATTGGCAGCAAATTTCGCGACTGCACCGCGGGGGGTAGCCTTGGATGATTGGCCGCCCGTGTTTGAATACACACCTGTATCCAGAACAAGAACATTGACGTTATATCCGGAGGCTAACACATGATCCAGACCGCCGTAACCGATGTCATACGCCCAGCCATCACCGCCGACGATCCAGATGCTTTTGCGTACCAGCATATCCGCCACGCTTAAAAGTTGTTTTGAGGTAGGATCTTTAATTTCACTCAATTTCTTTTTCAACTGCNCNACCCTGGCGCGCTGGGTTTTAATTCCAGCTTCATCTGATTGATCTGCAGAGAGTAGTTCTTCAGTCAATTGACTGCCAATTGAAGTGGATAAACGTTTGACCAATTCTTTGGCGAATCCGGTTTGCTTATCCGTTGTAAGGCGCATACCTAAGCCAAATTCCGCATTGTCTTCAAAGAGGGAGTTTGACCAGGCAGGTCCACGCCCCTCATTATTAAACGTATACGGTGTGGTTGGCAGGTTACCGCCGTAGATAGACGAGCATCCGGTGGCGTTAGCGATAACAGTGCGATCGCCAAATAACTGAGTCAGCAGTTTGACGTAAGGTGTTTCACCGCAGCCTGCGCAAGCGCCGGAGAATTCGAATAACGGCCGCAGTAACTGTGAATTTTTGACTGTATTAGCAATGAATTTAGTTCGGTCGGGGTCTGGCAAACCGAGGAAGAATTCCCAATTCTCGCTTTCCTTTTCCCGAAGCTGTGGTTGAGGTGCCATATTAATGGATTTGCGTTCAGGATTGGTTTTGTCTACAACCGGGCAGTTTTCAACACACATACCGCAGCCTGTGCAGTCTTCAGGAGAAACCTGGACTGTGAATTTTGTCCCAGGGAACTCTTTGAACTTCGCGTCCATTGATTTGAAAGTTACTGGCGCGTCCTTTAACAATTCCGCGTCATAAACCTTAGTGCGAATAACCGCGTGTGGGCAGACGAAAGCACATTTTCCGCATTGTATGCAAAGGTCAGGTTCCCAAACGGGGATTTCAAGAGCAATATTCCGTTTTTCCCATTGAGTAGTACCGGTTGGGTAGGTTCCGTCATTTGGTAATTTGCTTACCGACAGATTATCTCCATTTTTACCGATGATGGTCCCTAACACATTTTTGACGAAAACAGGAGCGTTTTCTGGAACTGGCGGAATGCGTTTTGTAGTGCTGGTTGCTTTTTCCGGTACATTGACCTGGAACAGATTCTCTAAGGAAGAATCAACCGCGGCGTAATTTTGTTTGACAACCGCCTCGCCCCGTTTGCCATAGGTTTTCTTGATATATTTCTTGATCTCTTCGATGGCTTCATCTTTTGGGAGAACACCGCTGATGGCAAAGAAACAGGTTTGCATTATGGTGTTGATGCGGATGCCCATCCCGGTCTTTTCGGCGACATCGTAGGCGTCTATGTTGTAGAATTTCAAGTTTTTCTCAATGATGCCAGACTGAACTTCGATAGGAAGATGATCCCATACTTCATCTTTTCCATACATACTGTTGAGAAGAAAGACGCTGCCGGGTTTGGCGTATTTAAGCATGTCATATTTCTCAAGGAAGGAAAATTGATGGCAGGCAACAAAGTTCGCTTTGTCATTACCAATCAGATATGGATACTTGATCGGTTTGGGGCCAAAACGAAGGTGTGAAATGGTCATTGCTCCGGCTCTCTTTGAGTCATATACAAAATAGCCCTGTGAGAAATTACTGGTCTCTTCACCAATTATCTTGGTTGAGTTTTTATTAGCGCCAACAGTACCGTCAGAACCCAGTCCGAAGAACACACAACGCACGATATCATCGCCCTCGATCTCAAAACCAGGATCGTAGCTTATGCTCTTGTGCGTGAGATCATCTTTGATACCCACAGAGAATGAATTCATCGGCTGGTCCTTTTTTAACTCGTTAAAAACACCTTTAACCATACCGGGTGTGAATTCTTTAGAGGAAAGCCCAAATCGTCCGCCAATTACAACCGGCTGGATGCTGAAAGGAGCGCTGCCGTTCTTCATGCTTTCCAAAACCGCTGCGGCAACATCTTTGTANAGCGGTTCACCATCGGCGCCCGGCTCTTTGGTGCGGTCTAATACAGCGATCGCTTTGACAGTCTTGGGAAGTGCTTTTAAGAAATTCTCAACATCGAATGGACGGTATAAGCGCACAGTGATGACAGCAACTTTCTCGCCTTGCGCGGCCATAAATTTTGCGGTTTCCTCGGCTGTTTCAGCGCCGGAAGCCATCAGAACCATTACACGTTCCGCATCAGGCGCGCCAGCATATTCAAAGAGATGATATTCGCGGCCTGTCAGCTTAGCAAACTTATCCATTGCTTTCTGAGTAATCGCGGGACATTTATCATAGAAAGGATTAACTGTTTCGCGAGCCTGGAAGAATATATCCGGATTCTGGGAAGTTCCTCTGATGGAAGGGTGATCGGAAGAAAGACCCCGTGAACGGTGTTCAAAGACGAATTCATCGTCGATCATCTCTTTCATCACTTCATCGTCGATCAACTCAAGTTTATTGACCTCATGGGAAGTGCGGAAACCGTCAAAAAAGTGCAGGAAAGGTACCCTTGATTCTAAACTTGCTGCCTGAGAGATGAGAGCTAAATCGTGAGCTTCCTGGATTGACCGGGAAGCTAACATGGCAAAGCCAGTTGCACGAGCAGCGGTTACATCGGTGTGATCGCCGAAAATGGAAAGCGCCTGCGCAGCAACGGAGCGAGCGGAGACATGAAAAACTGTTGGAGTTAACTCACCCGCTATCTTATACATATTAGGGATCATCAGCAGCAATCCCTGTGAAGCCGTGAAAGTGGTTGTCAGTGAACCGGTGGTAAGCGCGCCATGGACCGCGCCTGCCGCACCGCCCTCAGCCTGCATTTCCATAACCAACGGTACCGTCCCCCAGATATTAGGGATGTCTTTCGCAGACCATGCGTCTGCATGTTCCCCCATTGGAGAGGAGGGTGTGATTGGATAAATAGCAATTACTTCGTTCAGGCGGTAAGCAGTGTAAGCAACTGCCTCATTGCCATCCATCATGACCTGTCGACGTTTCATAAAAGAACTCCTTATAAAAAATGATATTTGATTATTCCCGAAAAGAGACAAGGGAAAATAAGCGGTTTTTCCACAAAACCGGCTTAATAATACCACTTTTTAAAATTGAAAATGAAATAGCAATTCGATGAATGGTTTATAAATATTTTTGTTCGTACAGGTACAGGGCGGCTAAGCTCTTGCTATCCCGCAGGTCTCCTTCATGAATTAATTCAGTTAGCTCTTCCCTGGAACATCTCTTAATTAAAAGAAACTCGTCCTCATCCTGTTGAAGGGGATCTGGTTTAAGATCTTTTGCAAGAAAGATGTGATTGAGCTCATTAGAATAGCCAGGCACTAAATATATCGACCCGATCTGGACCAACTTCTCGGCAGCCATGCCGATCTCCTCTCTTACTTCGCGTTTGGCGCATGCGAAGGGCTTTTCGTTTCCTTCTATGACTCCTGCCGGAAGTTCGATTAGAGAACTCTCACTGCCCATACGGAATTGCTCGACAAACCAAATCTTTCCAGTTTTATCAATTGGGATGATTGTTACCGAATCCTGATGATCTACGAGGTCATAATTCCTTTTTCGCCCATCCGGAAGAGAGACATACAATTCCTGGACATTGAAGGCGTGACCATTGAAAACGTTTTTCCTTGATATTATTGAATGTTTCACTACGCACCTCGCCACGTAGTGTAGCACAAAAAAACCCGCGCCTATTAGCGCGGGTCTCTAAATGATAATGAATGGTTAATCGTTGTTGTAATTATCCAACCCAAAATATTCCGTATTATTGGTCTCTAAGAGGACAACGATTGTACCTGTACCTCTCAAGCTGTCTGGAATGTTCAGTGTTGCCTGGAATCCATATCCTATTGAGGAATCAGGCTTATATTTTGCCGTGCCGGCGACGATGTATTGGCTGTAATCGTACATACCTTCAGGACCTAATTTGAAAGTAAGGTCCATATCATCTAACAACCATGGGTAAGTAGCCTGGACGGTAACTGTCTGGTCTTTTTGATAACTAACAATGCATAACCAAAAACCGGGACCGCATTTCGTTGTGTTATATTTCAATTCCACGACTGGTGGGGGGCCGGCTGTTGAGGTAGGGAGAATAATCTCCTCCTCTTCTTCTGGTTCGGGCGTGGTTTCTACTGTACCTTCGCCTGTTGTTTCTCCATCGCCATCCTCAGCGGGTGTTTCGGGGGTAGCGTCTAGAGGGGCAGCCATTGCAGTTTGTGTTCCAGAAATAATGTCCTTCATTAGTTGGGATTGGGTGGAAACCGGATTGGGTAGTTCTGAATCCTCCACTGCGGTATCAGTTGGACCACCTGATGCGGATCGTGTACAGGATGCGATGATACTGCTGATGATAATCAGGGCGGTAATGATTACAAGATTTCTATGCTTCATGAGATGTTCTCCTCCAAATTATCTTTCTTTCCATTTTTTATAATAAAAATGACACTTATTATATTAGCATGCTGTATAAACGCAGTCAATAGAAGATAAAGGCGTAATTTTACCAAGAAGCGCAGGTTGAGTCTGCGCTTCAATATTTTTCGTTAACTTTGCTACGGAGTTGCTTCTGGAATTTGGAATACAAATGGTGATTCGCTGGGTAGAAGCATAGTACTGATATTTGGAGCTAATTTGGAGATGTACTGGTATGTGAGTAGTTCAGGATTATTTGCAATGGATTCTTGGATCAACGATAATGCATCTGCTTCTGCCCGTGCTTCAATGAGCCGTGCTTCGGCACGCCCGTCGGCTGCAATCACAGCTGCCTGCGAGTCACCTTTCGCGGTTTCAATAACCTGCTTAGCTTCTTCTTTCTTTTGTTCGACAACAAAAGCAGCCTTCTTGGCTTCCTGTTCCGCGATCTGCTTTTGCTCAACAGAGGCAGCGTATTCTGGAGAGAAAGTGATATTACGTAGCACAAAATCGACCAATGTCAATCCATTCTCTTCAAACTTTATACCTAATTCTTCATTGATATATGCAACCAATTCAAAGCGTTTATCACTAATAACTTGCTCTACATTGAACTGGGATACAGCATCACGAATGATGCCGCGCGACTGGGCACGAACCAGATCAGATGAATATCTGTCCTGCCAAAGGATGTGTACATCCACCACCTTATTTGGGTTGACCTGGTAAATCACAGAAGCATCAACGAAAATCTCCTGCCCGTCTGCTGTACGGGCTGTGATGGAATCATCACCCTGAATGTCGCCTTCGAATGTAGCGATGGACATGGTGTATGTTTGGCGGGATACAGGATACCGCTCAACTCTTTCAACGAATGGTACTATCCATCCCAAACCTGGCTGTAGTGCTGTTTCTCGATACCCTTTTTCAGCAATTGCTGAGATAACTACACCGCGTTCATGCGGTTCCATGAATACCAATCCCGCGCTTAAGGTTGTTATAATCAGAGCACTGGTGAGCACAATGATTATTATTGTGCGCCCGTTTTTCATTTTCTGTCCACGGGCAGCCTGCACAGTTATGAATACAAATAATCCAAGGGCGGCAGTCCAAAGAAGCGCGGATAAACCTGTGATAAGATCTGTAACTCTCATTTTTCCTCCAATTAATTATTGATTCTTATTTTCACATGGATATTTCAAGTTTGCATTTATGTTTTATTTAATATACGAATATTGAGAATGAATGTTGCGGTGATATTTATACTTCCATCAAGATGGTAACGGGGCCATCGTTGTGGATCTCAACCAGCATATGCGCGGCAAACTCTCCACTCTGTATTTCAACTCCGTAGGCTTTCATTCTCTGAATGAAATAATCTACCAGTGGGCTGGCTACATCGGGAGGGGCGGCGTGGATAAATGAAGGGCGGTTGCCTTTGCGTGTATCAGCCATTAGAGTGAATTGGGAAACGACAATCGCTTTCCCGTTGATATCTATAAGAGATAGATTCATCTTTCCCTCTTCATCCCCAAATATCCGCATGTTTGTGATCTTTTTAGCCAAGTAGTCCGCTTTTTCCTGGTTATCTCCTTTTTCTATCCCCAAGAGGATTACTAACCCATGCCCAATAGCTGCTTTGATGGTTTCATCTATGACAACCTGGCTTTTTATTACCCGCTGGATAACTGCTCGCATGATTAAGATATTAAGCGGCTACGGTAGTCCCACTGCACTGCGGACTTCCCGCATTGTTTCTTCAGCGATCTTTTTTGCCCGTTTTCCACCGTCATGCAGAATGTCAAAAACATTATTAGGGTCTTTGCCAATTTGCNCNCGTTTTTCACGGAATGGCTCTAGATTCTCATTCAGATTATTAGCGAAGATCTTTTTGCAGTCTACGCAGCCAATCCCGGCTATGCGGCACTCTCGGTTAATNATTTCTACTTCCTCNGGTTTGGAAAAGATCTTATGCATTGAAAATACGTTGCAGACATCTGGATTGCCAGGGTCAGAGCGTCGTTTACGTGCGGGATCTGTAACCATCATCATCACACGTTTTTGTGTTTCTTCCGGTGTTGCGGCTAGTTCAATATGATTATTCAGACTTTTGCTCATCTTCTTCTTGCCGTCAATTCCAAGCACTTTTGGAATCTTTGTTACCTTCATTTCGGGCTCGATGAGCACATCAGTTTCATAACGGTGATTAAAGGAGCGAACAATTTCCCTTGCAAACTCAATATGCGGCGCTTGATCAATTCCCACAGGAACCATATCGGCTTTATATAGAACTATATCTGCGGTCATCAACACAGGGTAACCGACCAGCCCGTAGTTTATATTATGCGGCTGTTCACGGATCCTTTCTTTGAAAGTAGGCAGATCAGTAAGTTTTCCAAGAGGTGTGACCATGGAAAGAATAGTGTGAAGTTCAGTCAATTCGGGTACATGGGACTGAATGAANATGATGGTTTTTTCAGGATCAATTCCTGCAGCCAGCCAATCTAACGCCATCTCCAGTGTATTCTGTTTTAAATTTATTGTGGTCTCTATTGTGGTTAATGCATGCAGGTCAACGATGCTGTAAATGCAATCGTAATCTTTCTGAAGCGCCACATAATTTTGGATTGCCCCCAGATAGTTCCCAAGATGCTGGCGGTGCGTCGGGCGCGCACCTGAAAAAACACGTCCTTTTTTACTCATAATACTAAAATAACCTCATCATTATTAATTGAACAATTTCTCCCGGATGTGGAAGACGTCCGGAATCCTTCTTGGAAAAGACAAGTTCTGTACCTAATGAAATCTCATAGCAGCCAATGGATTGAGTAGGTTTCAAGATAACTTGCGATACCCGTTCGCTGAACTGATCCCTGATCTCTTCAGCCAACCATACTGCCTGTTTTTCAAAATGGCAGGGTACGCAATATTCAATGGTAACCTGGTCTTTCATTCCAATTCCTGTCCTTAATTGGCTCAATTATATCTTACCAACTGGTGTGGTTTAAACATCTCAATTTGGTAAAATCAATCTTAGATGAAACGAAATGGAAAATCCACACCGCTTATTAAGCGAGTTTTTGATGTTCTCTTCTCATTAATCGCGGTGATTATTCTATCTCCAGTGTTTATAGTAGTGTCGATTGTGCTTGCTATCTCCGATGGTTTTCCAGTATTCTTTACTCAAACCAGACCCGGTAAAAATAGAAATCCCTTTGACCTGCACAANTTTCGTACTATGAAGGTTGTGCGAAACCAAAATGATGAATTATCAACTGATAGTGAGCGGATAACTAAATTCGGCAATTTTCTAAGAATAACGAGTCTTGATGAATTGCCGGAATTATTCAACGTCCTTAAAGGAGAAATGAGCATAGTTGGCCCACGCCCGCTCCTGATGCAGTATCTTGGGCGTTATTCAGACGAACAATCCAGACGGCATGAGGTACTGCCGGGTATCACGGGATGGGCGCAGATCAATGGGCGTAATGCGATCTCCTGGGAAGAAAAATTTCGGCTGGATGTATGGTACGTAGATCATTGGACATTATGGCTGGATTTTAAAATTATTGTACAGACGATCTGGAAGGTAATTAAAGGTGAAGGGATCTCCCAACCCGGGCGGGCAACGATGGATGAGTTCATGGGAAATGCTGAGAAGTAAATTACTGAATGACCGAATACGGGTAAATTTTATCTTCCCGAAGCAAAGCGATTACCTTGTTCAAAAGATCCATTTTTCCCTGGCTGAGCCATACTAATCCATCGGTAACGGTTACATAATTTACATCGGATATCTTCAGGCTTGCGTTCACTACTTTTCCGCTTTGCCCTTCCAATAGATCATTCCAAATTTCCCGCAAAGGGGATAATCCATCGGAAGAAATAGTTGCGATCCAGCGAGACCGCAATTCCTCAGGGGGTGTCTGGTTGCCGATGACCGCCACATCCATTCCAGCCAAATAAGTCCCCAATTCAGCAGAAGAAGCATCGCCAGAGAGGAATAATACATTGACTTTGCTGGCGTTGATCTCAGTAAACGCCGCTTGCCAATTAGCTGGAGAGCTGTTTGCGGGCTGCTGGGAAAGAACCGGATATGTATTAAGTGGATAAATAACCGCAGCGCAAAGCCCGCAGTAGTAGCTGACCCCATTGTTGAATGCCTGATTGAATCCGGTATTTTCTGAAACCAGGAGACCACCAACGCGAAAATTTGGTGCTAAAAGAGCACTCAAATAGCCAGCGAGGAATGCCACATTGTCTTCATTCTTATGGATGATCGTTCCGTTAGCGGGAGGACTCCAATTCTGGCTGCTGATAGCTACAAATTGTGTCTCGGGCTTGTTGGCTGCTAAACTGCCAAGGTTGTCAGGCTGCTCAAGGAATATGATGATTTTTATGTCTGGCGAGATCTCGTTCGGGTATATATCTTGGCGGATCTCAAACTCCAATCCTGATCCGGCAGCCAATTCAGCGATTAAAGNTTGGGCTTCGGCTAATTCAATAGAAGAAATATCAGCGGGANCAGCCAGGATTGCCCGATCTGGTGCAATAGTTGGGATAGGGGTGGCTGTTGGTGGGACGGTTTCCTGTGTTCCATCGGCGCTGGGCTGATTTCCACTGCAGCCTAATAGGGCTGCTGAAAAACACAGTACAACGAAAATGGCAAGTAGTTTCTTTTTAAATGGCCGAAGATTTGACATAGGCGTAATTTTACTCGATGATTGTCAATGGGTTATAATAGCGGGCATGTATTTGCCTAAGTGCAGAGCATTTATCTACAATCAGAACAAGATTATTTAATATTTATCCCAGGATAATTTCCTGCGGTTTTTCTTTAAATGATAATTTACTAACAAGGAGAGAGCATCATGCCGATAAATTTCGGAACGGATGGCTGGCGAGCAGTAATTTCAGAGACTTTTACTTTCCATAATCTTCGGATGGTCACTCAAGCAATAGCGGATGCGGTTGCATCAGAAGGGTGGTTAAATGGGCTTGAGATTGATCCAGAACCAGACCCTAAAAAGATGATAGTTGGATTTGACACACGTTTCTTGTCAGATCGATATGCCAAGGAAGCTGCGCGGGTTTTAGCTGCTAATGGTTTTCATGTATTGTTATGCCAGGCAGATGCGCCAACACCCGTCATTTCATATGCTGTAAAGAATATGAACGCGATTGGAGGAATCGTGATCACCGCTTCTCATAATGCTCCCAGATATAACGGGATGAAATTGAAAGCGGCCTATGGCGGCTCCGCGCTTCCGGAATTGTGCCGAAAGGTTGAAGTGTATTTGAATGATAATGAATCACAGGGTCGTGGTCCAAACCTGGTGGATTATGATGTTGCCCGCGAAAAAGGGCTAATCACACGATTTAATCCCCTTCCCGCATATCAAGATCACATCAGGAAACTGATAGATTTTGATGTTATCGCGGAAAACCCGCAATATATTGTAGTGGATTCAATGTATGGGTCGGGGCGCGGAGTGATAAAAGGACTCTTAGAGGGAACAGGGTGTGAAGTCCATGAGATCCGTAATGAAATGAACCCGGGTTTTGGCGGTGTGCATCCTGAACCAATTGGTCAATACTTAAATGCTTTATCGGGTGCGATTTGTATGGGAAAAGGAAGTATTGGATTGGCTACAGATGGTGACGCAGACCGCTTAGGAGCGATGGACGAACGTGGTGTGTTTGTTGATCCACACAAGATCATGGCGCTTTCCCTGCATTACCTGGCTGAAAAACGCAAGTTGACGGGGGCGGTTGTGCGAACTGTTTCAACAACGCGGATGATAGATCTTCTTGCAGAACGGTATGGCCTTACCGTGCATGAAACACCAGTAGGATTTAACCATATTGCAGATTACATGCTGTCCGAACCGGTATTAATTGGCGGTGAAGAATCTGGGGGAATATCATTCCTCGGGCATATACCTGAAGGAGATGGGATTATCATGGGGTTGCTGCTGGTTGAAATTGTTGCGGAAGCAGGAATCCCGCTGTCGGAGTTAGTTGCAGATTTACTGGCAGATGTTGGCCCTGCGCATTATACTCGCCAAGATCAGCGCCTNAAACGCCCAGTTGCAAAAGCAAAAATGGCAGATAAATTGATCACTAATGCTCCCAAAGAAATTGGCGGTGTGAAAGTCTCTGAGGTGAGCACAAAAGATGGAGTGAAATATATTCTGGAAGATAATTCATGGCTTCTGATCCGACCATCTGGAACAGAACCTGTTTTGCGCGTGTATGCTGAGGGGCGTTCAGAAGAAATGGTGCAGGCTTTATTGGCGTTTGGAAAATCCATAGCAGCAGGTATTACATAGATTAAAAAACAACCCATGCAAAAAACAGCAAGGGTTTTATTAATTCCGAATTACTTCATAGAATTCATCTATGATCTTTAGAAAATCATCTGGCAGTCTTTTCCTTGTTTCCAAAGCGATGTTTTCTGGGATGGGCCCGTAAAAAGCTTCAGCTATTCCCCCGGTGATACATGCCATTGTGTCGGCATCACCGCCCAAAGATACTGCTTTGCGTACCGCATCTTCGTAATCATCTGACTCCAGAAAAGCGATGATCGATTGCGGGACTGATCCCTGACAAGATACATCGAAAATATATTTGGGCCGAATCTCTTTGATGGTTTTACTCAAGTCATAGTTGAACCATTTAGAAACTTCTTTTCGGATATTATTCTTTGATAATCCATGCCGCGCGAGGAATATACAAAGGGAGGTAGCTTGGGCTCCACGGACTCCTTCTGGATGGTTATGAGTCACCTGCGCGCACACTCTGGCAGCTTTTAATACATCACTTACATTATTGTAAAAGAAACCGATCGGGCTGGTACGCATGGCTGAACCGTTTCCCCAGGAATTGTAGGGTTCTCTAGAATCGGAAAATATCCAGCGTTGGTATGACTCTCCATATCCTGCATTCGGGTATTTTCTTGAATACTCTTTTAAAGTATCAATGATGTCAAGATCATGAAGGAGGACGTCCGCTATCGCTATGGTAAGAACAGTATCGTCTGTAAACGCTGAAAGTGTGCAGAACAGCGGGAAATCCACGTTCTTTTTCGGGGCAAATTCATATGGTGACCCAATTGTATCTCCTGCGATTGCTCCAAGCATTACATTTCCCCTTTCTTAAACATTAAGGTACGCTGGTGACAGTCTTTTGGAATTCAGCCACGCTGGTCAATTGGGCGGCAATCGTTGCAGTACGAACTGTTATCGGGTCTGGTGTAGGCGTTGGTTGTTCAACTGGGCTCGCGGCGTCAGGTTGCGCTTCATCAGAAACCAGATCATTTTTTGTTGATGAATTATTCACTAATGCAGTGGCAGTCTGAGCAGCACTAACAATTGCTTCCGCTTCAATGTCCAGAAGATATTGTTGAACATAAATAAAGCCGAAAAATATAACCGTCAGCATAATGATAAAAATAAGAGCGCGCACAAAACAGCTTTTTTTCTTCCCCCCATTCTCTATCTGATCTTCTTCAAGAATTTCTTTAATAGTCTCGTCATTTGGATTATTATCCATTTTTCCTCTTTGTAATCACTTCAGTAGTAACAAACCTGTCTGTTTTTATAATTTGGTGAATCCTTCTGGCAGTTCATCCGATAAGGTTTCAGAGTCCTTATCCAATTTCTCTATTGCATGTTGTTTTTTTGTGTCAGCATCATTGGTTTGATTGGCACGCTTTTCTTGCTCAGTTCTCAATAATTGATCATCTTTCTTCTTTCTTTTAGAATAGTGTTGTGCTTTTTTTCCCTTCAATGATGACTGCTTTTTCCCCCGGGTTACTTGCTTTTGTGGTTTCTCTTCTGACGTAAAAAAATCCTGCTGTTGCCAGTTTGGGTCTTTTTCTTCGGGGGGTTGATCTGCTTCCTTTAATTCCCGAATGTGTTTCAACCACTCGGGAATATTTTGATCGGTTCGCATTTCATCCTTTGGAACAATCTTATGTTCCACCGTGTCATCGTCTGTCTTTGGGACAATTGGATTATTTTCTTGGCTATCCCCCATGTTTTCTTCCAGGGCAGTTTGGCAGTACCAGCATTTCTCTGCTTCAATTAAATTTGGGCGTCCGCAATGCGGGCAAATGATCTCTTCCATATGGAATTGATTAGATTATCCCTCGTATGATTTTTTCCAGTATAGCACAGTTAGATAAATGGTTTTCAAAATGTGATTATCCCTTTTGACGATGAAAAATAGAATTGAAGAATTCCATACGCTGTTTTTCTTTTTGAACTATATCAATTCGGTTTTCTACCAAAGAACGGTCCAGCCGTTTACCCCGAGCTCTTTTGACAAAATCATGGATCTCCATCCCATGAGTAGTGATGTTATCTGGTGTGTTTGGTATATTCATTATCTCAGGGCAATCCAGATCAAATAAATCCGTATCCCTATATGGCAGGATACAAGGAATCCCACGAGCTGTACAGTCTCTGATTTTAAAAGGTGATGCTTCCTGCATACCTTTTAAGTATAGGGAGAGTGTGCCAATAGCCGCATCTGCGGAGGATAATAATTCCTCATAATCCTTTCCTACCTTATATCCGTGAAGATAAAGATTCGAAGGTAATCGNGAANAACCATTGATGGATTCAAANCCNATAATATTGACCTTGATATCAGGAAAGCGTTGTGCGAATTGGGCTAATTTTTCTACACCATGCCAAGCCATCCCGGGTGTTCCAATGAAAATCAAGTGAGGGGGTGTATTGTTCGGTGCCGGATAAAATGGAGTATTTTCAAGGACAATCCCATTAGTTATTATTGTGAAAGGCTTATTAAATTTCGAAAAAACAGGATCTTTAGCTAATTCCTTTGTTGTGAACACATGGCCGGATGCATTTCCTAATAAGATGGAGCGAGACAACCGGTTGTATTGATCTCTGGAAAATCCGAGCAGTTTGTGCTCTTCATAATCATTGGTGTTTATTTCAATGATGGTAGGCGATATTTTAAAAATTCTTTTTATAGGGTGAACGTACATACCCCAGCGCAAGTAGATCACATCCGGTTGAAAAGAACGCACACTTTCAAGGAGTTTCCTTGCTGCAGCGATTCTGTCCCATTCGTTTGATAAGAGGTTCCTGTCATTTTGGTAATAAAAACACTGCCCTTTAACGAGTTCCTCGTTTTCAAAAGTGGAATGGAGATGAGAAAAAAAATGGACAGTATGTCCCAATTTCCCCCATATCTTGATCTGATTGTCGATTTTTTTCCCAATACTGCTGGACAGGAGTCTCGGCCAGTGNAGTGTGATATACGCAATGCGCATAGTGTTAAATCTTTCCTTTCAAGATGGATCGATATATTTTTTTATAAGAAATAATCACTTTTTGAATGTCAAACTCCGCTGCTTTTTGTACGCTGTTTTTTTTATACTGCCGCAATTTTTTAGGATCAGACAGCAATATGCGGAGAGCGTGTGCATACCCTTTCTCATCTCCCGCTTCTATGAGGAATCCATTCTCCTCTAAATTGACCATATCTGGGCAAGCTCCCACATCACTCATCACAAGCGCTAATCCTGATGCTAAACCCTGAAGGCCAACCATAGGCATACCTTCGTGCAGGGAGGGCATTAATAAAATATCGCATTTCAATAATACTTCATCAACTTCCTGCGGACTTACCCATCCGGGAAGTTCAATACGGTCATTTAGCCGGTTTTCAGCGATCAATGTTTGCACACGAGCCATTTGCGGACCATAGCCCACCATTACGCATTTCCACCTGAGGTCATCAAGATGGGAAAGGATCTTTGGAACTAATTGCGCATTTTTTTCTGGGGAAAAACGGCCCATGTAAATGATGCATGGCGGATCATGGATCTCTGATGATGCATGAAGATAACGGGTTGTATCTATCCCGTTTGGAATAACCTCAATATTGACGGGATAATGAGCTTGTGCCAATTGGCGGGATTGCTGGCTTACTGTGATGATCTTTTCGGCTTTTTTCCATATGAATCGGGTGAAAGGGAGAATAAAGCGAAACCATTTTTTTGTTTTCTCCGGAGCACCACCTGGCACATCACCCCCATGCGCGGTGATCATGTAAGGCGTATGGGTTAGGAGAGAAACCACAGCAGCGGATGCTCCTCCTGGAACCGCAAAATGTGCGTGAACAATGTCTGGATGCCATCTTTTAATAATCCGCAGTGCCCGCCAAAAACTTTTCCATACAAAACAAGCCATAGTGAGTAAATCAGCACGATATGCTTGTGTGCGGCGTGATCTGATTCTTTCGATGGTGAGATTTTCCGATTCCTCAAATTCCGGAAGATCATCCCAGTGGGCAGTTAGCACGTAGAAATTAAAGTTGTCTGAAGCGATTCCCTTGCAGAGGTTCTGAACTACCCTTCCGCCGCCACCGCCTATGGGAGGATATTCATGGGAGATAACAAGGATTTTTATCGTTGGGATATATTCCATCAAGATCAATAAGCTATCGGATCACTTCACGAACAGTGTACACTGGTTTATTTTGTGATTCATGGTAAGTGCGTACTAATAATTCCGCGATCAACCCCATCAATATGGATTGGAATCCCATGATCGCGATCATGGCTGAGATTGTGAAAAGAGGTGAAGAAAAAGGCGAGATTTTTGTAATGATGCGCCGGATGCCTAAAATCAATAATGAGACGCAGCTGAACGCAATCAGCAGTAATCCGGTTCCGCCAAATAAATAGATTGGCTTGCTTGAATAGGACGTCAGGAATTTAACGGTGAACAGGTCAAGGATAACTTTGAAAATTCTCTCCAGTCCATATTTTTCTTTTCCAAATTTACGCGCGTGGTGGTGCACTTTAACTTCCACGATCTTTGCGCCGACAGAATTGGCATACACTGGGATAAAGCGGTGCATCTCGCCGTATAAGCGGAAACCGGTCAGTACTTCCCGCCGATATGCTTTCAGCGTGCAACCGTAATCATGCAGCTCAACACCGGTTACTGCGGAGATCAGTGAATTCGCAATGCGAGAGGGGAGGGTTCTGGTGAGAAATTTATCCCGCCGATGAAAACGCCATCCGCTGACCAAGTCATATCCTTCAGCGAGCTTTTTAACCATGATGGGGATGTCGGCGGGATCATTTTGAAGATCAGCATCAAGCAGTATGATGATCTCACCTTCGGAATGGTCGATTCCCGCCGCGATAGCTGCTGTTTGCCCGAAATTTCTTCGCAGGACTACCGCACTGACATGTTTGGGGTGTTTTTTAACAATCCCCTTTATTTTTTCCAAGCTATTATCCTGGCTGCCATCATCAACCAGGATGAGTTCCCAGGGAACTCCCATAGTTTTTGCGGATTTTTCGACTGCTTTATACAGCAATTCAATATTTTCATCTTCGTTATATACCGGAACAATGATGGATACTTTCATCACACACTCCCAAAATTTCCTTTTTCTTTATAAAAAAACCGATGTAACTCGTGCTTATTCACACCAAGCATTCCACCTGTTCATAAGTATTCACATTACCGNAATTGCTTTTTGTGAGAGTAGTGATCCATGACTGTTCATTGGTCCCTTTCTTTGAATTTGGCATAACCAACATCAAAGATCAACCCACCCGCGATGATCACTGCTCCAATTGCTAGTAGTAATTTTATCATTGGCCAAAAAGCCATGCGTGAAAATAGGCCGTAGTATCTATTCAAATACCATTGAATAAAGAAGCTTGTGTAAATGATCTCTACCAGTAGCAGGCGCCATAACCAGAAAGAGTGCTTGGTGATTGTTTCCACCCATGCCCATCCTGCCGTGAAAGCCATCCAGGTAAGGAAGATCGATCGATATCTCGGATTATCCCACTGGTCCCCCCCGGCACGCGCTGAAGAAATGAGCGTCCAAACTATTATCAGGATGAAGAATAGCAGCATGATACGCTTATAGTTCTTATCTGGTTGCTTCCAAAATAATAAGAATCCTGTAACCATCAACGGAATTAAAAGATACCAGCCGACTGCTCGAAAGATAGCAACTGCTCTGGTCAGTGGGATTCCCGGATAAACGATTGCTGCCGGAAGGACTGGCTGTGCGAGACCATAGGTGACGATAAACGGCACTCTATATCGCTCCCCAACCAATTCAAGTTCCCATTGAATCCTGCCGGAAGCGCTTTCCATCAAATAAAGATCCCATTTCGAGCTATCCACCATCCAATTCCAGCTAAAAAGAACTCCCATACAGATTAATAAAATCAGGAAAGCCCAACTTAATGTGCGTACTAATTTACTCGATTTTTCAAGCAGATGTTCCAGCCAGAACCACAACAAGATAGCAGCAAGAATAGCGATGGTTGCTTTGGATGAAATGAAAACCATTGCGATCAAGCTGATGGCAATCGCAAGCAGTGATTTTTTCTTAGAGCGGTCCCATACAGTAACTCCCCAGAAAGCGACCGCGGAAAGACCGATCAAGATCGGTTCCCGCATTTGCGATGCACCTAAAATGATGCTCTCGGGATATAACGCATAGATCCACGCGCTGGCATTGGCAGTTTTTTCATTCCAGCGATGTTTAACCGCATTCCAGAAAAATGGCAGACCNATAGTATAAAAGAAAGAGGTAAGAATCAAAATTAATAAAGGACGGTGCCCATCCGGGCTTAGGTAACGGTATACCCCNGCACTAAGGGTCAGGAGTCCACCATATTGGTCAGTGCTGAATTCTTCCTGGAAGGCAGCGGTGATTGGCGCATCGGATTGCGCTAATTGCCAGGCGTCCGTATCTCGACGGTAAGCGTCGAGATATAGATATCCAGTATTGTTATACGGCTCATCGTATCCGAANGATGGAAGTAAAATAAATAACAGTATTCCAATAAGTAAGCGAAGGAAAAAAGCAAGAAAAATTGCTGCAGTTAACTGGCGATTTCCATTCAATTTTCTAGCGGTAAATTGGAGAAAAAAAAGACATGCAGCTGTGATTACCCCCACTGTTATGAATCCGATACTCGGGTTTGCCCCGGGATTTATTATGGCAACGAGAAATCCGGTGATCAAACCACCTGTAATGCTGATGAAGCCCATCTTCTTGGATTGATTTTTCATAATGATTTTAGTTATTTATTTTAATATCTTTTCAAGTTTATTAATTGAGACCCTGGCTCTGTTTTTCCAGCTATAGGTTTTTGCAGCATCAAGGGCGGCCTCTTGCATGGATAAACGAAGATTGGCATTCCTTGAAAGTTTTTTAATGGCGGAGATCCAATCGTTCACATTATCCGGATCACAAAAGACCGCGATTTTCTCATTGAGAACTTCATGGAATACAGGAATATTGCTAGCGATGATCGCTCTACCGGTTGATAAATAATCGAACATTTTCATCGGATTGATAACGCGTGCGATATTACCGCCGCTGGAACCCTCGATTTTCTTGCCATATGGCATAACTAAAATATCTGCGGCTGCCTGGTACATTGGCAGACGGCTGTTGGAAATGAACCCGGTGATGGTTATATTATGGATGGACTGAGCATATAGTTCTGCGTGCCACGGCGCGATGTCTTTTTCCTGCCCACCAACCCAGAGAAAATTGATATCTGGCATTGATCTGGCTATCGTAGTCAGTAGGTCCATACCTCTTCCCGGGTAGAAATGGCCGGTGTAACCCACCGTAAATCCGTTTTTCAATCCCAGAGAATTTCGAGCTTTATTAGGGTTTGGCAGGTCGTTATATCTTTCTGGTTCTGTACCGTTGGGCGCTACCTGAAGAATGCCCGGATCAAAGCGGAGGTCATATCTTTCTTCGATACCTTGCGCCAATGCCAAGGTGGTGGTCATTATCAATTTTTCAGTTCTCAGCCGCATTAGTAATTGGAAAAGTTTTGGACCCATGAATCCCATCGGAAAATCATGAAATTCCATTGCTATAGGAACTTTTTGCAAATTCGCAAAAAAGGCTGCTTGCAGCGCCCATGTGTAAACCACTTCGGCTTTCCAACTGATTGCTGAACGGACTGATTTCCATGAGAAATCATATTGTTTTAACCTTTTTGAAAAAGGCAGCCAGGTAATCTCGAATTGATCAGTTATACCGTATATTTCCGCGATCTCATCCCAATGTGCCCGTTGGAATTCCGGTACCCAAAGGTGAATATCATGCCCTATTTGTTTTAGCGCATGGCATACTTTCACAGCTTGGATGCTGTTTGCGGTTTTTGAAGGTATGATTGAAGTGGTGATACATCCAATTCTCATGCGGTGGAGGTCTCCTGCAGGTCGTTTTCGCGAATTTTCATTTCCTTCAAACCACGCAATACGATCAGGCTTACCGAAACAACGAAGAAAGCAGACAGCAGCAAAGCCTCGACATTTAGGCCAAATTGCGGCACAAACAGGAAAGCCAAACCGATCTTAGCGATCCCGCAGTATAGACTGATGCGGTAAGGAACCATTGGTAAACCGAGTGACAATAACAAGGGACGGTTCCAGAACAGGATATTTGCAAACCCCAAACCAATCAAATACAAAAGCATAGGTTCGTAAGCGGGTAAAAATTCAGTGCCGTAGAACAACAATAACCATTTGCCAAAGAGAGCCAATCCGATCGCGCTCACCCCGGTCCATGTCCCGGAAATCAATGTAATGCGCTTTAATAAACGACGCAATAATTTCCAATCTTCCTTGATCACAGCGTTGTTTATTTCGGGGTAGGATGTGGAGATGAAAGGTGTGATAGGCACCTGCACCAGATTGATGATCGCTAATGCTGTCTTGGTGTACCCTACCTCAACGGGAGTGAGAAACCAAGCGACCCATAATGCTTCATTATCCCTGACAAGATGAATGATTGTGTTGCTGATATTGGTGCTGAAAGCGAAACCAAACAGCTCTTTAATGGGCGGAAGGGAACTGAAATTGGTTTTCCACCAGTCTTTTCCCAGCAGTTTGTTCATCTCACGCCATCCNAAGAGCGTGGTACCAAGCCCAAGGATGAATTTACCCANAATGTATGCTAACAGGATTTCAAACAACCCCTTCTGGGTNAAATATGCCCAGGCAATAATGGATGCGGTAGAAATAGTACTGATAAGATTGATGAAAGCCTGATTGCGGAAATGATTTTGCACCTGGATGACACCGATCGCTGTTTCATAAGTGAAATTTGCCAGAATGATCGTGCCGTACAGGATGAAAAGAGGTGCGGTTGCAGGATCACCTGCTAATCTCTCCGCGGCAAGGGGGGCAAAAAGGATAAGGATTAAGAAAGAGAGAATTGCGCTGAATATTTCACCAATCCCGGCGGCTTTAATAATAGCTGCGGCTTTATCTTTCTCTTCGTGGGCGACTGCTTCCCCAAAGTATTTGACAACCAGTTCATTCATTCGAAAAGAAAAAATCTTATTCAATGTAGTGGCAAAGACTGTGATTGTACCGATCACCCCAATACCAGCTACACCCAACAACCGGCCGGCGAAAATGCTTTGAACAATGCTCACCCCCATCCTGAGAACGTTACTACTTAAAAGATAACCTGCATTATGGATGACCTTTTGCAGCAACTTATCATTTTTAAGGGTGTTCCACATAGATGAAAGCAGGC
>JGI24724J26744_10000637_pt1 | contig 24939 bp, 27 predicted proteins | sample Cruoilmetagenom7_FD_26744 | JGI IMG/M metagenome (IMG submission 26744) | reverse complement strand
CGCCCCCTTACGAGGACTTACGCGGCGAACTAAGCGACGTCATCGGGGTCTTCGCCCTTCGGAAATGCAATTACATCTGCGACATCGCCATTCTGTTCGGCTTGCTTCCCTTCCCCCTTGTATTGCGCATACGCTCCAGCGACCTCAGTCAACATCAGCTCGAATCGCTCGGTGATAAACTTCAATGTGTCGGTCTCGTCGTTGAGGGTCACCGGGGCAATCGTCTCGACGATCTCATCGAACAAGGTCGAGAACCCGTTGAAGACTTCGGTCTTGATCTTGTCAATGAACTCAACACCGTACGAGACCTCGTTCAGCAGCACCGTCGAGAACCGGGTGCTCGAACGCTTAGACCACGGTATCCCGGTAAACACCGCCTGCATGGTGTCGAGGTCTGCGTGTGTGTTTTCGATGTCGGTCTTCGAATCGACATCCTTCTGCAGTCGCAGACGGAACCCGTATTGCGCACCATCCATGCCGATCAACAGCAAGGGTTTAATACCGAGAATGAATCCTTGATCTTGTGCGATCACCATGTAGTCGGGGTTGCCCTCGGTACCGATGATCATGACTCTTTGCTTCGCCGCGTTAGTCATTTTTTAATCCTCCGTGGTAGGTCTTCGTTTAAGGGTTGCGAACAGTACCCTACCCGTCACCGTTCGTCAACATGTGCTTACGCACTTGTTCAATTATTTGTGCTGTCAATCTTGCGTGTTCAATTTCCTGCGTCGAGTTGTAATGCAAGTCCATGTGTCCGGCCTCAAGTCCAAAGGTTGTGAGTAGCTGATCAACGTACACATCGATCTCGCCATCATGCAGGGAACCGAACTCGATCTTGCCGTCGAGCCTGCCGGGTCGAATCAGTTCTTCGGGTAGTTTCTTCGTGTCGTTTGTAGTCATCACCGTGAGCACTTGCACCCGGTGTTCCTGCAACCACCACAACAGACCTGCAAGCAGATTCTGCGTCACCCCCGAGTCGTCGGACCCGTGGAAAAGTTTCTCAACCTCGTCAACGAGCATCACGCAGGGTGCATTGTGTTCGATCACTTCGAGTGCCCTGCGCAGGTTGCCTTCTGATTCGCCGACGTACTTGCTCATGACCGAACCGACGTCAAGACGAAACAGGGGCACGCCTAACGCACGCGATAACCACTTCGACCCGAGTGTCTTGCCCGTGCCCGGTCGTCCCGTACAGAGCAACCCTCGCGGTCTGAGACGCCAATCGACGCCCGCCTTCGTCAGGAACGGACCCGACTGGGTAAACCAGTCTGTCAGCCCGGTGTGTGCGAAGTAGTGATCGAAGTCCGTGTTCACTGCACGTACACCCGGCACGACATGCGTTGTATAAGTCCGTACTGTACGCACCGATTCCGGTGTCAGTTCATGCGTCGATGCCTGTGCCAGTCGTGCGACTTCATCGACTTCCTTCAGAGTCAGCCCGCCGAGGGATGCCATCAGCGGAGTGATACACGCAGGCACAACCTTGTACTCGCGTTCGAGTTTCAGTCGCACAAGTCGCTCGGGTACGGGTATCTCGCCCGCGTTGAATGCTTCGGGCACCGGTTCTTCCGGGTTCACGAGTACGAGCGTATTGCCGACTTCGGCCTTCTCGATCAACTGCTTCGCCTTTTGCGGGAGCAGACCGAACGCGACGGTGATCTTCGCACCGACTGCTTGTAACTTGCTGCCGCCCTTTTTCACGACGATCACCTTGCCCTGTCCTGACAAGTACTTGATGACTGATTCCGCGTGCAGCGTGTCGCTCGTGGTGCAGATGATCAGCGGCAGGCCCGCTTGTAGTGCTGTCTTGAGCATTTTATGCCTTCAATCTTTTGGGGAAGTCGACGTTGTCCTCGTAATGCAGCAGATCGTTTTCGTATTGTCTGCACTGTTCGAGTTCGTTCTCGCGCATTGCGAGGTCGTCTTTGTACCGTGCCCATGTCTCATCGTCGAGACTGCCACCTGCATCGAGGACTGCCTCGATCTCATACACTTCTGCGTTTGTCAATGGTTGCATGTGGTTGCCTCCGTGTCTGTGCATCATCGAAAATGTCGGGGGAAGTCAGTCCAGCGGGATTAACCCTGTTTAACGTCCTGCTCAATTCCCCGAGGGGTTGACCCGATCCGCTTGCGACATATTGTCATCGGGTCGTGCCAGTTCTTCGGTTTGTCTCGGTGCCCTGTCGGTAGGGTCGGGGGCAAACTGGCAATTCCCCTTATACATTTTTCGCGTCTTCAAGTCCGACTGACGGTTATCTGTTCAATGTTGTGTTGTCTTGCTTGCCTCCGTGTCTGTTGTAGTGCGAGGGGAACCGGTTTCTCGGCAGAGGGATCAGGTCCTGAGCGACGTTAACCAGTTTGCGAATCTCTTGATCTCTCTCATTTCGCAGCGGTATGTCACCCCTCGCTTGATTGTTATATTCGCATAGTGGTCTGCGTTTGTCAACCCCTACAGGCAAATTTTTTTATAGGCTGAAAGCCTTACAGGGTGCGGGGTTCAGAAGATCGGCCCATACTTGCTGCCAGTCGAGACCCCATTGATGCTCGAACCACCCGCCCATATCGTTGATTCTGTGCCATAGCGCGAGGTCTGCCGCCCATCGTTTTTTGACGAGTGCGTCGAGCATGCGCCCCTTCTGTTTGTTCGGATCGTAGTAGGTCTGCCACGCTTCGTGCTGCGAGATACGCTCGCGTCGTACGCGCACGGATTTACCTTTGAATGCTTCCAGCTTCGGCCACAACTTCTCGTCAAGGTCTTCGAGCAATCCGATGAACAACTGCCCGCACGGTTGCATCTCGGTCTTGTCCATCGTCTGCTGAATGTTATAGACCTGCGAACTGTAGTGATGATCCATCTCTTCATCGTTCTGCTTAACGAGCATCTTCGAGAACCGGTACAGGTCGCCCCATTCGGATGGTTTGACACCACAGAACTTATGCCCTTTATCTCGCACGAGGTCAGCCCATCCGGAAATAAGTCGCGCCTTCGGGTGCCGAATGAAAACGACGAACCGTTTAATGGGGTAACCCCCCTCTGCGCCGGGACGCAGTGCTCGACCGAGTGTACTGCTGCCGCCCTTTTTGACTAACGCATACCGGGTGCTGCGGTCATCGAAAAATTCCACTCACCGACCACCCTGCTGTTGCGTGGCCATTATTGCCTTCGATTCCTTCGAGCCTTTACTCGACCCGAGGAAGAACGAGAACCCCATACCGGTGAAGGTCGACAACTGCCCCACGAGGAAGATAACGAGGTCCTTGTTTTCCGGCGGGATGATCTGAGACTGCAGCACGAGCACGTACAGCACCGTGCCAAACGCGAAGATAGCAGTGAAGGTCAGCAGCAACTGCGGCACAATCGAGGTCATCTTCGCCATGTCCCGCGCTGACTGCACGTCCTTCAGGTACAGGTCGGTCTCGTCGATGTCGAGTTCCTGCATCTTCACTGCCATCGCCTGTTCTGCGGTCTTCAGCTTGACGAGTGCGTCAGGTGAACTCGCTGCGATTTGCCGGTGAATCTCTGCTTCGTCATCGCTGCCGAATGCCTCGCGCAGTACGGTCGTCGCCAACCCGCCGAACGGTCCTCCGATTGCGGTGCCGATCAGGGGTGCGACTGAGCCGAGTATTTTCTTGACTACCCCGCCTGCTCTCCTGAGTTTATTTAAGACCACTAGGCCGCTTTTCCGGGGGTAAGTTGTACAGGTAATGCTTCCGGTCAGCTAGGTTGTAGATCGCCCCGCATATCGCACGACACGCAGGCTCACGGCATTCTTGAATGGTTTCGATCTGTTGCATGAACTCCGGCTCAAGAATCAACGCCACCGGTCGCGTCTTCGCGAGGAAGTAGTCAGGGTTCTCATCACCGTCGACATCGCCGTTGTAATCCTTGACGCCGGGTCGATCCATTTTGTACCACCCTTCCTTGATTCCCCGGTTCTTCGCGTTCTTGCCCATCGAGCTGACTACTGCCTTGTTCATCACCTTCGCAGCAGTAAAGCCCGCCTCTGAGTCGGGGCAGAACAATGTTTCGGTTCCTCGGGTGCTCTTGTCACCCCCCGCATTGAAGTGTATTTCGATTGCGAGGTCGACGGCCTTGATCGCGTTGATCTCGGCGACTTTACTCGGTAACTTACCGGTGCCGATCAGCTTGCCGATCAGGTAGATGTTCGGATCGCCTTTGGAAAAGTCGTTGAGCATATCGACAATAGTCTGCTGCCACGGTACCGACTCGTCGTACTCGGACACGCCGTTGAACGTCGCCCCCTTTGCTGCGGGATGATGCCCTGCTGAGACTGCTACCGTGAATGCTGTCATCGTCGCATCAACTTGCGAAGGTTAACGAGTTCACTGTCGTGTCGATAGCAGCACGAGTTCAGATACTCGAACTCCCAGTCCTGCACCGACTTGCCGACCGATTCTGATTTGACCTTGAACGAGAACATGTTCGTATCGGGTTCAAAGTTAAGCAGGGACCCGCCCCGCATTTTGATGTACGCGGCAAGTCCTAACTTACGCGTCTCGACTACTGTCTCACCCGGATGCAGATGCACCGGTCTCTTCTCTGCTGCGTCACTCATATCTCGACCCCTCTGCTCTATTGCAACCCGATAAACTTCGCAATCGTCAATAACTTCGACGGTTGTAACAGTGCAGTCTTGTCTACTGTCGTCCCCGCACTGTTATCTGTCAACTGCGCCAAACCACGCAAACTCAACGTACCCGCTGTATTCGATGCCGACAATGTCACTTTACCCTGTGCCATCGAAACAGTAATCGCATCAGCAGCGTTATTGATACCGGCAACTTGCAAGCCACCACGATAACTACGAACACTGACATTGGCTCCACCGCCATTAATATCCAACGTAGGCTGCGTCAAGCCTCCAATAGTCGAGTATCCATCCACCATCGTAGTATTTGACCCCGCCGCTAATGTGACAGTACCAACTAGGCCACATGTGAAGAAGTCTCCCTGCAATCCAGTCAATCCGTGTTCTAACTCTATGTTATGACCATGGATCGAACCGGCTCCGATGTCTCCCGTCAGATGCACATCGCGGAACTCACTTTTATCGATGTTCTGATTATTTACATCAATAGTCGGATCACCTATGCCGTAGAATACAAAATTCTTCATCTGCCGATCCAACGTGACATCAGCGAGGATCGTCAGCAAAAAGATATTTGCCGCTTCAGCAGCATCAACCGCATCAGTCAAATTGTTAAACGGAGTTTGCTGATACCCATTGCCATTTACCACCGCTTCCGTATTAATAAAGATTGACCGCTGAATTTGTCCGTGTACTTCTTTGAACTCAATGGCCGAAATTAACTCGTCGACTATAGTGGTTGTACCGGCATACGTCCCCTTGTTAGACCATTTTGCGATACCGCGAAGTGTAATTTCACCCGCAGTATTGTCGTCATTTATAAGTACCTGCCCCGAACTCATGTCAATGCTGACCGGTTGCGTACCGTCTTTGCCTCGTAACTCGATGCCACCGTGATAATCACGCATGAGAAACTTGCCATCGTTGATGTAGAGGATGTTGACACTGCCACCGCCTGCAACTTCACTGTAACCGCGTACGCATTCAGTTTTCAGCGTATCCTGTAACGCGTTCGTACCTTCCATGCCGCAGTCATATAGGCCCCCGGCAATATTCAGCAGGTCGTCAATTTCACAGTCACGCAGTTCCACTACATCGCCAGCAGTGAAAGTGCCTGTCATTTTGCAATCTTCAAACTCACACCCATTAAGCAAAGAACCATCGAGAATGGTAAGCGTAGTCTTCGCCTTCGAATCCCCGTGAAAAGTCAGACCGGCAAAATCCAATACCAGCGGTATGGTCGCATTACCGATAATATGAAACGCACTTAATCCAACATCGGCAGCAATCGTCAAGGCATCCGCGAAGTTGTTCACAGGTGTTAACGGAGTACCTATCGGATAATCCGTTCCCGAATTACTCGACAGCAAATCAACGTGCACCTCATCCTGATACGCGGCAAACCGAATCTCGGCTAACTCTTGCAAGGTCGCAGACGATGAACTGGTAATAACGATCTGCGTGCCCCACGTCGGCAAGATAGGGCTGATCGTGCCACCGATAGTATCGACCGCCGTCAGGTTGCCCCCCGTCGCAAAGCACTGCGCAATGTTGTACACGTCGTATCGGTCGCCGATCCCGAAGTCGTTGACATCACCGTTGACCGGGGTCGTCACTCGCAATTCAGTCTCGCTGATCACCTCAACCACATCGCCGACAGACCGGTCATCAAAATTGATATACGCCGATCCACGCTGCACATTGTTCGTTTCAAACAACGCTGTATTGTCTATGAGACGCACTGTGCCGCTCACAGGGGCACTCGATGCCGTGGTGATAGTAGAGGTCTCAGCGGGCGTGAAACGGCCCTCAAACGCTACCAGCGTGTCTTGATGCGCAACCGTGATACCCACGAGCACACCGCCGCCCAAATCCTCTTTGCCAGAGGCGTTGAGTAACTTGTCAAACGACATGCCCTGAAAGGACGCTTCGATCACCCGTTCGGTATGAGCGAGGTCCTGCATGGTATACTCAGTCGACGGCGATGCTACTATGGCAACTCGCGGTGACTGACTAAAATCTATTGCTACGTCATCTCGTGCTGTCATCGGTTGCCCTATTCAACTTGGGCACCGAGAGCTTTCAACTGTTCGTCCCGCTGCCTGCACAACGATAGAACCCCAGTCACTTCAGCTATGGCTTCATACTCCTGCTTGATAACGTCGTCTGCCTTGAGAATCGCTTCACGGAACTGATCAATCTGCTTCTGCATTTCTACCTTGTCGTAAGACGGATACTGCACCCGGATTGATTTGATCTGTTCGTACTTGGCAATGACTTCCGGCTCAATATGCGGTTCCTTGAACTCTTCGCCCTTCTGTTCAGCAAGAATACGCGACGCACCGATACGTCCCATGCGCTGTGCAATCTTGCCATCGGGGTCAAGCAATGCCAACTGCTCACGGCCATATTCGACAGAATCCTTCTGGCCCTGATACTGCGCTATCTTCTGCGCGATCTGCGCCTTAAAAGCCGTCTGATCATTGATGTTCTTCTGAGCTTCAGCAATGCGAGATTCAAGATACGGAACCTTCTGGGTCGGTGCGTCCTTCAGAACCGTCTTAATCTTTTGCTTCCGGGCATTATCCAGCGCAAGGGGCAATTGCATTTTCGCGTGTGCAGCCGCCACCATAGGCAGGTCCTGAATCTGCATTCCGGCAATCCGGATCGACTCAATTCCCCCTACACCGATATTCGAAGTCGGTTTCCCTTGCGCCATCTCTGTCTCCTATCAGCGTCCAACTAGTTGGACGATCTCTTAGTTGGCAATCGTATCCGGCGTTCTCACAACCGTGGACGAGCCACCACTCGCTGTTACGCCCGGATTCGCAGTGAACGGCAGGATCGGGTCATCGCCCGCTCCGCCTCTGCGTACATTCACAACCACATCGAACAGCGTTGACTGCACGAAAGTATTGGACGTTGTCGCACCGGTCGCTTCCTGATCAATGATCAAATCGTAGATGTCATCAGACGTCGCGTACAACTGGATCGTCTCGTTGATGGTATATGCCTCGCCCGAATCCGCAAGACCACCAGCGCCGTACAGCAACTTGATCGTCAAAGTGTTCAGGTCAACCCGAGCAACCACCTCGTACGTCGAAGTCAGCGAGGCCACATAAATCAACATTCCCGGCGTGACATTCTCGCCCACGAAGTCGGCAGTCGAATCTTCGAAATTCGTATCAGTCGTTCCTGTCGTCGTCGAACTTGCCGTAATATCTCGCAGATCGAACACCGTCGTGCCTGTGATGCTGTCGTAAACGTAGTGATGCTCCTGCTGCAACGCGTTTTCGACCACCCGGACATAGCCCGATGTCGGCACCTCGGAGTCAATCGTACCTGCCACCGTGATGGTCTTGCTCGATGCTGCCACTGCGGTCATGCCACCGAACTGATCCTTATCGATCACACCGAGTACCCCGGTATCCCGAGCCACCAGAACATTGTCACCCGACAAGGTATTGAATACCGAGAACGTCACCGTGTTCGGTGGTGCGTTCAGCACCCCGAGGTCATCCGTCAGAATGTAGTTCTGCGTATCGTCGTCATGGAACCCGGTGTAGTTGATGCAGCGTGCCCCGAATATCTGCGTACCTGTGAAGGTACCGAACGGAGAACCCTTCGGAGACGTGAACGTCTCGATGCCGCCACCGGCACCCGCAAAGAACAGTGTCGCGCCTGCGCCGTTCTCAATGGTCACCGTGTCCGGAGTTTCATCCCGCAATGCGTCGTTATCCGCCAGCGTCTGCACCGAGGTCTGCTGATCCATGACTGTGATATGCGGGGGTGTGCGCCCGTCGTGATTTGACATTGACCGCGCCGAGTAACTTGTCTTCGCCACAATGTCGAGGTCATGCCCTTCATCGAACGCCGCCACCGAGTCGACTTCGTACACGCCATCCGCACCGCGATAGGTTTCACCGGGGACATTCACGCCCGCACCGAACAGGTCGGTCGTGGTACCGCCTCGACGACATACATACTTGATGCGCTCGTAGGTCTTACCTGCGGTCACACCGTTCGCGCCCGGTCCCTGTGAGTCTATCTGTACAGAGTAAGGCTCGACTGTGCTGTCGCCGTCATGATCGACTTCAACCGCACCGAGAGTAATCGTTACCGTGCCGCCTTCGCCTGCTGCTGTATCAGTCGGTCCGAGCAGGTTCGCTACCGGTGCCGCCGTAGTCATGGTGCCGCCCGAGGTCACACCGGTCAGCGTCTGTGCACCCGAGGTGAACAGGTCAGTCAGATCGCCGACGATGTAGTACTGCAAGATCGGGGTTGCGGTCGTGCCGCCAACGTCTGTGATGACAACGCTCGCCCCGGACACTGCCTCGTTCGCAATTTCACCGACCACGAACGGACCAGTACCCGTTGCGCCGACTTCAGTGACGCGCCGATACCCGGTCGTGTTGTTGATGTCCGGTGCTGATGCTAAAGGCAGCGCCGAGAATCCACCTGCGATAACATTCAATCGGAAGTTGTCGTATAGGGATGTGTACCGTCGTGAGAATACCTCGACGTCACCTTCAGCAATAGTTGTGCCCGAGTCGATCACCTTGACGAGAATCGAGATGATGCCCAGTGATACAGTCGTGTCGGTCGTCCACCAGTTGAACCCGGACGCCGTGCTGCTCTGAAGTTTCAGGCGATCCTGAATCACGTACACCTCGGTCGCGGTCGGGACGCTACCGATTGCCTGAATCGCCGAGTATTGAGTTGTACCACTCGTGCCTGCTTCGCCACTCACGAGGTCGACCGTACCGGTGCCGCCGTCAGTTGTGCATTCGAGCGTGCCCGAGTCGAGATCAAAAATGTCACCCGTCACCGGGGTCGAGTCGTTCGGTCGAATCCATGCGACGAGGGTCGTGCCGTCCTGCTCAATGTCGAAGTCGAGCAGCGTGCCTTCGTCCGTGCCGTCAGTGATCTGCCTGCCGATGTCGCCCGTGGTGAAGTTCGAGCCGAGTCCGATGTCGTAGACTTTCTTGATGACGCCGTGCCCGGTGGGGTCGTTTTCCGCGCCGACGGTCTTCAGTGCCCAGTTCGCCGTGAGTGCGCCTTCCTTCAGGTACTCCGTCGAACTGCGCGGGATGAAAAAATCGTTTTCCATCGTGTATGCGTTCGGTGTAACCGGCAGCATCGGATTCTTGAAACCCATCGCGATGAAGTCATCGGTGACTTCTGCGATTGCCGAGTAAAGTTGATTCGTGGTGTAGACGGTCGTTGTCGCGCCGGATGCGCGTCTGACCATGCGTAGTCCTACGTTTGCAGTCGCAGGAACGACGATTTCGTCCTCGAAGAGTATCTCGAAGTCGCCGCTTAAAATTGAGATTGTGGTCATTCAGGTCTCCCGATGTCCTATCAATACACCACCACTCGGCGGCTCGCTGAAGTTTATTTTCACGCATACACTAGACGGACACCGTCTCTCACACCGCCAAAAGTTTAGGACCTCCACCCTAGTCATTCAACGGGTCAAACTTCGCGAGGGTGTTCACGTTCCACGGCACAGTTGTCACTAAACCGCTTGCGGTGATCTCGCGGTTCAGGTCCTGTCTGAAATACTTCGTCACGTCCAACGTCGCGAAGCGTCCATTCGCGCCATTTGTCGACGTACCGGCAACTGATACCCGTGCTCGTACGTAGTAGAACGGACCCTGCCCGTTCACAGTCGTCGTTGACCATGATCCCTCCGCATTAAACTCGTAGATGAACTCGCCCGTACTCGTCAGGTTCGCGTTCGGGTCTGCGTCCGTAAAAGTCAAAGATGCCCATGACAATCCATTGAAAAATTCCCACGTAATCGTGGGGTTACCCGCGCCGTGTGCTGTCGTCACTTCCAGCTTGAAGCGGATCGTGCCATTCGGCCCGTCCACAAATTGTTCAGAATGCCCGAGGTAATACGCGTCATTGACCGCCTGCGTCGTATCCGGGGTCAGGGTCATGTCATCATCGGTTGTCGAGTTCGCCGCCGTAGTCTCGTCCGTCTGCGAGCCGCCATCGTCTGCAACCGCTGCATTCGGCAGTCCGTTCTGCGCCGCCCGCACCACAACATCGAGACCCGCACCGAACCCGGCCTCGTAATCGAGCGAGAACTGAAACNCCCCGCTGCTGTCCGCAAGTCCTTCGCCGAGTGTGTCACCCGATGCCACCGACCCGGCAGACTCACGAGCCACGACCTTGACCGCAGCGCCCTCACTCATACCGTTCGCTTCTATTGTCACCGAGTTCTCGATGGTGGTCGTTGATCCGTCCGAATTCCGAATCGACGGGGTGTCTCCATTTGACACCTGCAATGTGACCGCACCCCCCGACGAGTTGTATACCGCACAATTCATTGATTGCAGGTAATGTGTTGTGCCGACACCCGCACCGGTCATGTTGACCCGTGAATCGTCGTCAATTGCTTCCTCACGAGTGACATGCAGACTGACCGTGTTCGCATCAACACTGTTGATGTAGTAGCGCCGACCATTCGTCAGCCCGACAATTGCCGTGCCGCCGCCATCATAGTACTCGACCGCGTCACCGTCGCTGAACGAGTGCCCGGTGATGGTGATGTCATCACCCGACAGGTCAACCACCGAGAGCGTGTCCGACCCATCGAATACAGACGTGTCGCCGTATCCGCTGAACGTGTTGCCGTCCCACACATAGGTACCAGTCGCTGTAACTTCTATCGCATGACCACCGTGGGTACCGGATGAAAACGAAGTACCCTGAATCGCACCGTCTGCGACACTCGTCGCGTTCGGGGTGTCCATGATCAGGAACGCTTCACCGTCCCATGTGCGCGTTGTAGAAACTGAGCACCGGGTCAGCTTGCCATCGTTCAGGTTCAGCTTGTGGCACGCGACGACGTTCGTGTCTGCGACCTCGGCTTCGTTACCGAGAGTGACGTTGTTGTAATTAACGATGTTGCCCGAGGCAAAGTCCCACGATCCCGGCGCTGCATCTGAAGTGACAATCAGGTCAGGCAGCGTACAGGGGGATCGCTGAAATGATTGCGTACCGGTCTGCGCCGAGAGTGCCACCCGTGTGCCTGCGAGTGCGTTCGCGAAACTGCTCGCAACTGCGAATACGTCCGCGCTGACATTGATCACGTAGTAAAAAGGCCCAGTCGTACCAGTTACAAACTCTGACTCGCCACCTGTAATGCCACTCGCTGGAACATCACCCGAACCGTTATACAGAGTACCGGCTTCAATGCTGTATTCGATCTGCTCGCCCGTGAAGAGTCCGTGCCCTACGTAGTTGATCTCGTCGAGCGTCGTGTCGACATCGCCGCCCCCGGTGCCCGCTTCGAGTTCGGCATCGAATAGCAGTTTTTCCTTGCCCCGGCCCGTCGAATCGAAGGTCTTGTTCGCGAGGCTCATGACTGAACTTGCGTTCGTAATATCAAAGATCAGTGCATTGAACCCCTCGTCAACGTATCCACCGGGACAGACTAAAGTGCCGGGGACTTCGTCAGTGAACTCGGTCGCCGTCGCTGTGCCGCCATACGTGATGCCGATTTCGTTGCCACCGAACCAATAGATGACACCCTCAACCGTTCGCCACAAACCAACACGGGAAAGATTGGTTGATCCAGAACCTTCGTCTTCATCAACGAAATCCTGAAACGTGCCGTCTGCATCCCCACCGTCACCGCCGACCATGTGATACCCGGTCTCGACCGAGTCAGGGGAGTCCATGGCGAGGTTGCGGTCAGTACCCGCTGTGCTCGACAGGTCCACCCATGCCATGAAGTTGACCATCGCGGTCTGCGTCGGAGTGCCCGAAGTACCCCTGCGGAATGCCTTCAAGTAGGTGTCGATAGGTTTGATCACGAACCCACCCGTCTCGGGCATTGCAAACCCCGGTGCTTCAATCGTGCCGTCGTCGCCAACCGTCCACCAATGTTGATCGTTACCGATACCGCCACCGGTACCGGAACCGATACCGAAATCAAGTCCTGCCGGGTTGATCGCCGTGTAGTTCGTGATCCACATCTTCGGGATAACAACCCGATAAGCCGCTGCACTTCGATCTCGCGAAGTATAGTTGCCTACTGTGAATCCATGCCCGCCTGTCGAGCCGACCTTACGTGCTGCGCTGCCGGTTCCTTGATAGTAAACCAGCGTTATATTTCCCCCACCCGTGCCGCCGTAGTTCGTGTTCTTCGCACGCGCATCGAACACATCCCCGGAATCAAGCGCAGCGTCTCGGGTGATGCCATTGCCGTTCGTGTCGTCGAAACTGATCGCGGCCACTAGGTCGTTCTCCCCGGTGAGTCGGGATCGTCGAGGTCGTGATCGAGCACAGTAACACCGTCAATCGACTCGATCTCAATCATCTGCCCGAACAGACCTTGCACCTGCTCAACTGGGGCCTCGACGATCTTCGCGTCTGCCTCCACTTCAGTGTCACCAGCCACCCACACGTTGCCCGTCAGAGTGATCTGTATTTTGGTCTTATACAGGTGCATTTAGTTCGTGACCCTCGGCCAATCCTGACGCTTGCATCGGCACTTCGTCGACCCCTTCGGGTATGGGTATGCGCCTGCAATCATCGTCACCCGGTTCTTCGATCCGATGATTCTCTTCACGCCGTGAATCGCATGGTCACGCATCACCGCCGCATAACCTGCTTTCGGCTCGAAAACCTGCAGTTCTGTCGTCATGTCTTCATCGAGCACCACGAGTTCGCCGCCGCCTTCGGGTTCGTCGAGGTACAAGATCATCGTGCGCCCGTCCCACTGATGCGTATGCGGGAACTTCAACTGCCACTCCCGGCCCTCGTCGACCGGGTCGAGGTTCGATGCCCAGTAGTTCCAGTGATCGACCTCGTACCCCATCTCGTCTTCGATGATCGACTTCGCGAAGTCCTTGAACGATTGCGGGGGAGTGAACCCCATGCAGGTGGCATGCGCCCCGCCCGCACCTTCGATTGCCAGTTGCCGCAGTTCTTCAATCGGGCACCCTTCCCACTTGTGCATGCTTGCTGCTGCTTCGTTCATCGTCTGCCCCTCCTGAAATTGCGCTCGCCCTTGTCGAACCCGGTCGCGATCAACGTGTACCGGGGGATGTTGCCCCCGACTGCCGTGACCCCATGCAAAGACCACCCGTCGACAACTGCCGTCAACCCGACACGAGGTACGAACCGTTCGAGTTCATTGTGATCCTCGTCAACAATCAGCAGGTCGCCGCCGCTCTCGGGCACTTGCACATAGTGCACCGCCGTGAGTGCGTTCCACCCGTGCGAGTGCGGGAACCCTTTCGCGAACCCTTTCGCATGCTGCGCCATCGCTCCCGGCTGCGTGACCCCGACCCAGAATCGCCACTCATTGACCGGGTAGTCGAGTTCGTTCTCGAATATCTGCGCGATGTAATTCTGAAACTCGACNGGCATGCCGTTGTCATCTTCCGGGTTTTTCGAGACCCCTAGCGATCCCGAGAAGGCCGGACGCATCACCGACTCNACGTATATCTTGAACATCTCGGTCGGCGCGTCCAACCAAAAATAGGTTTCTGCGACGACCGGTGTGTCCTTCGGTTTCGCCACGACTGCCCCCGGTCTGTGAGACATATCTAACAGTCACAGGGTTCGGGTTCGGGTTCGGTGTTAGTGCTACCTGATCCGACGTCTCTGTAGTCCTGTCGAGACCCCAAAACACACACGAAGAGCATCGTCAGAAACAGCAGTACAAACGCGTAATATCTCGTCATGATTCGCCTCATGTGTACGTGTACATTGCCCGGTCATCCCATACCTTCGAGAAGTCAGACACCCCATCAGCCCATCGAATCTCGACGTCCTCTTCGGGACCGACGAAAGTGATCTCTTCAATGCGCCATCCGTTTGTCGCGTCAAGGGTTCCCGGCTGCGCCTTGCCCCGGTAAATCAATGTTTCGCCGACAAAATCGACTCGTCTCGCTAGTGGCACGTCATCCTCCGCAGGGGTTCCTTGTTGTCCGACATCGCTGATTGTGACACTGCCATCTTCTGCCTCGATGACTGTCGTCTCGGTTTCGGTGTTGACGACTTGAGTNTCGTCACCTTCGACGATGACTGTTTGATCGGTGTCGACGTCGACCGTTGTGACCGTCGTGACCGTGTTGACGATGATCGTGCCGTCATCGTTGCAGATAACCGTATAAGCGTCGCCTGACATGTCGCCCCCTTACGGTCTCGTGACGTTCGGCACTGCCTTGACTTTGCCCTCGATCAATCGGGTGATGTCGGTCACGTCCGCGATCAGCGTCAATTCAAGGTCGTATACGCCCGCCGTCCACGTGATGTCGTCCGTCACATCGGCCCCGATTTCGAGTCGAATACCGCCGTCGATGCCTGAAAGTGAGATGCTGCCCTCATCTGCTGCCGGTGCCGTGCTGCGCAGTTCGAGCAGGGTCGTCGCCGAATCGACCGCCTCGCGTATGTGCATTTCTGCGGTATACGCGCTCGTGTCAATAGGTGATCCGGTCGAATCATTCCACGTCAATTGCTTGTCGAACTTCGCCCCGACTTCAATCGTGAGTGTTAATTTACCCGCTGACATGCGCTACCCCTGTCCAATTGATTGGACGCTAGTCCAGATAGTTCACCGCGAGCGAATACGTGATCGAGTCCGCGTCCGCATGCGTCAGAATCACCCGCCACAGATACGGCAGTCCGTCCTTCGCGACGAGGTTCGCGACCGCTGTCAGGTCCGGGTGCACCTTGTAGATATTGAACACCGCCGTCGTCACCGCGAGACCGGTCAGGATGTTGTACCACGAGTCGGACCCGTAGTCGTACCCGTCGATGGTCGCTACAACCGACGGGGTAGCGTCGACTGCTGTCACATCGAGAAGGATGTGCGCCCCTCGGAATCGCTGATGATTCGTCAGAGGTCCATAGTCACCGGTCCCGTCTATCTGAAAGTCAGGGGTTGCTGTTCGTGCTTCACTTGTAAGTACGATTACTGATTGCTGAATTGGTCCGCTCATACCATGCCCTCCGGGGTTGCCCTATTAGAGAACCTCCACGTCGATTAGAGAAGTTTGTACTCGACCGAGTAGGTCACCGCAGTCGCGTTGCCATGCTCCACGACATATCCGTGTCACTCACGTCATTTCGTATGACACCGAGTAAATGATAGCCGTGTCATCGCCATGCTCCATGCGCACTCTCCACATGTAAGGCAACTGGTCATTGGCAGATACCGTGGCCACATCACCCACATCGGAACCAATTTTCAGGCGCTGCTTGGCATTTCCAGCCGTAATCTGTGCGCCTTCGAGGATCGTGTACCATTTACCACTGCCAAAGTCATAGCCCTCCAGAAACGGGGTAACATCAAAATTCCCGGCCTGAGCTGGAATGTCTATCACCACAGCACCGTTTCCGTTGCCGTTACCCTTGCCTTTACCGTTACCTTTTGCCATTGGTGATCACCGCTATCTGTTCAGAGGTATAGGACGCTTGCTGAATAGCAATGCCCGCATTCGGACTCTTCTGCTTAGCCTCTTTCGCAAGAGCCACCCGCTCAGCCGAGCGCAACGCAATCGCCGAAGCCAACCACGTTGTCTCGACCCTATACCCAAAATCCCACAACAACTTATAGGTACTGAACGGAGAAGAACTCAGAGTAGGCACAGAAAAGTTATACTGCACATTCACATAGCTGTCAGGCGCAGTATCAGTAACCGCTTTAGACGTGTACCCATCCAAAACGGGCGGAGTCGCCGTCTCAGTATTAATCAGGCACGTAAAGATAGCTGACCTATCATACTTGACACGCGGTGCCGCCATAGCAACATCACTCACACCGACGTTTGTATTCACGTGCGCCTGACCGTACTTGGCCTGCTCATCCAAGTATGCGGTGATAGTCACACCGGAAAGCCGCCACACACGCAAACCGCACGGACATGAAAGATCGGATATGCCATTCTTAACTTGTAAGGAGATCGTCTTAGATCCGCTATATCTAACGGTCCGCCCAAACCACTGCTGAGCGTTATAGGGAGACGCTGTTTTTCTCCACCCAGCGGCTGCTTGTACAACAATTGGGTCTTCCGCCTGACCCGTAACAGCAAGCCTAAAACCACTAACCAGAATATGCTGAGCGTCCACTGAAGCCAGCATAAGATCGCCCTCCGCCCACCCGGATATATCGACAGACGCTGTACCGTCCGTACCCACAGCCTGAGCAAAATCCTCTTCAACAATATCGGCAGGCGGCGCTCCCGCCGCCGTGGTGTCAAACTCGACCCCATACTGCTCATCAAGGTGCGCAGCCGTCCAGATTTCAGCGACGTCAGGAAAGTAATAATACGTAGTCCCCTCGACCGCAAAGCTAGACCCGTCATCCAAATCTCCGGTAGGCGAAGGACGGGTATCAATAGTCAGCGTGCCGCCCGCATGATTCAGCCGGAACTCGGTTATCTCATCCAACTCCATGGTGTATTTCGGGTACCCACCATGGTCAGTATCAATCGAAATCTCGATGCCAGTACCGCTGCCATAGTCATTTATCACTCTCACCCGAGCAGTGCCATTAACAGTACTGAATTCTGGGGGCCACGGTTCAAGGTTGCCTTCAGGTAACCCTATGGTGTCATCAAAACCATAGGGTGCCCCGCCCGTGTCTCCAATCGTGATCGTAAATGATTCGGTAGCCATCTCGATTCCTACGTTGTAATAATTAGTTGGCCACTGACATCCGTCGTGACACTAAGCTCTCTGTCGTGCAGCACCTGTACACCCATATCCGTAACTCTCGCTTCTGGGCTTGTAACTTGCCCCATTACCTGTGCAAAGTGCTGGGACATTCGTACATTAGGATTCGCCTCGTATCCCATGACTTCTGCCCAGATCGTCGACATCCGGACCACAGTATTTGTCGAAGCATTAAGCGGGGCAGCGTCCCCATTTGTACCCACCGAGAAGTAATCGATATCAGTAACAATGCTACTATGCGTAGATCGGCCTACCCCGATCCACCCCGCCGACGTTATACGATTAGCATGAGTATCTGCCCACTCAATCTGCCAGAAATCAGGCTCTTGAAGTCCGTCAACACCATCAATCCATACCCGGCCTTGAAGCGTCACCGTAGCCCCTGTCCCATTCACACGAAAACGTGCATAAGTGAACAGGTCAACCGGCTGATGGATGTAATTAGGGTCTTTATCAGCGGTGAAGAAGTACGCAGGCGTATATTGGTTATCAGCATTCATCGTGGTGCCGCCAGTATTGAACGTCCCCGAGTCATAACGATAAAGCGACCAGTGACCTGTCGACCGGAGCGCCATGGCATAACAAGTTTCCGATGAAGCTGATCCGCTTGCTCTTCCGAGTAGCCACATCGCGCTGGTGTTATCCGTGCCTTGCCGAAACCGAACCAGCATTTCACAGTTATCTCGGTTTGCATCTCCATCAACGTCATCCCACGAGCACAACTGTCTATTTGCCCCTGTGCCGTCCGATTGAAATACCCGGTCATCCTCGGCATCTGTCGCGCTCTCAATAGTCCAGTCCGACGTAGAGGCATAGCGGGACGTAAAATCCGAAGCAAACACGCCCGTCGTCAACTCATCACTGAAATCCTTAGCGTACTGCGTCATGCGTCTAGTTCAACTCCAAACTCAGCCGAATTGATAGCCGACTCAGTCCATGCCGTCGGGCCGTTAGGGTCCTGCAAGAATACCCCCGTCAGATGACGATAACGGTCCTCATGCGTAGACTTACTATCCCCGGTAGCCTCGGACGTACTAGATCGGCACAGCGCACGCATCGTTCGAAAGCCGCCATCCTCTGCCCGAGCAGACCACCTCACCTGCACACATAGAGGGTTATCCATGTCTACAGTCAACGAAGTGAAGGTGTACAGCTCATCGTCTGTTACCGTGCTGGAGTATACGTAGGAGGTTTCTTCATCTTCTGCGGCCTCATCAACCATCTCGTAATTGGTCAAGCCACTTAACTGAGTCCAGTTATTACGATTTCCATCCCCGTCAGGCCGAAGCGTCTCGATGTGAACATCCCCGAGAAAATCGTTATAAGGGGCCGCGCCAGTGGTGTCGCAAAGATAGAAATCAGCCCAACCACTGTCGTAAATACCTTCGCAGTCGAGATGAATACTCCGTATCTGGCCATCCGATGTCGACTGGGTGTCCAAACCCGTCTCACTGATCACGGTTTGCCCATCAACACGAACCTCGAAATCTGCTGTATTTCCGACTTGAACCTTGAACTCGATGTAGTACCAGCGATATGATTTAATCGCACTGTACGCAATAGTGCCTATCGGAGTAGACGCCCCACGGTATACCTTCAAATCACCGTGATCATTCAGGACTAGCTTCACCTCCAGCCCACCGTACGAATGTAACTTGAACAAATCCCTGTCGTCGAAAGGTAAACTGGTATCGGCGTAAAATCTCTCACCCATGACGAACGTGTCATTCCCTTCAGATTTGATGATGAAGCCGGGGTCAATATCCTGAGAGTCCTCGTACATCCAATAACCAGAAAGCGGGTGAGTGCCGAGCCGGATGAAATCAAGACCGGTATGCAATATGTCCCGACGCATATTAGCCACGATGTCGGCATCGGTTGCCGCGTAGTAACAAGACGTGCTGTTCATGAGTATTAAGGCCACTATTTAACTCTCTATCGTCAAACCAAACTCAGCAGCGTTTACAGATGCCTCAGTCCACGCTCCACCCCCATTCGGGTCAGTCGGAAAGATAGCAGAGCTACGAGCATAATCTATGGGCACCCCGTCAGCAGCCGATTCATTCTCAGAGGCACTACTACGAGCCAGCATCCGGATTAGCCGGTCACCGGGCGCAGTCTTCTTTACCAACGCATTGACCTGTACCCCGTTGATTGCAGTGAAGGAATTTGAAAGAGCTGTATACGTATACAACTCATCGTCGTCTACCGTTGTACTTTCCACATAACTGGTATCGCCGTCAGATACCGTCTCATCGACTTGGGTATAATTGGTCAGGCCAGAATCCGGAGCGAAGTCATTACGGTTACCGTCGCCATCCGGATTGATAGTCTCTACCGTCCAAGCTCCGACGACATCGTTATTAGTCAGCCCGGTCTGATCCATGGTGTACAGCCCGGTGGTCTGCATATACATGGCGCTTTCTCCGCCCCATAAGACCAACGACACCTCTGACCCCACTGCCGACGCGACGTTATCCACATTAGTGGCGTTTAAAATGAGTTGCCCATTCACATAAAAAGCGACAGACCCGGTGCTATCGTGCATCGTGGCTTTGACTTCATACCAGTTCCACCTCTCCAACCGCACCCGAGACTGGTAATCACATTCCGCCCGCGCAATAACCGTTGAGCCATTGAACAGAATAAGCGACCCTTCCTCGTTGTATTCGACTTTGAACTGAGTCGTGTTATACCCGAGTGCCTGAAAGATGGCCCCGAAATATCCGGTCTGACGGTTCGATCTCATCAGGCACCCGGACACAAAAGACGTAACCCCATTACCCCCAAAACGGGCAACTATCTTATAATCAAGTGCCGTTGAATATACGGACCTTTCTCCCCACGGACCATTAAGAGAGAAGTTAAAAGTTGTACTCTCAGTAGACTCACGCCCCACCTTGAAGGTGTCGTAAGAATTAGTCCAAGTGAATTCATCCATGTCCAGTAATGCCATAGCCTATGCCTCTATCGTGTACCCATACTCGGCAGCTTCAAGATTCGTCCGAGACCATGCAGACCCGGTATTAGGGTCCGTTTCCCAGACAGTCCCAAAACATTGATACTCCGGACTCAAGTAACAAATATCCCCTTCATAATCCGTACTTGCACGGCGTATTGAAGGTCGCATCTGTCGAGGTCCCGGCGCAAACACCCACGCCGTAAACACCGGCATCACACCGTAGATGGTGCCTTCATCAGAAACCTCTAACGCATTCACGCCAAACTGGTCGATATGATTCACTGTGCTAGAAGCGTTGTATGTAGTCCCGTTATCCGGAAGGTCTCCGTCGTCTACCATCTCATAATTCGTGAGACCCGAGGCAGGCGTGAAATCGGTATGCGTGACCCCGTCACTGGTCGGGAACAAAGTCTCTACGGTGATCTCACCCAGAAAGTCATTATTCGTCAGGCCATTGTCATCCAGTATGTACATGTTATCGAACCAATAATCAGACTGGCCAATTGGTGCTGGAATAAAGATGGTCCCTATGGTAGTAACCCCTGTTGTCTGCTTCGTATCCACTCCGCTATCTGACAGCACTGACACCTCATCCACCTTGAGTTCATACAGCCCGGTGCTGTCATGCACCTTGAACTGAAATTCGATCCAGTACCATGTATCCGTGGACAGCCCCAGCGAAGTCGTGACATCTATCTCCGTGGAACCCCGGTCAATGGCTATCTCACCACCGGCCTCATAACGCAAGCGCAATTCGGTTACAGACTGCTCTCCCTTCACGAGAAGAAAATCATGACTCGTATCAGCGACAAAAAAATGATGGAAACCAATGGTGATCGTCGTCGTCTCGTCAGCGTGTGGGTAAACAGGTATCCATAGATCAGCACTGTTGTTAGGCAAGTCTACACAGTTACCGATCCCATCCACGCCCGGCGGAAAGTTCACCGACGTGGCTCCTGTCGAATACATTCTTTGAAGATCAGGCCCATCGTCGTACCGATCAAACCCTTCCATCCATAACAACGTCATGCTATAGGTCCCTCGTGAAGTAGAGAGTGAAATAGTGATCGGCGAGCGTTGCATCTGCCGTGCCCGGTGCCTGAATTTCGAGCAGGTCGCCCCCTGTGAACGTGGTNTCGGAGATGCCGACAAAGGTCGCCACCGTACCCGAGATTGCCCACCGGATCGTGCCGATGCTCGCCCCGTTCTTCTGAAGATCGAAGTCAGTCTGCGCCGTCGCTGCCACCTCTGCTTCACAAGACGAGTTCGCCGCACTCGCGGGCAAGGTGATGCCCGTGATACCCGACGGCATGGTGAACCCGAGTACTCGCTCGTTCGTTCCCGCGATGCCGTTCTTCCATGCGGCCACAACAAACGGTTGCAATGTCGGGGGTGCCGTCATCGGGAAAGTCAGCACGTCGGTGCCGTCACATATCAACAGTGCCGTTGATCCCTGCGTCACCGTCGGGAAAGTCAACTGCGCCGAAGTCCTGACACCTAAGTCAAACGATCCGCTCGTGGCATTGCGTACGACGTACACCTTCTCGAAGTCGGGCACAATCAGATCGCGGTCGCCGGTCAGAGTGCCGGTGCAATTGAACGCCCCGTGCTCTAACCCTTCGGCAGTCGTCAGCGTAACGTCGCTTCCCGTAATCGTCACCGGGTGCAATGCGTTCGATGCGCCGCCGAGTGCCTCGAACAGGTTGTCCATCTTCTGATAGGTTGCNCCNCCGAGTGCCGTGTTCGTCTTCGCTTTCTCNAACTCTTCGTACGCCCACACGCTACTCGGTTCGGTGATCGTGGTGAAGGTACTCGGCGAGGTGAAGGCAATCGTGTGAACCGCATCTGTTGCGACCGCATCAAACGAATAGGCTCCAAGCGCATCGAGGTGCGTGTAGTATGTCCCTGTCGATTGTCCAGTGAAGTCGAGCGACGTACCTGCAGACGTTCGTACCTGCCCCGCACTCGGCACCCATATTGAACCCGCCGAAATGTCGAGAATCGCACCGCCCCCGTCGGTTGCGAGTGCGTCCTCGGTGTCGAGTTTCGCCACCGCCGAACCGAGGATCGCCAGCGTAAACGCCGGGAAATTGATCACGGAACCCGAGGCCCCGGTCAATGACAACTGCAACGCGTCGATTGCCGTCTTGATGACCGTGTAGTTGTTGTTGTGCTTACTGATATAGTTGACATCGCCAACTGCAAGCGTTTCAAGTGTGATTGCCATTAAGTGAATACCTCGATCAATACCCCGTCCTGAAATTTGCCAAGCGTCCCGTACGGTGCGTCGATAGACCCGTACGTTCGCAGCGTCCCGAGTTCGCCATACGACAACGCACGAATCAGGAAGGATTCTGTCACTATCGTGCCGGTCGTGTACGTCGGCAGTCCGAACTCGAAGTCGGGCAATGTGACCGGTACTCGCTTGAATGTTCCCGGCATCGTTTTGGAAAAACCGACTACCGTCCAATGACCCGCGATTTTCTTCAACGACACCGGGGACGAGACTTCGGCATAGCGCAGTTGTAAATTGCCTGATGCTATCGCGACGTCTCGCAGTTCTTCACCGCCCCCGATGTCGACATTGACGACATAGAAGTCATTCAATGCTTCGTCGAAGGTCAGCAGGTTCGGGCGCGATGTTGTGCGCCCGTTCAGTTCGGTCTTATTGTCATCGACGACCGCCTGCGTGAAGTTGACGAGTATGCTTGCCATTATGATCTAAATCCCGAGACTGCCAGCGTCGACCCGGTGTCACGCTTAATGTTGCGGGTGTAACTCGTGACATACAGGCGCGACGTGTCAGGTAATTCGAGAATGTCCCCGACCTCGATGCGCGGGTCGTCCGCGATAACCGTGTCCCACCGATTCACTTCTGCGAACCGATGCAGTAGTTCACGCACGACTACTTCCTGCGCATGCGTCTCGTCGAAGATCAGGTCGTTGTCTTCCTCGGTGACATCTTCCATCCACTCCGGCGCATTCTCGTCGAACGCCTCGGTCTTGTTGACTGCGTGCACGAAGTCATACGGTTCGCCCCATATTTCATAGTTACCAGTGCCGATTGACATTATGATCAGCAGCAACGCCCCCTCTGCGAGACCCCGGACCACCCGACCATCGGGAATCGTTATACCCCCCGAAGCAAATAACCCGCCCGTAACAACCTTGTCAGGGGTATAGTCGAGCAATAGCACTGCAGCCAGTGATGCGCCTGCCAGTGTCTGCACAAAGATCGACACCGAGGTCGTGACCGTACCGTGAAATCGGTCAATCTCTTCGTAGGTCTCTTCGCCAATTGGAAGCAGGCCCGCGTTGATCGAGTCGAGTACTTTCATCTTCGTGTTCTGTGCCCGCTGTCTGCGATCATCAGACCAATACACGTTGCGATTCGTTTCCCGTTTGAAGAACCCGGCAGTGATCGTCTCCTGTCCCAGTACCTGATCCTGCTGCGTGACTTTCGTCAAGTTGCGGTCGAGCCACTTGAGGCGATAGGCCGACAGACTCGGTTGCCCTTTGCCGCCTGCAATGCGCACTACGTCTTCGTTCGTCAAGGTGATGTCAGCAGGTCGGTCGACGGCCCGGTTGTAGAAACTGACTTTTCCGCGTGCCGTGGTATACGGGGTATATCCGATTGCCTGTCCAATCAATTGGAGCGCCGCCCACGGCGTCAGGTCCGCGAACTGCACATTCGCATGCGGGATCGTCTGCCCGACGAGCGGCACCTCGTACTCTTCGTCCCCGAGTCCCTGTGCTCCGATGATGTCCTGCGCAGCAGCGGCGAGCAGTCCCCCCTGCTGAAACCTCGGCGAGGTGTACTTGCGCTTGCGCCATGGTCCCACCCCGTCGCGTACTCTCGCGGTGAAGTTGACCGCCCGGTTGCCGCGTTCCTCGTTGAAGTTGTTGACCTCTTCGATGACCCCNATGAACAACTGCGCCTCGGCCTCGACGATTTCAAGGACGTCGCCGGGTTTCGGTTGATTCACGAGAAACGATCCGGTCGAGTCCCACGTCATCGTAAGGGTTGCCTCGGTTGCCGTATGACTACCCTGCGTCATGAATGGGGCCACATCGAATCCGCCCGACGCGACACGATTGATCACGTCAACCATCGCGGTCGTCGCAGCCGGGAATACCGTTACCGTAACGCTACGCTGCCGATCTAGCGAAAATTTGCCAACGTCAAGACGCATAACTTCTCAACTGATACGTAATTGTGACCGGTAGGTCGCACCATCCCTGCAAGGACGTGTCGGTCAGAGTGATGTCGGTATTGCCGACTGTCAGACCGACGACTGCCACATCGAACCCGAGGGTCGTTGTGTAACTCGGCCACCATTGAACATAATCGACCTCGGGGTCGACCGGATTCTGAAATATCGTCATCAGCATGCGCAGCATCGACATCGGCATCGACAACCCGCCCGGTGCGGTCCACACCTCTGAGCAGCGCACGTCCTTGATGTTGCCGCCCCACAGGGTTGCCTGCCCACTCGACAGCGTCTGCGAGGTCTGCCACTGCGGACGAATAATTGCGTCCCCGTCCATGTTGATCCATTGCTCAGGCATGTACAGGTAGTCGAACGTNCCGAGCGTCGGGTGTATCAGTCGCCCCCGACCTGTGCCTGCAGTGCCNACCGCGACAACCTCGATNTCCACATCAGC
>JGI24724J26744_10000631_pt1 | contig 24982 bp, 19 predicted proteins | sample Cruoilmetagenom7_FD_26744 | JGI IMG/M metagenome (IMG submission 26744) | reverse complement strand
CCTATGGCATTTACGTCGTCCGGACCACTGCCCACCCAATTGTAGATAATCGTGTCGTCATAGGCTGTGCCGTTGGCCGACGTTAATGCAGGGTGGGTGACATAGCGCTCCGCGAGTTCATCCGGATTGTCTGGGTCAGCCAGATGAGCGATAATATTGTCAAGTAATGTCGTGGCAAAGGCAGAATCGGTAAGCCCCAAGGTCAGGCCGCCGATAAAACCATCAATGGTTTTATGTGCACCCGAGGTGATCACGTTGTCGGTAAAAAAGCTGAAATTCCCGATAGGGCCTTCGCCTTGATAAACACCCCCCAGTAAGGTTACCGCCGCATTGTTATCGACGAATACATTGCCCTCTACAAACCCACCGCCGCGGATCTGGGCGCCATAAGACGACCCTTGTGACACGATATTGTCTCGAAATGTCACGTCGGTTGTGGTGTTCTGAAGGTAGACATTGTGGCTGAACATATTGGGAGCCATGCCGCCATCGGTCGAGCCATCCTGTAAATAATCGTCTTCCCAGCCGTTGTGATGAAAGGTGTTACCGTCAAGCAGCAACCCGTCGACAATATGGGCATAAAACCCTGCTGTAGTGCCAGTCCAGTAGTCACCATCGGGCTTGTCAACGACAACATGGTGGACGTCGGAATCCCGCAATGTAAAGCCTGACACGAACTGGATGTTCATCCCATGCTCAGTAAACTGAGTGTCACTGAGAATGATGTTACTGCCTGAAAGGTTCATAAGACCGCCAGTAAACGTGATGTCATCCATCACGATGTTCTGCGAGTCGATTTGAAAAATTCTGACCTCATCATTCAGGATTGGTCTGTCGCCGTCACCCCACGAAGAAATACGTACCGGGTGCAAGGGGTCTTCCCCAGAGACACCACCGTTGATTAGCCGCCCTGTGTCTTCATATTGATAGCCTTTTTCGAATAACAGCCAATGCGAGCTGGCGTCACCAGAATTAGGGGTCAGCCCATACCAGACTTCCATCCCGGCCTCGGTGTCCAGCGCCATGCCTTCGGATCCGCCATATTCCGGATTGTCCAGAAGCCATTGTTGGGTGATCTCGCTTTCGGCTAAACCTTCCAAAGTGGCAATATCTGCACGCGACAGGGCATCGTCGCTTTCCGATACATAGACTTTGCGATGGTTGTCGCCTGTTTCAACAATCAGGTCACCATTGGCATTAACCTCTAGCATGTAGTGTTTGCCCTGACCCCAGCCTGCTTCCTGCTGGGGTTCGGCAACTGTCAACGCAACTGATTTTGTCTCGGTGTCTCCATTGGCAAAGATCACTTTGAAGTCGAACGAGAGTGATCCGCTGTAATCACTGCCCGACAATACAAGCGCCAACGAGTTGTCCGGGTTGACCGTCAGGTTTCCACGGGCAGGCGCATCGATAATCTCGATAGAGGTGATCTTGCGATCAGTGTCGAGTTCCAAAGTTGTGACGCGACCACCATCAATGGAAACTGTCGCATTATTTTCAAATAGAACGGTATCCCCCACATCCGCGGCACTGTCGGACATGGCGTCTTGTTCAAATTGGGTTTCTGTCTCCACGACCGGTAGTACGGTTTCGTTTGGGTCGACACCCAATACGTCGGCCGTTAGTACGGTTTCGTTTGGGTCGACACCCAATACGTCCTCAAATGCAGTAGAGAGATCCGATATTGTTTCACTCATGTGTTACTCCAACAGAGTGGTGCTCTGCACTATAGGCGGTGTGCAGGTCCATTTCTGTTTTCCTCTCTCAACTTCATCCCGTCTCACCTCGAATATTTCTGTTAAAAGAGGCCAAAATGGCTCCGAAGTATGGCAAGTTTACGCAGCCATATCGTTGGGTGTAGAGCGGCGAAATTTTGCCGAAAAGATTGATTCATGAGATTGTTTTTGCCCGAGGTCGTGTTTTTTTACCTGTTCCAAAACACATGCTCTGGATTCGGACTGAGGGAAACCTTATTGACCCCAACACTGCAGTTTTCGCCGATTTTCGCCTATGAATGGTAGGAAACCGCCGATGCGATGGATGTCTCCGGGCGCGTATTGAAATGTGGTTGTTGGGGATGACCTCGCGGCGGCGACGGCAGCTGTCAACGGCGGTGCATATCCGCCGGAGGGTCTGGGCTGGTAAGGCAAATGGGGCACGCCTGCTCAAATTCAGAAGCCTTGTAATATTGTTCTCAGCTGCCCGCAGCCCTCAGTGTCTGTGACAATCCTGAAAATTGTCCTTCTTTGTTTCGCCATTTCTCTGAATGAAGCGAATTTTGGGGCATTATTGTTGCATGTCAGAGACGAATTTCAGATACGTTAATCATTGTCGTCGGCTCGATTAGAGAAAGTACATGTTGCAGGAAATGCGTGAAGATAAGTTGAAATTGGCGGTTGTGGGACTGGGCAAGATGGGGTTGTCGCATTTTGCGATGGTTAACGCGCATCCTGACGTCGAAGCAGTGGCCTGCGACGAGTCGGGTTTTATGGTTGATGTGCTGAGCAAGAACATCAACACGCCGGTATTTCGTGGCTATGACGAGATGATGGACAAAGCGGCACCTGATGCGGTGGTCATTGCCACCCCTTCGCGTCTGCACGCGCCGATGGTGCGCCAGGCGCTCAAGGCCGGGATGCATGTGTTTTGCGAAAAACCCTTTTGCCTCGATTGGCAAGACAGCACAGCGCTGACTGATCTGGCCGCAAATAAGGGACTGGTGGCTCAGGTTGGCTATCACTATCGCTATGTCGGGGCGTTTCAGGAGATGAAACGCCTGATCGAAGCCGGGGCCATCGGGCGCGTCACCCATGTACTGGCCGAAGCCTATGGTCCGGTCGTGCTGCGCACAAAGCGGCAGACCTGGCGCAGCCAAAAATCCGAAGGTGGCGGTTGTCTCTATGACTATGCTGCCCATCCGCTGAACCTGCTCAACTGGTTTTTTGGCGCGCCGGCACAGGTTTCGGGTTCGGTTCTGTCATCAGTGTTTTCCGAAGGCATTGATGATGAGGTGTTTTCGACCCTTCGTTGGGATGCTGGCCCGACGGCACAATTATCGGTCAACTGGTCGGACGAGAGTCACCGAAAGATGTCGACTAAAATCAGCATGATTGGCACCAACGGTCGCCTTTATGCTGACCGGCAAGAGTGTCAGACGTATCTGCGCGCGCCGGTCGAAAGCCTGCCAGAATATCAGCCAGGCTGGACTGTCAAATACACCACTGAATTAACCGAAGACCGGCAGTTCTATTTGCGGGGCGAGGAATACTCCGGCCAATTGGACGACTTTGTTACCGCCGCCCAGCAAGGGCAAGGCAATGCCTTGGAAAACAGTTTCGCCTCGGCCACCGAAACCGATCAAACTATGGCCATGATCATCGAAAATGCCGACACCGGCCAGCCGGTGGGCAAAGCGCCGGTTGTTGTGAAATCAGAAAAACCAGCACGACGTCGCTGGTTCGGGCGTTAAGGAGTGGCGGTGATGGATAAGTTGTTGTTCGGCGACAATCAGTTTTTTGGCATTAACCACATGTCCGAAGAAAAAGCCCGCGCACAAGCGATGCGGTTTCAAAAGACAGATGCAATTATGCAAGTGCTCGATACCGCTTATGATGCAGGTATACATACGTTCATGTGCACCACCCATGACCGGATTGCCGAGGTCGTCGACCGGGTAAAAGCCCAGCCAGACAGATATGCAGACTTCACTTTTTACCCCTGCATGCCCTACGCGCATAAATACGCCAATGCGGTGACCGATCACGGTATGGTCGGCGCGTTGCGCAGTTTTATGCCCGAAGACGGGTTGCTGTCGACGGCGCTGGCGGGCGGCAAGGCGCTGGCCACCAAAGAGGTCGACGGCATTTCAAAAATCCTGATCGATATGGAGATGAAGATGTTTCAGGGGGTCAATGCCCCCGTCGTCTTTATTCAAAACGTGTTTACCGATTTATTGCTGGGCATGGGGTTCACCCGCGCCTTGCGCCTTTTTCACGACCATGTGCAGGAAAAATACGGGGCCGAGCCGGCTTATATCACCATGAACATGCCGATGTTGCTGGCGGCACTGGAAAAAGAGGGCATCGAACGCCCGATCATCTGTTCCAATATCAACAAGATCGGTTTTCGGATGTCGGGTGGGTTTGATGCCTATCTGGATGCGCTAAAATCGGGCCGGGTTCGGGCAGTTGCGATGTCGGTCTATGCCAGCGGAGCAATCCCGGCAGACGAGGCGATCCACTGGATATCCGAATTACCGGGGGTGGAATCAATTGTCTTCGGCGCCTCGTCGGCGGGCAACATCCACGGCACCAAGGCATTGGTGGACAAATACATGGGGGTACCCGCGTGATGGCGGACGGTGTCGGCGAGGCTGACGCCGGGCTTGGTGCTATGAAGCGTGTGCAGATGCTGAACGCTTATGTCCATGACGTAACGATGGACGAAGTGGTCGAAAAATTCACGTCCGGGGCAATGCTGACATTGCATGTGGATATGGCGATGAAGTTGCAGCAGGACCCGGAATTTCACAGCATCATCGATCAGTTCGATGTAATCACCTGCGACAGTCAAATTATGTATTTTGCAACCAAGTTTCTTGGCACGCCAGTGTGCGAACGGGTGTCAGGATCTGACTATTTCCCGCGCTTTTACATGCATCACAAGGACAATCCGGATGTTACCGTGTTCTTGTGTGGCGGCAAGCCCGGCATCGCGGATCTGGCGGCAAAAAACATCAATGCCAAAACCGGCCGCGAGATCATCATAGGGACCGACGCCCCGGCCTTTGATTTCGAGACTAAACCGGGTGAAATCGACCGGATGATCAAGGCGATTAATACCTCGGGCGCCACGGTTTGCCTGGTTGGGCTTGGGGGCGGGCGGCAGGAAAAGTTTATCGTCAAATACCGCGACCGGATGCCGAATATACGGCTTTGGCTGCCTCTGGGTGGCACAATAGACTATGAATCAGGTAGCTTTGCACGCCCACCCAGTTGGATCACCGAATGGGGACTGGAATGGCTCTATCGCCTGATCAAAGAGCCTCGTGCGCGGTTCCACCGGTATGTGGTGCACGAACCACCCTTTGTCTGGGCTGTGCTGAAGCAACGGCTGGGTCTGTACAAAAATCCCTTCGGGAAAAACACATAACATTTGCTCTGTGAAGTCTTGATAAGAGATTTATTGCAAGCGGGGTTTCGCAGGGTTTGCATGCGCCCAGTGACCTAAGCCCCAAGCTGCCTCCTGCTTCTGCAGAGACCTTGAGACCAAACCTGTGACACCTGGCGGCTTCCCGCTAACAGAGAATTCTAATAAATGTCGTGCCTATAAGATCTATGAATCTGCTGGTGGCCGCGCAGCTGACGAGCAAATAAGTGACCGTTTCCAAGCCGCATTAGCCCGGCTTGGAAACGGTCTGGGCGTTGCTACGTCAGGTCTCTGGAATGAACCGGGACAGAGGAATTAACAGTTCATGCAAGACTTCCTTTAACCGCTCTTCGGCGACGTCGTCGGCTTCATTTCGGTCAATCAGTGTGGTCAAACGCACGATGGCGCCATCGGTGCGCCCGGTCATCAGGCCATCGACCATAAGCCAATATTTGGCGGCAAAATCCCAGGCCAGGCGGCGATGACGCTGTTGGAACCAATAATAGACCATCATCCGCGTTTCACCTTTTTGGATAATCGTGCGGTTGATTTGGAACGGTGTGGCCGAGCCCATTTCCTGGGTGATGTCACTGCGTTCAAGCCAGGCGATTTCCCAACCTGCACCGGGCAGACAGACTTCAGGCGAATGAACGCCGCCATCAGTTTGATCGTCATACCAGGCCATAAACAGCCCGACCTCGTTGCCGCCACCTGCCTTGGTCAGATAGACATTGTGATAATCGTCCGCAGCCAACACTTGGTCAACCTGAGGGTCCAGTTTATTAGCGGCACCAATTTGCCGCCAATCGCCAAGTTGGCGTGGGAACAATGCGAAACTTTCGCGTGCCGGTGTCAGATTGGCGCGATCCGGCATCATGCTAATGGCCGCGATAGACCCTAATCCCAGCACCGCAGCTGTGATCAATGCGGTCGATGGCGCGACGAATTTCAGGCGGGCGGCTTGGGTTACCAGGCCGTCAGTGTCCAAATCCAGTGCTTCGGTCAGGGTCAACCGCTGCGGGTGCAGGAACAGCATCAACCAGGCCAGGCCGAAGAGGATAATGATGCAGCTTAGAAAGATAACCCAGCCCTCAAAAAAGTGGGTGAACCCTTCGAGCCAGTCGTTGCCATAATATTGCACGATGATTCCGGCGACTGCGATGCGCACCGAATTCATAAAGATCGCGATTGGAACCGCAGATACCAGCAATATAGCCTTGTGCCACATTGGCCCGCGATAAAGCACGGCGAAGATATAAGAGAACGACAAAATCGGGAACATATAGCGCAGACCCGAGCAGGCCTCGGCGACGTGCAGCTTGACCACGCCCAGGTCGATGATGTTGCCATCCAGAAAGACCGGGATAGAGAAAAGATGCAGGAACCAGACGCCCAGTTCAGACGATACAAACTGAAGCGACGTCGAGACCTTATAATAGATCACCCCGGGCAGTGGCAGCATATAGACAAGGTGCAGCACCGGCGGCCAGAAATGTTTGCCGGTTTTCCAACCAAAGCTTATCAACAAGACACCCCCGACCCAGAGGATCAGTGCATAGGCAACGATGTCGTGAATATTGGACAAGATGCCCAGGGCCCCCAAAAGCAGCGAGACGCAAATAACGGCGACGCCAGGCCACCGGTCATTTTTTGGGCCGGGCTCTATCGGGAATTCTTTGAGTTGGCGTAAAAACAGCACCGCCGACAGCACGGGGATCAGTGGCCCGTGACTGTATTCAGGCAATTGCCAGGCCAGCAGCAGTTCGTTGATACCGCTCGAAAAGAAAACGCCTGCTGCCAACGTCGCAACCAAAAGCCAAAACAGGCCCCAATTTGCATATGCAGCAAAACCCGAGCGCGGAGATGTGTCTGTGTCGGAAATTGTCATTAATCACTCATATCGGGAAATCTGGTTAAACGAATATTCGCAATCTGACAAACCCTATAGGATTCTGCCAGCAAAGGTAGCAAAATGCTGAAGGTTGCACCTCTTTGTGATCGCTCAGGAAACAACGCAGAAACCCACCTTGAATTGTTTCGATGTGCGGTAACCCGGGCAATTTCAATTTCCCTTGGCGGATGGTCCTAACCACCAGATTTTAGCGGATTTGTGGCCACATAAGGGGGGTATTTTTGCCTCTGACCGTGCGCTGCATATGGTCAAACCCTTCGTTATGCTGTTGAAAATCCCGTATGGATCAAGCCAACCAACACACACCGACAAAGGGGATGCCCGCAAACGCGTCTTTCGACATCGTCGTATCAATTATCAACTACTGTACTGGCGAAATGACCATCGCCTGTGTCGAATCCGTGCTTAAGGATCTGCACGAAACACCCGAGGCTAGTATATGTGTGGTTGTCGTGGACAATGCGTCAGGCGACGGATCCGCCGACGTCATTGACGCATGGATCAACACCCAAGCCCCGGACACGCCGGTTCGCTTGGTTCGGTCACCCACCAACAGCGGGTTTTCGGGGGGGCACAACCAGGGAATTGCTGCCGCACAGGGGCGGTATTACCTGGTGTTGAACTCTGACGCGCTTTTACGCCCGGGGTTTTGCCGGGCGATCCTGGCGGCGGCCGATGCGGCACCTCAGACCGGGTTGTTTGCGCCCCGGATCGAGCATGAAGATGGTGTGCAGCAAGTCAGTTGTTTCCGCATCCCGACACCGGCAAGTGAGCTGATCAGAGGGGCGGCCACTGGGTTTGTCACCAAATTTCTGCGCCGCTATGACGTTCCATTGGGGTTGCCGCCCGCCGCGGATCAGATTGGCTGGTCCAGTTTCGCAGGAATTTTGTTGCGTGATGCCATGGTCCAGGCGGTGGGTCTGATGGACGAGGGGTATTTCCTGTATTTTGAGGATACCGCCTATTGCCTTCAAGCCGCGCGAGCGGGTTGGGGTATTTCTTATGTTCCCGAGGCCCGGTTTGTGCATTTTCGCGGTGGCAGCGCGCCGGTCAAATCGCTGGCGCGGGTGGGGAGGCGATTGCCAAAATACTATTATGCGTCGCGAACCCGGCTTTTCTTTCAGGCCCATGGGTGGGGTGGGCTGATTGCGGCCAACCTGTTGTGGCACTTGGGTCGGGGCATCGCCACCTTGCGTTTGCTGGCGGGCAAACAGCGCCCAAAGGCGATTGCCGATGAATGGCGGGACATCTGGACCAACTTTTTGACCCCGCTAGGGGATGATCGCGCACCAAAGGACAGGGCCGAATGACGCCTGATTATATCATCATCGGCGCCATGAAATGTGGCACCTCAACCCTTGCGGCCCAGTTAGGCGCGCAGGCGGGTGTCTTTATGACATCGCCAAAAGAGCCGAATTTCTTTTCCGACGATGCGGTTTATGCCCGTGGTCTGGATTGGTACGCCAATCTGTTTGCCACAGCCGAGCCGAGCGATATCAAAGGCGAAGCCAGCACCCATTATACAAAGCTGCCCGATTATCCGCAGACAATGGCAAGGTTGGTGTCCGCGACCAGTGGGCGACCCGTCAAGCTGATTTACCTGATCCGGGACCCTCTGGAACGGGCCAAGTCGCATTACATCCATGAATGGACTCAAGGGGTGATCGACAGTGATTTCGCCACCGCCCTACGGGAGCATCCCGCGTTGGTGCGCTATGGTTGTTACGGCGAACAGGCAACCCCTTGGGTGGCGCAATTTGGCGCGGAAAACCTGCTGGTGCTTAGCCTTGAGCAGATCAAACAGGCCCCACAGCAGGTATTGGACCAGGTCGGGGCCTTTCTGGGGTGCGACACTCTGATTTGGCAGAACGATTTAAAACAAATGAATGTCTCATCCGAGCGGGTTCGTCGGATGCCGCTTCAGGGGCTTTTGATCGACAATGCCCCGGCGCGCTGGTTGCGTCGCAGCCTTGTGCCCCAAGCGGTGCGGGACCGGGTCAAGGCCGGCCGGCAATTGCAGGAAAGGCCAAAGTTCCCAGAGGCAGAGCGCCAACGACTAGAGGCCGTCTTTGCGGCGGATTATGCTGCATTGTGCAATTTGATTGGGGACCGGCCCGATCTTGAGCTGTCTTACCCATTTCTCTGATTGCAGACATCATGAGGAATTTAATGGGAAAACAGACCTAAAAGATCCAGAAACACAGTGTCACCCGGCGCTTACCAGGTGGCAGCGCCCTTTGGTTCGGGTTAGACCTTGACGACCTTATCCATGTTCAATTCCCGCCGGGCGATGGCGTTGCGGGTGTCGACAATTGGGCAGCCCAGATTCAGCAACGCGTCATAGTCGATGGCGTCGTGATCTGTGGCGATCAAGACGGCGACAAACCGGTCTGGTCCCAGTGTGGCGGGGTCAGTGGCGCTGCGGGCGGTATATTGTTTATATTCGCGCATCGCTGGAATCTCGGGGACATGGGGGTCGATATAACTGACCTTTGCCCCGGCCTCATCCAGCAATTGCATCAATTTCATTGACGGGCTTTCGCGCATATCGCTGACGTTCTTTTTGTAGGCCACGCCCACCAGCAGAACTTCGGCCCCATTCAGGCCGCGCCCACAATCGCGGTCAACAACTTCGCGCAGGCGATCAATCACGTGATGGGGCATGTGGGTGTTGATTTCGCCAGCCAGTTCGATGAACCGGGTCGGAACCTCAAATTCCCGGGCTTTCCAGGTCAAATAGAACGGGTCGATCGGAATACAGTGTCCCCCCAGACCAGGGCCTGGGTAGAAGGGCATGAACCCAAACGGTTTGGTAGCGGCACCGTCGATCACCTCCCAGACATCAATCCCCATTGCGTCGTAAACGAGCTTTAGCTCGTTCACGAGCGCGATGTTTACAGCGCGAAAAATGTTTTCGGTTATTTTGACAGCCTCGGCAGTCTGCGTCGTGGGCACGCGCACCACCTTGTCGACCACATGGGCATAAAAGGCTTCGATCAAGTCACCCGCCATTTCGCCGGACCCGGCGACGATCTTGGGAATCGATTGGGTGTTAAAGGTGGTGTTGCCGGGGTCTTCGCGTTCGGGCGAAAAACCAAGGAAGATCTCGCGGCCCAACTCCAGACCACTTGTTGCAAGGATCGGGGCCAGCACTTCTTCTGTGGTGCCGGGGTAGGTCGTTGATTCCAGCACCACCAGGGTGCCGGGTTTGATGTGCTCTGCTATGGTGCGGGTTGTGGCCTCGACATAAGACAGATCAGGCTCGCGTTGGCTGTTCAGGGGGGTCGGCACGCAGATGATAATGATCTGACAGTCGGCAAGCCGGGAAAAATCTTCGGTGGCATCCAAACGGTCGCCTTCGCGCGCCTGGGTCATCGCCTCGGGCGTAACCGCGTCGATATAGCTTTTGGTTGCCATGATATGGGCAATCTTGGTTGGGTCCACATCAAAGCCAGTCACCGCAAAGCCACGTCGCGCCGCCGTTACTGCAAGCGGCAGGCCCACGTAGCCCAGCCCGATCACGCCGACACGGGCGTCCTGTATGGTGTTCACATTTATCAAACTCATATCGGGGCCGCTCTCTATTTTGTCTTGAGGGCTATCCATAATCGAGTGGTTTGCAGCGGTATATACCCTGTGCGATTTCCCCTCGCTATTTCACTGGATTGTGCAGAATCTGGGGTGAATTTTGCCAGACTGCCACGATTGTTAGCCAAAGACGGGTCACAGCTTGCCTGCGCGCGCGCGCTGGGGCAGAACCGAACCATGATTCAAACTCCTCCTCCCCGCGCCTTTTTGGTGATTTCGCCTTGCCGCAATGAGGCTAAATTTATGCGTCGAACCCTGGATAGCATGGTGGCCCAGAACGAACACCCGACCCGCTGGGTGATTGTCGATGACGGTTCGACCGACGAAACTCCGCAAATTCTTGCTGACTACGCTGCTGCGCATGATTGGATCCACGTGGTTGCCAAACCTGACCGGGGGCACCGTGCGGTTGGGCCGGGTGTGATTGATGCATTTTATGCCGGTCTTGATACGGTGACGGTCGAAGATTACACCTATCTCTGCAAGCTCGACCTCGATCTTGATTTACCACCGGCTTATTTTTCTGGCTTGATGAACCGGATGGAGGCCAATCCTCGGGTCGGAACCTGTTCAGGAAAAACCTGGTACGCTGGTCCCAATGGCGAGCGTATTTCCGAAGGGATCGGCGACGAGATGTCGATTGGGGCGTCGAAATTCATGCGGGTTGCCTGTTTTCAACAAATCGGCGGGTTCGTCCGCGAAGTGATGTGGGATGGGATCGATTGCCACAAGGCACGTCAGAAAGGCTGGATCGCGGTCAGCTGGGGTGACGAAGAGCTGCAGTTTGAACATCTGCGTCCCATGGGGTCGAGCCAGCAGAACATTTTTGCCGGTCGCAGACGGCATGGGTTTGGCCAGTATTACATGGGAACACATCCGCTGTTCATGGCCGTATCAGCGGTCAACAAGATGCGTCAGCCGCCATATGTCCTTGGTGGTTTAGCGATTGCCCAGGGGTACCTGACATCCTGGGTGCGGGGGGCGGAACGCCATGGTGACCAAGATTTGATCGCCTTTATACGCTCGTATCAAATGCGTGCGCTGCGGATTGGCAAGGCCCGCGCCGCCGCTGAAATAGAGGCTGAACACGCGGGCGTCTGGCAGGGCTAGTGTCCTGGCACCCTTGATCTGGCGCGCAAATCTGGGTGATACCATCGCGGCCTGAAAGCGAGCGTTTCAAAGACTGGGTTCAATCCGCGCATAGACGGCGATTGGTGATCTGATCCACCCATTGGAGTGTGATATATATCACGATGTCAAAGCTCGAAACCCTATGGGGGAAGGCATGCCGATTGTTTCGCTTTTACTGGTCGCTTATGTGTCTATTTTTAAATTGCCATTCATCGGCGCTTTTGCCAGGTCCTGAGCATGCTCTATTCTGAACCAAATAATTCTGAACACCCTATCGCACAGATCGAACTTAAGACCTCTGTCAGCATTATCATTCCGACCTATGGAGAAGCGGAAAACATTCCGTTTATCCTGGCGCGGCTTGACAGTTTGCGCGCGGATTATGATCTGACACTTGAAGTATTGTTCATGGATGACAATAGCCGTGACGGCAGCGTCGAGGCTGTTGCTGCCGCCGGATTCGACTGGGCGCGCATGATCGTAAGGACGGAAAATCCCGGCCTTAGCCTGGCTGTCATGGATGGGTTTCGCGCTGCTAAATACCCTATTCTGGTCTGCATGGATTGCGACCTGAGCCATCCACCCGAGCAGATACCGCAAATGTTGCTCGGCCTGGCAATGGGGCAGCAGCTGGTGATTGGTTCGCGCTATATCCCCGGGGCTTCGACCAATGATGACTGGGGTTTCCTTCGGTGGTTCAACTCTGCAGTGGCGACACTTTTGGCGCGGGGCCTGACCTCGGTACATGACCCTATGTCAGGGTTTTTTACCTTGCGGAAGGTGGACTTCGACAAGGCGCAAGATCTTAATCCCGTAGGTTATAAGATCGCTCTTGAGCTGATTGTGAAATGCGGCTTTGAAAATGTGGGCGAAGTCGCGATCCATTTTATCGACCGGGTGCGTGGCGAAAGCAAGCTGACGCTGAAAGAACAGCTAAAGTATATCCAGCATTTGCGGCGCCTTTATCTATTCCGTTTTGCCAATGCGATGCATCTGGCGCAATTCTTGGTCGTAGGCGCCTCGGGTGTCGTCGTGAACCTTCTGATACTAAGTCTGCTGCAGGCCTTTGGATTTTCCGAGATAACCTGCCTGATTGGTGGGATCGGGGTTAGTGTCATAACCAACTTCCTGCTCAATCGGCGTTTTACCTTTTCGTATGCCCGCGACGGTAAGATCGGAAAGCAATTCACCGGGTTCCTGGGTGCATCGGCGTTTGGGGCCCTCATTAGCTTTGGGGTCTCTTTGTCTCTTAACACCACCGTGTTTGCAGGTAGGCCCTATGGACTTCATTTGTCGGCTCTCTGCGGTGTTGCGAGTGGCATGATCTTCAACTATCTTGGGAACCGCTATATTGTTTTCCGCAAGACGCATATCCGGCGCTGATATTGCCGTTGTCTTACTGGCAATGGTGTTGGCAATAGCAACTCTGAGCTTTCGTCTTAGTTGGCAAGACTATTGGTGGGACGAACATGTCACGTTGATGTTCACCCGCTCTGGTTGGCATGAGTTGATGGTGCAATATTGGGGTCTCGATACGCACCGTCCGGTTTACTACGGGCTGCAAAAGGCCTGGAATGGTGTCTTTGGCGAAAGCGTGACTGCGGTGCGCAGCCTGCCCATCTTTCTGACGGTTCTGATCATCCCGCTGTTTTATGGTGTGGCCCGGCGAACAGGCCCGGCAATCATGGCCCCATTGGCGGTTATTTTGCTGGCCAGTGCGCCGATGTTTATCGAACAAGGCCGCGAAGCGCGCATGTATTGTCTGATGAACCTCAGCCTGGCGGGCGCGCTTTATTTGGCTGTGCGCCTGGCCGTGCACGCCCGCCAGTCGGAATATGCAGACGGGATGAACCCGCGCGCGATGCGTTGGCTGTGGGTCGGGTTTGCCGCCCTGCAGGCCGCGGCTTTTTATGCCCAGGCGATGGCCCTCTTTGTCAGTGGGTTGTTTGGGCTCTGGATCATCATAGGCGCGGCAACAGGGCTGCTGCCAAAGCGGTTCTTATGGCAGGCTATGGTGGCGGCGGGGCTTTACGTTATTCTGATCTTGCCGGCGTTACAGCCCTTTCTGGGCCATTACCAAAACACCATTGGCGGCAGTTTCTGGGTCCCGGATTTGAGTGTTGAGTATGTTTACGGGCAGACAACGGCCGCTTACCCCTACCCAGCTTGGGGCAAGGTTATTGTGGCGCTCTTATTGCTGTGGGGGCTGTGGTCGCTTCGTAAAACACCTGATATCGGCCTGCTTTTGGGTCTAATGATGGTCGGCCTGCCACTGGTGGTGCTTGCCGTGAGCTTTGTTAAACCGATCTACATGGAAAGGGTTATCGCCTGGGGCAGCATCGTGTCGATCTTGGTGCTGGCTGCGGGGCTGGTGAATATGCGCCCTGCATTGCGGTGGGCCGCTGTGGTGGTTGTGCTGGTGGCGCAAATGATCTCAGCCTACAAGTTTTATCCACCCGCGCCTGAAATCTCGCCCTATGACAGCTTTGCTGAGGCATTTACGGATTTTGACGTGCAACAGGATGCGCTGGTTCTGAGCTATCAGATGCTGGAACCGGCCATGCGATGGTATTATCCAGAGGCCTTTGAAGGCGCGGCATATGGGTTTATCCATAATGACTGGAACAGGAATGTGATAGATGCCGCGATGCGGTCCAAGTTTGTCAAACGTGCCGATGCTGGAAAAATTGTCCTGCCTGGGGGGCGGCTTTTCGTGGTCTCCCAAACCACCTGGAAAGAACCGATCCCCAAAGAGCACGAGGTAACCCAGGCAATCAAAACCCTTGTTGAGGGCCGCGCGCCGCTTACAACGATCACCGCAGACGGCGTTCGGATGGATATCTACCCACCAAAATAGTAGAATAGAACATGGGGGCCCTTAGCAGTTTGATGGCTGAATTCACTTTAGGATAAGCTTGGGAGCAAAAAGTGACCGTCAGATCAAGCGTATCCGGGGCGTGTGCCGCCATATCTTTCATCGCGACAGCAACCGGCACTTTCGCGGTCTTCTGCCCCACAGAAAATGTCCTTGGCCCAATCGCTCGAATACTGGATTCATTCTCGCCTTGGTTAATGATCCTGGGGTTTTTGTTCGGGGGTATGGCAGCGGCGCTTGGGGGACGCATGGTTGGGGTCGGCTTAATCATTGCCGCGACGGCCAGCGGCGCCATGCTCTTTCTAAGTTATCTTGACCTAACGGTTCCGGCTTTAGATGACCACGATTCTGATGTCCGGGTCCTGTTCTTCAACGTGCAGGCAGACAATACGGCGTCCAGCGATCAGATTGTGACGGCTGCGATGGCAGCTGATCCCGATATTATTGTCTTTGCGGAAGCTGCCGGCGTTTTACCCTCTTTGGACAGGCTGCAGGCTGAATATAAATTCGTTTCGCCCTGCACGGCAGAAAAATGCGAATTGTTGATCGCGACCAACTTGCGGGTCATTCGGTTCTGGCAGTTGCAGCTTAATCCTATCTGGACGGAAAGATATGCGGTCCTTGAATTCGAGAACCCAAATGGAGAACAGGTTTTCCTAGCGGCGAACCATTTGGCCAAGCCTTGGATGTCGGGGATCTCAGAAGCAGAAATCGCAAAACTTATTGCCCAATATAACTGGTTGGCAGGGCCCGTCGTGGCGGTTGGGGATTACAACATGGCCCCATGGAGCCTGCCGATGCGGCAGATTATTAAGCAGACTGGATTTCGGGCCAGTCGTGGTCACCCAGCTACATGGCCGGTTGCGGCGGGTCCTTTTGCCATCCCGATCGACCAAATCCTTGTCCGAGGAGGGGCGCGTGCGACCCAGGTCACGTTGTTCGGCGAGGGGGCACATTCGAACCATCTTGGTTTTATCGCTGATCTAGCGATTGTGCCACCTGTCAAGGAATAGGGGGATCCTTTAAATGTCAGGCTGCGCACCAGGGGTTTGACCCGGGGGGCGATGGCGAAATTGCAGGAACCAAGCCTCGATCGTGCGAAAGCTGATCTCGGCGAACAGGATCGCTAGTGCATAAAGAAGCAGAATATACAGTACCGGATTGGACAGCTCAAACCGTATGAAAACGGCAATCACGACTGCCTTTGCAAAGAGGTGGTACAGGTAGATCCCATAGCTGATCTGCCCAATCCGAACGAGCGGTGGCAGCTTCAGCACCCACGCCAGCCCATTGTCTTCACGCACCACCAGGCTAATCAGTGTCAAAGTCATCAGGCTGTGTACTATTAGATTGGGCAGCCCTTCGAGGGCGCGAGGCGTCACCGCTAGGGCGAAACAAAGAAGGCCAAGACAGATCAAGGGCGCAAGTTTTGCTTGTAGCAACGGCGCGATCCGAGCGAACCCAGCAGCGTTATGCAACAACACTGCCGCCAGCGACCCCAACAGGATTGGCGCATAGGTTGCCCCATCAAGCGCAAAGCGCAGCAAAGGCGTTTCGATAGCGGTGATCCCAACCAACGTGAACAACCCCATAGCCGCCGTCACGTTAATAGCGATTAAGCCGATTAATATTGGCACGATCCATCGCCGCGGTACCAGGGCAAGCAGCAAGGGCCAGATAAGATAGTATTGCTCTTCAACCGCCAGCGACCATGTCGGGTCGAGATAGTTAATGTGTTCGACACTGATAAAATTGCTGAGGAACAGATAGTAAAACGGCAGGATCTCCCAAGAACTGGTCTTGCCATTCAATCCTATTTCGACAAAAGCAGCCAAGGTAACGACAAAGTAAAAGATCGGCACGATCCGCAGGGCCCTTCGCCAATAGAATTCGCGAAGGTTGAAGCGACCTTTTGCGCTTTCTTCGCGAAACAGCAGGGTGGTGATCAGATAGCCACTTAGCACGAAGAAGAAGTCAACGCCGACATGGCCGCGCGTAAAGAAGACTGAGGTGTGCGACAGGTCGGTCCAAAAGGGTGTGTGGTGCCAGATCACGGCACTGATGCAGAGAAACCGAAACCCATCCAGGCTTCCGAAATGGCGCGTGGCAAGGTATTCACTGTGGGTTGGTACAGGGTGTTTCACAGGTCCAACCCAAGGCTTGCTTTTAAAAAGTATTCGCGATTTCGCATGAACACTGTGTAGCGGGTGGTCATCATGCCCGTGTCTCGTCCAGCCATGCCTGCACCATCAACACACACCACAGCTGGGCCCCCCAGTTGAACCGTTCCGATAGGTGCTCTTGCCAGAGCCGGCTGACAACCGCCGGGTCAAAATGCCCCTCGCGGGCCAGCCGGGTTGGGTTCAACAGATCGTTGGCCCAATCCTTAAGCCCACCGCGAAGCCAGAGACCAATTGGCACCTCAAAGCCCATTTTAGGCCGCTCGATCAGATTTTGGGGCACATGGCGGTACAAAACCTGGCGTAGCGCCCATTTTGGTGTGCTGCCGCGCTGCTTCATGTGTTCGGGCAGGGCCCATGCAAATTCGGCCACGCGATGATCAAGAAACGGCGCGCGGCTTTCCAAGGCGACAGACATGGTCGCGCGATCGACTTTGGCAAGGATGTCATCGGTCAAATATGTCAGCATATCCAACTGCATCATCCGCTCATGGTCCCCCAGATCGCCACGTGGTGGCAGGTGCTGGGCCAGCAGGCTGTCGGGATGCCGCGCCCCTGGTACGGCGGCTTCGGGAAAGCGCCAGACGGACACCATGGTGCGATGCAGGGCCTCTAGATCGTCCTGGCGGGCGTAATTGGCAAGCCGGTGCAGGCGTTGGCCAATGGGTTCCTTACCCTGCTGTGTCGGAATAAGCGGCGATAGCGTGCGGGTAAGCGCCCCGGCTGGCAGCGCCCGAACCGCCGCTGCTCCTGCATTGCGCAAAGGGCCGGGCAGGCGGGCCAGCTTTTGGCGCAGTTTTACCGCATGCGCGTAACGGCCATAGCCGCAGAACAGCTCGTCTCCACCGTCGCCCGACAGGGCCACGGTGACATGCTTGCGGGCCAGTTCCGAGACCAGAATGGTTGGGATCTGCGAGCTGTCGGCAAAAGGTTCATCATAGATGCCAGGCAACCGCGGGATAACGTCACGCAATTCTTGGTCTGAAACGTAAAGGTCTGTGTGATGGGTTCCTAGATGCGCCGCCACAGCCTTGGCAAATTCCGCCTCGTTATAACGCGCCTCGTGAAACCCTATAGAGAAGGTATGCACCGGGGACGCAGATTGCTGCTGCATCAATGCCACTACCAGAGAGCTGTCAATGCCACCTGACAGAAATGCCCCAAGCGGGACATCGGACATCATTTGCTGGCCGACGGCATCCATCACCAGGGCTTCCAACGCATCGACGGTCTCGGTGTCCCCCAGAGGGGTTGGTTTATCCTGGGCGGCGATGGCAGCGCCATCCCAATATAGATGCCGCTGTGGTTCGGGGCCTGCCATCGACAAGGTAACAATTTCCCCCGCTCGAACCTTGCTGACGCCATCATAGATCGAACGGTCCTCGCCGACGTGGCCGTGGCGCATGACCTCAACCAGGCTGTTGGAGGCGATTTGACCGTCAAAGGCGGGATGTTTGCGCAGCGCTTTCAGTTCGGACCCAAAGAGAAAGGCGCGGTGTTCGCCGGCGCCCTGCCAGCCATAATACAGCGGTTTTTCACCCAGTCGGTCACGGGCCAAACTTAGCTTGCGTTCTTTGCGGTCCCAAATTGCAAGGCCGAACATGCCCACCGCGCGCGCCAGAGTTGCCTCAAGCCCCCAGGCGTCAATCCCGGCCAATAAAGTTTCTGTGTCAGAGTGGCCGTGCCATTCAGGTGCATGTCCTGCCGCTTCGACGGCAGCGCGCAGTTCCAGGTGATTATAGACTTCGCCATTATAAGTCAGCACATACCGCCCCGAGGCCGAGATCATCGGCTGATGCCCCGCTGGGGTCAGATCGACGATCGCCAACCGTAGATGGCCAAGCGCCACGCCCGCTTCGAGGTCGCACCACTGGCCTTGGGAATCCGGGCCGCGATGGTCAATCGCCGCCATCATGCGCGTGATTGTTGTCTCATAATCAGGCCCTGGGCCCGCCAGNAATCCTGCGATCCCACACATCAGACAGATCCTTTTTGCGTTTCTTTGGTCAGGTCGTCCAACGGATCAGGGCGCATTGAATCCCCGCCCTTGCCAGCAAATAAGGCGCCAATNCGTGCGGCTTCGGCGCGGACGTCAAATTCTGCGCGAACCTTTGCCTGTCCCGCAGCCCCCATTTCGGCGCGATTTTCGGGTGCTGTATCGGCTAATGCGATGATCTGCTTGGTTAATCCATCGGTATCGCCCGCCGAGACCAAATACCCTGATACCCCGTCTTCGACCAGTTCCGCCACCCCAGCGACCCGTGTGGCAATCACCGGTTTGCCAGCTGCCAGGGCCTCCATCAAAACCACGGGCAGACCTTCGGCAAAACTTGGCAAGACCAACGCATCAGCCTGACTGATGGCGTCGGCCACACCCTCTTGGGACTGAAACCCCAGAAACCGCACTGCGACGCCTTTTTCATGCGCTAGCGTCTCTAGGTGCGCGCGGTCGTCCCCGTCACCAACCAAAGTTAGGGTCAAACCCTGGCGTGCAGCGCAGGCGTGTCCAAAGGCGTCCAACAGCACACGCAACCCTTTTATCGGCGTTAGCCGCCCGACAAACACCAGATGCAACCCGTCGTGTGGTGGCGGGGCAGGGCGGACATAGCGTTCGGGGATCACGCCACAGTGAATGATCCGCAGCTTGGCCCAGTGTTCAGGGGCCGAAAAATACATCGCCTGAGATCGCGCGAAATGGCTGATACAAGCGACAAATGCCGCGTGCGCGGTCTTGGTCGCAAGATGCCACTTTTGTGGCTCATAAAGCTCGGCTGGGCCGTGCAGCGTGAAACTGAATGGTATGTTTGAAAGCGCAGAGGCAAGCATTGCAACATTGGCGCTGGGGTCTGCAAAATGGTTATGCAAATGGTCAATTGTTTCGCGTCGAAGGTGATAAGCAAGAATCACCGCCTCGCCAAAATAAAATAGCTGTTTAAGCATTCCCCGGGCGCCGGGTTGCGCGGTGCTCCAGGCCAAAGCCAGCGTTTTGGCAAGTCGGCCGGGACGGGCCAACGAAGACAGTGTTGCGCGCAGCAACACCAGTGGGTTACGGGCCGACTCGATGATATAAAAGGTCGAGTTTGCGGCTTGTTTCTCTTCCGATCCGGTTAGGTGATCGGGTCCGGGCCGCCGCATCGAGCAGGTTTCAACGGAAAATCCAAGATCCCGCAACGCTGCGATCTCGCGTTGGATAAAAGTATGCGAGACAGCAGGGTATACTGACGTCAAATAAGCCAAATTAGGCAGGGGTCTTTTGGGCCCGTTCATTCTGGAAAAGCGCTTTCAAACATGATCGCCCCCGTTATTGAGGAGGCGATCAATCAGGTAAAGCTTTAAGTTCCACAAACAGGCAAGAGCGGGTCAAATCCAGCAAATTTCACCCAACTCCCCGACCGTATTTGCAAATGTAAACACTGTCGCGGGGCGTCGGGTGAAGGCATGTTTCAGCTTAGATTGACTGGGCTCTAGTCGGCTTCCCACGCACCCCTAGAGGGGGGGTCGGGGCGTAGTTGCATTTGGATATCGTGATACGACACATCCCCGGTCAGTGCCGCACCAAGGGCGGCTGATCCCACCAGCGGGACAAATGCCTGCATGGTGTCCGCTGGCGTAGCACGGGTCACGTCCAAATCGAAACTGTTTCTGTCACGACGTCCAGGATAGCGGGCCGGAAACAGAACTGTCGTAGAGAGTGGGGCATCGCTTATTTGCGGCACAGCTTCATTTGGGGCGTAAACGATATTATTGTGTTCCGTAACGGCCGTGAAATCCGGATGATAGGTCGCTGGATCAGCCACTAAGATTTGAGCGGGGCCTCCGTCGCGGCTTAAAGCGCGCAAGGTTTGCATCGTGTTATTGTAAGCTTTGACCGGGGCCGCCCCCACAATACCCGCGTTAAATACCCCGACTTGTTCTGATACGACAAGCCCAAATAGCGGTGTCGTTCGGGTTTCGGTGTCTGGCTGATGGAAAAGATTGTTGCGGATTGTGCATCCCGTTCCACGAGTCAAAACAAACCATCTGGTGCTGTGCATTCCAAGAGCGATGTTGGAGTCGATAATAACATTATGGACAGACGAGCGCCCCAACCCCTGCGTGGCGTTGGTGCAAATATAGATACTCCCGTCGCCGCCCTCAAAAGCGTTCCCATGGATATTGACCGTGCAGCCGTGAACTTCTGGTGTCTCCAGAGCTTTAAGGCAGGGTTGTGAGGTATCCGTCACGTAAAAATCATTGCACGCAAAATATGTGAATTGCGCATGGTTGCTTCTGATAGGGGCCCTTGTGCCATTATCATCCACCGCATCAGCTGTTTGGGCCAATCGCGAGCCCGTCACTATCATTGCCGTATCAGGATGGGTTTGCCCACGCATATAGACCGGGTATTGACCGCCAAAGGCTGTAAGAATGCAGTCATCAATATGCAGGCTTGTCCTGTGAGTACTGGACAGGTCCTGCATAATGATATTCGACTGATAAAGACCAGAGAACTGGCATTGCGAAACAACCAAATCAGCACGGTTTATAAGACTTATGCCACCGGTTGCGTAGTTAGAGGCATCGCCACCCGTGAGCTCTGTCACCGGATCGAAATTGCCGGTCATGTTTAACCCGCTAAACCGAACATCCGGGGGGCTATCACCACTACCAATATGGTTTAGGCAGTAAAAGCCGCTTGATCCGGTTTCGTTTACATTTATTACCGGTTGCGGATCAGATGGGTCACCGTAATCACCGAAAAAGAACTCGCCCCACCCGCCGCGGTCAAAATTGACTTTCGTATCGGTATATGACGCTCCTCGCTTAAACAGCCATCGTTTGGGAACAGCCGTGCCGGTGTATTCATCACTGAACCAACTGCCCACAGATGAATCCAAAATGTCTTGATTGATTGTCTTTGCTCCGGTGGGTGCATCCGAGAAATCAGTGTCTCCAACCGGATTGACACAAATCGTTTGCGTCGTCGGATAAACGCTATCGGCGCTGACAACGGTCACGTTTTCGGTGATGGTCGAGGCCTTGCCGCTGGACGGCTCGGTGATAGTCAGGGTGACCAAATAGGTGCCAGCGCCGCGATAGACATGCGCAACATTCGGCCCCTTGGCAATGTTCCGGTTTTTATAGAAATCCAAAGTGTTTACGGGCGCGGTCCACAGCGCGTCAGACCCATCCCCGAAGTTCCACACGTAAATCAGATCATGCATCCGGGCGTCATAGATCGCAGGGGCCACTGGCGCGGGTGCGTCGAATGTTGCCAGCGACAAATCAGCCGTGAACCGGACGCTATCTGGCGCGCACATCAAGTTTGATCTGGCGCCCGTGACAATTGCGATTGTGCCGCCGCTCACAGGGGGTGGTACATCTGCATGTTCGAGTGGCAATGTCTGGGCGAGATTGAGGCCTGTTGAAATACCTGTCATTACCACATAGCCACAATGCCGGTTGCGGTTGTATCCGTTGCCAGGACGCGCTGGGCCCGAACCGGAAAGGCGACACCTGCAGCTATATAAACCGTTGCCGTCGTGCCCCCAACCGTGGTGACAGAAACCATGCCAGAGGTCGCCACATTCAAGGCTCGGCAGGGATTGGAAAGATCAGAGGAGTCATTTGGCGTGACGACACTCAGATACGAGGCAGGGCTTTCCAGTCCACTGCGGAAGTTAGAAAATGGATCGGGCATTTGTGCTCTCCTAGAGGCGAAAGAATGCATGAGACGCCCTGGAACAGAGCGTACCAAACATCAGTCAGAACTTGAACCATTGGAAAACTGCTCCATTCTGCTTAAGAAACCCGAACCAGAGCGTCCCGGGAAGGTTAACGAGAAATATGGTGTAATATGCTTCCGCCATAAAATTGGCCTGAATTGACCGCGTCAAGGGCCTATCACATGGCTAACATCCATTTATATTCGAAATATCTGACACAATTTAGAAACCAANTTTATGCNNCCGCTTCTTGCCTTGCTGTCTTGGCCATTGTTCGTTTTGGTCTTCGCGCGCAATTTTGCGCCGCCCAAGGCGTTCATTCTGGCGATCATGGTTGGTTTCCTGTTTCTGCCGGAAAACACGGCGTTTGATCTGCCGTTACTACCATCCCTAAACAAGCATACGATCCCAGCGCTGGCTGTGGTGATTATGCTGGCCCTGTTTCGGACCAGAAATTCAAAGTTTTCCGAGGTTTCGCTGTTTCCGAAACATATCTTTGTTCGAATAGCGACGCTTGGGTTGATCGTTGGTGCCTTTATGACTGTGGTAACCAATGGTGACTCGTTGGTTTATGGTCCAACCTATCTTCCGGGCCTGCGTCTTTATGATGGTTTTTCGCAAGTCCTTAACACCGTGCTGCTTTTGTTGCCTATGCTCTTGGCCCGGCGGTTCCTGGCCCATCCCGATAGCCATAAGTTGTTACTTCAGATCTTCTGTGTTGTTGCCCTTGGGTATTCACTATTGGCGCTCTTCGAAACACGCATGTCGCCACAGCTAAACCAATGGATATATGGTTTCTTTCCTCACAGCTGGGCCCAGCATTATCGGGGCGGGGGCTGGCGCCCGATCGTATTTCTTAGTCACGGCCTGATAGTGTCGATGTTCTTTTCTATGGCCGTGTTGGCCACCGCGGGCCTTTATCGTGTTTCACCTAAGAACCGAGGCCAGGTTTTGGCTGCTTTGGCTTGGCTTTTCTTTACCCTAGTTATGAGCAAATCGCTCGGGGCACTGGCGCTTGCTTTCTTGGCATTACCCGTTGCCTTGTTTTTTGGGGTACGTACACAGCTATTTTTTGCCTCGACACTGGCTGTCCTGGTCATGTTCTATCCAATTACCCGAGCCCTCGGAGTTGCGCCCGTCTACCAGATCCAGCAATTGGCGGCAGAGATTAACCCCCGGCGGGCCAGTTCATTTGGTACTCGGCTCGAAAACGAAGACCGTATGCTCGCAAAAGCACAAGAGCGGCCCGTGTTCGGTTGGGGCGGTTGGGGGCGATCCCGTGTTTTGGATGCGCAAACCGGGCGTGATATCACAATTGCTGACGGTTTCTGGATCATCGAATTGGGGGTCGGCGGATGGGTCCGGTATCTCTCGGGATTCGGGTTGCTTTGCGTGCCTATCTGCCTCCTTTTGCTGCGGCGAAAACGGTATGAAATTGGATTGGAAACATCAGCACTGGGGCTCATTTTAGTCGTTAATTTGGTGGATCTTATTCCAAATTCCAGCAACACACCGCTGACTTGGGTGGTTGCGGGAGCTCTCTGGGGTCGACTTGAGCTGGGCGTTATAGCCAAAGCAAAAGAAGGTTCCGAGCAAAAGGCGAAGGAAAAGAGCGGGCCAAAATATACCCGCAGCCTCTCGTCGATCCAACGCAAGACCGGGGGTGAAAAGCCGTTGAGAAAAGACCCCGAGGGGGGGCTGGACGAAGAGATTGAGACAAAGCCTAGACAGCTTAGCCGCTACTCGCGCCAGACGGTAGAGCGCGATCAGAAACAGCGACGACATGACAGGTCAAAGGCGAAAAAATCCTAAATGAAACCGGCGGCAGTCATTATCGGGCGCAACGAAGGCGATAGGTTTTTGGCCTGCCTTGGCTCGCTTGGCGATCAGTTTTCACATGTTGTTTATGTCGACAGCGGGTCAACAGACGGAAGCATTGCCGCCGCCAAGGCGGCGCAGGTCGAGGTCGTGCATCTTGATACGACCGTGTCGTTCACGGCCGCCCGTGCCCGAAATGCAGGGATGGCACAGCTTGCCGCAAAGGCCGGGCCGCCCGACTTTATCCAGTTCATTGATGGTGACTGTACCGTGCAACCCGGATGGATTGATGCAGCCATGGCATTTATGATCGCCAATCCAGCAGCGGCCATGGTCTGCGGGCGACGACGTGAACGCTTTCCCGAAGCTTCGGTTTACAACCGATTGATTGACCAGGAATGGGACACCCCGTGCGGTCTAACCCAGTCGTGTGGTGGTGACACTTTGGGCCGGGTTGCCGCCCTTGAGCAGGTCGATGGTTTCAACCCGACCCTGATCGCGGGCGAGGAACCAGAGCTTTGTTTGCGCCTGCGGAGGGGTAGATGGGAAATTTGGCGCATTGATGCAGAGATGACCTTGCATGATGCGGCTTTGACNCAGTTCGCCCAATGGTGGCAGCGCGCCC
>JGI24724J26744_10000630_pt1 | contig 25003 bp, 14 predicted proteins | sample Cruoilmetagenom7_FD_26744 | JGI IMG/M metagenome (IMG submission 26744) | reverse complement strand
GAGCTCAAACAAACCGTTCAATCCCTAACGCAACATCAATTAAATTAAAATTAATATACAAAAAAAGGTCTGTAAAAACAGACCTTTAATTTTGGGTACGGTATAGACCTGATTTCAAACCAAACACTTAAGTTTTTCGAACAATTAAACTTAAAAACCCTTGACTAAAAAATAAAATTAAAAAAAAGAGAAGTAGGATCTTAATGTATAACTACTTCCCTTCAACATAAATCAAAATATAAAAACTCAAATAAACAATATGTTTTATGCTATTGAAAATTTTTTATTTAAATAACCTTTCCATTTCTTCCAGTGTTTTACCTTTCGTTTCAGGAATAAATTTCCACACAAACATTATTATAATAACTATAAACCCTGAAAAAATAAAATAAGGTAGCGCATTATTCCATATACCTCCATCAACCTGCAATTTATTGACATCACTTTCAACTATTAATGGAAAAGATTGTGAAACAAAATAGTTTGCTACCCATTGAGCTGCAACAGCAATAGACATTGCTATACTTCTAATTCTATTTGGAAATATTTCAGATAATATTACCCAAACTATTGGCCCCATTGACATTGCAAAAGAGGCAATGAAAATTAAAATCCCAATTAAACTAAGAATACCCTCTGAAGAAGATATTGTTGGTATGCCTGCAGAGTTTAGCTGAGAATAATCACTAAAATACAGTGTGAACCCCATCAATAAAAAACCTATAACCATTCCAAATCCACCAATCATTAGCAATGGTTTTCTCCCTAATTTATCTACTGTGAACATCGCTATAAACGTAAACAATAAATTTACTGTTGCCAATAAAATTTGTTGCTTTAAAACATCATCTTTACCAAAACCAAGAGCTTGTTCAAATATATCCGCTCCGTAATACAATACTGCATTTATACCTGTAAACTGCTGTAAAACAGATAGCACCGTTCCAATAATTATAATAGAGAACATTGATTTTGAAAAAATATTGACTTTTTTATTGGTGTTTTCATTCTGAATAGAATTTCTAATTTCTATAATTTCTATATTGGCAATTTCATTTCCATGAATTCTTGATAATATATTTTTAGCTTCAGCTTCTTTTCCTTTCATCATAAGCCAACGAGGGCTTTTAGGTACAAAAAATAATAGTATAAAAAATAAAAAAGCAGGTATTAATTCAGACCAAAACATCTGTCTCCACCCAAATGAAATATTATCACTTTCACTTAATCCATTTCCTATAAAATAGGTAACTAAGAAAACTACAAAAAATCCAATAACTATAGCTAGCTGATAAAATGTTACCAAATTACCTCTTTTCGCTGCGGGTGCAATTTCTGCAATATACATTGGGGCATTCATTGAAGCAATTCCAATTGCAAGCCCACCAAGCATTCTAAAAAAGACCATTAACGTAATTGACTCGGGTAACATACTTGGTAAACCCGATCCCCAAGCAGAAATAGCAAATAATACAGCCGAAATTATTAAGGATTTTTTTCTACCTATGGACTTACTTAATATTCCTGCTCCGCATGCACCAACTAATGCACCAAGCAAGGCACTACTCACAATAAACCCTTTTAAAGCTCCTGTTAGTTCAAAATATTTTGAGAAATAAAATTGAGTTCCATTAATTACTCCAGTATCATACCCAAACAATAAACCTCCTAGAGTTATTACTATAGTAATAAAATAGATATTAATTTTTTTGTTTGATGAGTTGTTCATGTGTTTTAATTTAATGTTAATTATTTTTTCGTAATACTAAAGTTCTGCACTCAAAGTGCAGGGTTTTAATCCCCTAACTGAGACCAATAAAAAATCAAAACATCAATATTTTATCAATCCCTGAATCTGAAAAATTTATTGTAAAAGTATGTGTTTGAAGGTTTGCTTTCAGATGTGCAAAATCATTTTTATTTATCCATTTTATATCTATTACTTTTTCAGAGGATTCATTTATTCTTATATCACCTAAAAATGCCTTAGAAGTATTTCTCAATCGCATAAGTTGAAGTTGGTTTAAAACAATGTCAGTTTTAAGCCCTTCTTTAACTTCTTGCATACAAATATTGGTACGATTGATTTCTTTATGTCCTCCGTTTCCAATTTTATCTGCAGCTTCATAATTATTTTTCCCTGCGAATAGGTCTAAATACCAAATTTGCGGAGTACCTGGCATAAATAATTGTATGGCTCTTGCCAATAACAACTTTCTTTCATTTTCACCCAATGCACTAAAATACGTGGCATTTATTTGGTAATATGAAATTTTTTTCCCAGAAGGGTCATAAAGGTTTTTAACCCTTCCACCACGTTCCATAATTTTATTCATTATGGTCTCAATTTCATTATCATTCAATAATCCTTTATTATAATTGCCATTAACTTCTTTTCCTTTTAGATCTAATACTGGAATCCCATCATGACACCCTAACATATTTACCGTTTTATAACCTTTGCTAACAATTTCATTAATCCACTTTAACAGCGCCTTATTGGTTCCTTTTTCTATAGTATGTAAAACCAACCCTGGAAGAAAAAAATCATAAATAAAATATCCTTTTTCTGCAACTTCATCATGTACTCCTAGTCCATATTCCGCATGTATTTCTGGCAAAAGCAATAAATCATTTTTATCCGCTATCTGTTTTATTCTTTCTAAATAATCCCAAGTACCTGGTGTATTAAAAAAGTTTGATTGACCAATTTCCTTATGCAAATAAGCAAAAGCATCTAAACGCAATATTTTGCAGCCAAAATCTTTTAATTTTTTCAAGGTTTCTTCATAAAAAACCCAAACTAGTTCAGATTTTGCATTTACGTCCATTTGCCCTAAATAAGACTTATTTCCCTCAATAATTTCAATAATTTCACTTTTAAATATGCTGTTTTTACCAAAATCAATAGTTCTAAAATCTTCATTTTTTACAATAGCTTGATTTACTATATGGCAAATTAATATAGCGGTTTTTGTAGTTAATTTCTCAATCTTCTTTAAATCAGCCACATCGATTTCATGATACTTTACATCTTGATAAAATGTATTCCAATACGGTTGCTCCGAACCATCTGGAAAACGGACTTTTAAAATTGGAAGTCCAGATTTTCTCATAAATAATTTATCTAGAAATTCTTTTTTTGGAACTATGATACCGTCTTTATTTATTACTCCATAACTATCCCAATATGTATTCCAATTGATAAAGAAGTCTTTAAATTTTGACTGCTCTCCATTTTCAAGTAAATCTTTAAATTGTGGCGATGAAACTGATAAATGATTTAGCACAATATCAAACTTTAATGTAATATTGAGTTCTTCAAGTGTTTTTAAATCTTCCTTAGAAACCAATTCTTTATTCAAGTTATAGTCAATAATCGAAAAACCTCTGTCTAAATCACTATTGAAAAAAGTGGGTAATACATAGAATAAAGAAAATACATCTTTAAACTTTGGCATTTTAAGCATGTTAATGGCATCACTTAATTTATTACCAATACTGTCTGGGTATGTATTAAGCATAACACCATTAGAAATGAAATTATTATTATTATTATTATTATTATTATTATTATTATTATTATTATTATTATTATCTTGTTGCATGAAGTTTTTTTATTATAAAAGCTTAGATAATATATTAATGCTGTCCGGAAGCCTACCAACATTTTGAAGTTTTAAAGCTGCTAATTGTAAAGCTACTTTTAGACATTCTTCCATAGACTTCCCCTTTATATGGGCAAATAAAAATCCAGACCAAAAAGCATCTCCAGCTCCTGTAGTATCCATTACTTTTTCAATTTTTATTGCCGGTAATTGAATAACCCCTTTTCCTTTTCTTGATAATTTAACGCCATTAATTCCTAATGTTAAACATACAGTTTCAACTCCTTCATTATGAAAAAATTCAAATATTTCAACATGTCGTAGTTCTTTTTCAAAAAGACGTAACATATCATCTTCGCTTATCTTAACCAAAGGGTTGAACTTACAATACTCTTTAATTACTTTTAGCGCTTCTTTCTGACTATCCCATAGTTTATCAGAATAGTTAACATCAATACTCAATTGACATCCTAAATTAAAAGCCTCTTTTGCTTTTGTTAAAATAGTTGTTTTTGCGAGATTTTTACTGAGTGCGAAACAAGTGGTATGAAATATTTTAGTGTCCAAAAGTGTTTCTTTTGATATTTGATTTTCACTTATACAATAATCTGCCTCACGAAAAGGAATAAAATCTGGTGTGCTATTTGATCTTGAAACAAAAACAACGCTAGTTGCTTTGTGTTCAATTCTTTTAATATGATTTGTATTTACATTGACTTCAGAAAGTCTCTTAAAGATGTACTCTCCAAAACCATCATTCCCTACCGTTGCAACCAAGACAGAATTTAAACCTAATCTTGCAGAGTTCATTGCTACATTTGTAGGTGATCCCCCTAGGTATCTATGATAATCTCTTGTGTTGTTTATAAGTACTTCTTTTTGATTACCTATAAAATCAATAAGAGCTTCACCAACACATAGAATGTCTATATTTTTAATATTATCTTTCACTTTCTCCATCAGCTTTAGGATCTTTTATACGTAACGCTAAAACACCTGCTATAATAAAAAACACACCTCCAAATAATATGGCATTAACAGCACTATTATCAAGTAATTTTTTTTCTATTAATCCGAATGTTACGGTTTGAATTCCCATAGGAATAACAATCATCATATTTAATATTCCCATATAAACACCACGCCGTTCTTGAGGTACTATTTTAGAAACCATAGAGTAAGGAATACCCATCATAGCTGCCCAACCTATACCAAATAAAATCATAGGTAAAATAACCAAAAGAGGGTCTTGTATATATGGAATGCTAAGCATTGCAATACCTGTTAAAAATAGGCTCAAAACGTACACTTTTTTTCCGCCAAATTTTAATGTCAAAGGTACTAAAGCCAATGCAAAAACAATAGTTGACAAATTATAAGTAGTATTCATTTTAGCAGCTTGACTTAATGCTTGTGATTTATCAAAACCCATACTTTCTTCAAACATAGGTGAAATAAATTGCCAATACACAAATAAGGCATACCACTGAAATAAGTAAACACCAGATAGCCTCCACATCAATTTAGGCATATCTTTTATGGCTTTAAGAATTTCTAGAAATGGGGTTTTAATTCTATCTAAAAATGGTAGAGAATTATGTTTGTCTATCTCTTTTAACTCTTGGCTTGAAGGAGGTATTTCTGGTGTTTTTAAAACCGACCACAATATAGTAGAAACTGATAAAACAGCTCCAATAAAAAACGAATAGTACAACCACTCTGGAATACCTTCTGCAGTTTCAGTTACCACTTCAGTACCACCAAACCAATCTTGAAAAATAAATATTGATGCATTTGCTAACACAATACCTGCTCCAACAAACAAACTTTGCATTTGGTAACCAAAGCTTAACTGCTTATTTGGTAATTTATCACCAACAAAAGCACGATAAGGTTCCATAGCCATGTTGTTCCCTACATCTAAAATCCATAACAAACCAACAGCAAACCAAAGTGTTGGACTAAAAGGAAAAGCAAATAAACACAAACTACCAATTAACGCTCCTATTAAAAAAAACGGTTTTCGTCTTCCCCAACGAGGTGACCACGTTTTATCAGAAATTGCTCCAATTATAGGCTGAATAATTAAACCTGTAACTGGTCCTGCAAGATTTAACAAAGGCAAATCTTCATGATGAGCACCTAAAAATGAAAATATAGGATTAACAGCTGTTTGCTGTAAACCAAAACTGAATTGAATTCCTAAGAACCCTACATTCATATTAAAAATTTGCCAAAATGATAAGCTTGGTTTTGTTATTTTCATCCTACTTTAGTTTTTTAAGGTTAATTTTTTTTAGAAATCCTTCAAAATCAATACTATTCATTATAAGATTCCCTATTAAATCTACAACTGGCAATAATAAATTATCTACTGATATACTTGTATTTTGTAATTTAATAAGCATTTCTCTTTGTTTTAAAAAATTTGTATCAACATCTTAATAAATATAATCTATCTTTTCTTCTTTAAGATATGTTTTTGTATCGATACAATAATGACAGGTATCACTGCCGTAAACAATCATTTTTTGAGAATTTTCTTGAGAAGTTAAGTTATCATACAAACCAGATTCTACCACTTGTCCAAAAGCAACTTCACTCAAAGTTATAATTAATACAATAGAAAAAATAAAACGTTTCATTTTAAAAAAATTTAATTAAAGTGACTATAATCTTTACCAAATATGCTATCTGGATCTTTTAACTCATCAAGCAATTCTATATATTTAGCATTAAGTATTGAAATTCCGTATTGGTATGATGCATTCATCCAACCAAACCCTCCGTCAGGAATATATTTAAAATTAGTTCCTACATTTCCATATTCAGTATCAATTTTATGAGTACAGTTTACTACATCATACTTTTCTGCAATGGTACCATTATAATTTGAAGCATTTTTTGTAATCATCCAAAGCCAACGGTATACTAATTCTTGTGTTTCATCACAATATTCATATTGCAACAAGCCTCTCCAAATCATCATTTGATGAGGTGCCCATCCAAATGGGTAATCCCATTGACGCTGAGGATTATTTTCAGAAACTTCACCTCTCGATTTTTTAGTAGTGCTTACAATTCCTCCTTTACACGTTAGCAATGGGAGCACATTTTTCACCAACAATTTAGCCTGTTGTAAACTACATAATTTTGCCCACAAAGGGTAAAACGTAGTAGCTGATATAAAGTTTGTACGTCGTTTATCTTTAAAATTATAATCAAAATACAATCCTTTATCTTCATCCCATAATAGTGTGTTAATATGATTTTTTCTTTTTTCTGCCAAATTCAACCAATATTCGTTGGTGTATTTTTGCCCCTTATCATTTATAAAAGTTCCATTAAAATAAGTTTTAATCAATTGAGAAAAATCTACTTCATATTTATAGAGTAGCGAATTTAAATCGACCGTATTTAAATGAGCACACTTATCCACAAGTCTATTAGAAGTGTCATGTCCACTTTCGCGTAAACTTCGGTCATGTGTGAAATATTCATCTAATTTTGGGATACTTAGCTCTCTGTTTTTATATTTTGCTTCAAATTCAATAAGTGACATTTTATATTCTTCAGCATATTGTTCCATTATTTCTTCAAAATGTCCATCTTCAGTTTCAACAACATAGCCAATCCCCTCCGCAAAATACCTGTTCAATCCATTTGAGGTAAGTCTTTTATTTTTAACCATCCATACATTTTCATACTCATCTATAGCTGTACTCAATTTATCTTTAAGCCAAGTATTGCTGAAATTTGTATTCTCTATATACTCTTTTATCATCGAGGAATAAAAAGGTGGTTGAGTTCTAGTCAAGTAGTAACTTCTGTTAGCATTTAAAATTTTACCGTAATGTTTAATTTGATATTGAAAATTTTCAATCATCCCTTCAACTAAATCAAACTTCTTATCAATTAATAATCCAACAGATTCAAAATAACTATCCCAACCATACATTTCATTAAATCTTCCCCCGGGAACAACAAAAGGACAACCCTTTAGATTTTTATCATCAGCCTTAAGAGCTAATGATAAAAGTCCAGGTTCTTCATTTATAGATAGTACATATTCTGGGTTAATATTTTCAGGCAGTTTTTCAACCTTAATCTCAGTAAGTTTTTTTGATAGAAGGCTATAATAATCAAAAGCTTTTTTATCATTAAACGGAACATAAATATAGAAATATGATTGAATTATTTTTTCGTCAAGCATTACTTTTTGTAATCCCAAATTATCCATAGTCCTTGTTAAACTTTCCCAATATACTTCTTGTATTAATCTAGAAATACGTTGTGCAGGTTTTTCATAAATATAAGCTAGAGAAATTGTTGCTAATTCTGTGTTTCCTTGTTTAATTGCTAACGCTAATTCCTGCAATAAATTAGATAAATAATAAGTTCCTTCTATTTTATGTTTTGTACCATTAATTTCAATAAGGTCAAATTCTCTAGGTCCTTTATCTTCGATTGTTATACGATTATCTCCTTTACTATCTTCTTGTAGTAATAAAGATTTTAATGTTATAGTGGGATTAATGCGCAACATAATTTTTGCTTTTTGTTAACCTATCTAAAATAAAAAATGCTACAATTAATAAGCCCATTGGAATTAACGTAAAATAAAATGCTTTATTTGCTCCAACATTTTTAAACAGCCATCCTATAATTCGAGATCCTAAGGTACCTCCTAGAGCTGAAAATATAACAATAAGCCCCGTCATTGGGCTGTGTAATTTTTGAGGTAGTACACTTAAAATAGCAGAATTAAGTAGAGGGTAAATTGGGGCAATAAAAAGCCCAACCAATGGAAAAACAAATCCTATTAAAGGAATATCTGTTAAGCTTGTAATTTCACTAACTTTAATATCAATAGCTTTTGGAAGAATTAATAAAACAATTAACATAGCGCATACCGTACTTATAATCACAACCCAAAACCAAGATATATATTTTGTGAATAGCCCTGCTAATAATCTACCAATTGCCAATGATACTGCTAAAATACTAGCCATCATAACCCCTATATTCTCAGGAAGTTTTAATACTCTTTCATTAAATGTTGGTAACCATGTCATAATTCCTTGCTCAACCATAACAAATAAAAATGCACTAATAATAAATACTAAAACAAGTAATTTTGTCATTAATAACATCATTTGTTTTGCATCATCAATTAAATTAACCCCTGGTATTTCATCACCCTCATCAAACTTTATAAAAGATAATATAATAAATGAGACCGTAGATATTCCTGCTAATAGCCAATATACCCTTAACCAAGAGTTAGGGTCACTCTCGTTGTTAAATGCTGGAAACAAAAAATAAGCCAGTGCTATACCAATCATAAAAACACCCTCAACAGAACTCATTAAACTATTATGTTCTTTATGACTATTTACAACCACTCCTATTAATGAATATACCGAAATTTTTATTAAAGCAAATGAAACTCCTACTATCGCAAATAAAATTTTAGCCCCTAAAAAAGAATTAGCATAATACATTTGAATACTACCAATGGTAACTAAAAAGAGACCTATTAGCATGGAGTTCTTGTACCCAATTCTAGGTAAAAAAGAAGCTATTACAAATGAAATTATAGCGATAGGTAGATCTTTAAATAATTCTAAAGTACTAGCAGCAACCTCATCTACACCATATACACTTTGAGACTTTAGAATAACAATTCCAACACTATTTAATAAAATTGCAAAAACAAAATAATTTAAATACAATGATATTTTAATTCCTAGATTCTTCATCTTATAACGAAATTTATTTAAAAATTATAATATTCTGCACTTACCGAAAGTTATTCAGATTAATTTCATTTAAGAAATAAGTAAGTGCAGAAAAGGGTTAAAATTCAGCTATAGAGCACTTCACTTCTCCTCCTGAAAAATTAATTTTATCATAAAATAGAAAATTCTTAATATATTTCTATATCAAATATCTTCTTTAATTCTAAATTAAGCGAAATTATATTGCTGAGCTCATTATAAATATCGAAATCGATTTCGGAAATACCGAAATCGATTTCGATATTATTATTATTATTATTATAATAAATGATTGAATATTCAATAAAAAAAGATAAATTAGTAGCTTAAATTTCATTGACTGAATGAAACCTACAACTCTTAAAGATATAGCTCATAAATTAAATATTTCAGCTTCGACTGTTTCTAAAGCTTTAAAAGGTTATAGTGATGTTAGTAATATAACAAAAGCTGCCGTCTTAGAATTGGCAGAAAAAATGAATTATATCCCTAATTCGGTAGCTGTAAATTTACGAACTCAACAAACTAAAACTATTGGAGTCATTATTCCAAGTATTGTTCATCAGTTTTTTTCAAAAATTATAACTGGTATTATTGAAGAAGCCGAAAAACGTGGTTATTTTGTTATTACAGTTCAATCAAATGAAAAATTGGAATCTGAAAAAAGACAATTTAAACTTTTGCAACAAAAAAGAGTAGATGGTATTCTTATATCGCTATCTAACGAAACATATAGATTTGATCATATAGAAAAGACTCTTAAATCTAAAATTCCAATTGTAATGTTCGATAAAATTAGTAAAACAGTAAATTGTTCTAAAGTTGTTATTGATGACCGACTAGCTGCTTATAATGCTGTAAGCTATTTGATTAAAAGGGGCTATAAACGGATTGCCCATTTCAGAGGTGATTTAAGACCTCAAATTTCTATTGATCGTTTTTTAGGGTATAAAGAAGCTTTGCTAGATAATGGAATTGACTTTGACGCTACATTAATATATTCTTGTGATAATAATGATGATTTTTATGATGGTTATAGTAATGCCCAAAAATTAATAAGTGATCATAATGATGTTGATGCTGTTTTTACAATTACAGATGTTGTTGCTGCAGGATTAATAAAATATCTTAATGAGAATGATTTAAAAATACCTGAAGATATAGCTGTATTTGGATTTAGTGATTGGTTCATGTCGTCAGTAATTACACCTAATTTATCTTCAATTAAACAACCTGGTTTTGAGATGGGTAGACTATCTACAGAGATTTTAATTAATGAAATTGAGAATATCCATAAAAACATTCCTTATTCTTTCCAAAATATTGTTTTACCTACAGAGTTAATCATTAGAAAATCTACATAAAAAAATTATCTTAAAACTCTTTTATTATTTTATGTATTTTTGAAAAAAACATTAATGCACAAAATATTTATTTTATTTATTGTGATTTCTTTTATAAGTTGTAAAAGTAATACAGAAAAAGTATCAAATTTTAAATTCACCAATAACTTAATTAATGAAACCAGTCCTTATTTACTTCAACATGCACACAATCCCGTTAATTGGCATGCATGGAGTAAAGAAACACTTGAATTAGCAAAAAAAGAAAATAAGTTAATTTTAATCTCAATAGGTTATTCTTCATGTCATTGGTGTCATGTGATGGAACAAGAAAGTTTTGAAAATGAAGATGTTGCGTCAATAATGAATGAAAATTTTATTTGCATAAAAGTTGATAGAGAAGAAAGGCCTGATGTTGACCAAATTTACATGAATGCAGTTCAATTAATGACCGGAAATGGTGGGTGGCCATTAAACTGTATTGCCTTACCTGATGGAAGACCCTTTTGGGGAGGTACTTATTTTCCTAAGGAAGATTGGGTAAACGCACTTAATAAACTAGCTAAATTATATACTGAAACACCTGAAAGAGCAATAGAATTTGCTGAAAATTTAACTGAGGGAATTAAGAATTCAAATTTTATCCAATTAAATACAAATGAAATGGTTTATAATCTTTCAGATTTAAAATCAGCTGTCAGTAATTGGAGTAAAATCATGGATTTTAATTTTGGTGGGCGAAAAGGAGCTCCTAAATTCCCAATGCCAAATAATTTTCAATTTTTATTAAAATATGGTTTGCAAGCAAATGATATTGAAATTCAAAATTATGTTAATACCACATTAACAAAAAAGGCAATGGGAGGTATTAATGATCAAATTGGAGGTGGGTTTTCTAGATATTCAGTAGATAAACAATGGCATATACCTCATTTTGAAAAAATGTTATATGATAACGCACAATTAGTTAGTTTATATAGTGAAGCCTATCAAGGATATAAAAACGAATTATATAAAAAAACAGTCTATGAAACACTTAAATTTATTGAACGAGAATTAATGTCTACTGAAGGAGCATTTTATTCATCTTTAAATGCTGATAGTAATAATTTAAAAAGTGAATTTGAAGAAGGTGCATATTATGTTTGGACAAAAGCAACTTTAAAAGATATTTTAGGAAATGATTTTGCATTATTTTCTGATTATTATAATGTGAATAATTATGGGTACTGGAAGAATAATAATTATGTACTTATTAGAAAAAGTAATACTGCTGAAATTTTAATTAAATATAATATTACCATTGCTGAATTAAACAAAAAGGAAAGTTTTTGGCGTAATACCATTTTAAAAGAAAGAGAAAAGAAAGACAAACCAGGGTTAGATTACAAATCTTTAACTTCATGGAATGCACTCATGTTAAAGGGATATGTTGATGCTTATACTGTTTTTAATGATTCTCACTTTTTAAACATCGCTATTAAAAACGCAACCTTTATTTATTCTAAACAGCTTCAAAAAAATGGAAGATTATACCATAATTATAAAAATGGAGAAAGTCTAATTAATGGTTATTTAGAAGATTATGCTACAGTAATAGATGCGTATATTTCTTTATATGAAGCTACCTTAAATGAAAAATGGTTGGAGACAGCCAAAAAATTAACCGATTATGTATTTGATCATTTTTTTGATACAAAGAGTTCAATGTTTTATTTTACATCAAATGAAGAATTAAATTTAATTGCACGTAAAATGGAAATTGAGGATAACGTTATACCATCTTCTAACTCTATAATGGCTAAAAATTTATTTAAACTAAGCCATTATTATTCTAATAATAAATACTTAAAGGTTAGCAAACAAATGCTTTTAAACGTACAAGAAAAAGTAATTCAAAATGGTTCAAAATATTCAAATTGGCTGCAATTAATGAATCTTTTTGTTGGTGATTATTATGAGATAGCTATTTCAGGTAAAGATGCTTTAACTAAACTAAAAGAAATAAATCAGCATTATATTCCAAATAAGTTAATTGCTGGTAGTACTAATAAAAGTATGATTCCTTTAATGGAAGGAAGATTCAATAAAAGTGAAACTCTTATTTATATATGTGTTGATGGCGCTTGCCAACTTCCAGTAAATGATACACAAAAAGCACTAGACCAACTAAAAATTGAGTATTAAGAATTTTCCCAAAGATATTTTAGTAAATTTCAAATTATATTATACTACATTATGAAATACATCTTTATCATTATTTTTTTCTCTATTATATGTAATTCTTGCATTTCTACTCCACCTAAAAATTTATTACTTCAAGAAGTCTCATCTAGTGAAACAGGTGTCTTATTTATAAATAAACTTCATGATACTCCACAACTTAATATTTTAACCTATCTATATTATTATAATGGTGCTGGTGTAACAGCTGCCGATTTCAACAATGACGGTCTCTTAGATTTATATTTTGTTGGAAATCAAGTTTCAAACAAATTTTACTTAAATCAAGGTGATTTTAAATTTAAAGACAAAACGGAACAATCAAACCTAAAAGGGCAAAAAGGATGGTCATCGGGGGTTAGTGTAGCTGATGTTAATGGTGATGGATGGTTAGATATTTACATATGTCAAGTCTCTAATAATGAGATGTTTAAAGGGCGAAATCAATTATATATAAATCAGGGTTTAAATAAACTTGGCATACCTGAATTTAAAGATGAAGCTGAAAAATATGGACTTGATTTTTCGTCGTATTCTAACCAAGCAACTTTTTTTGATTATGATTTAGATGGGGATTTAGATATGTTTTTAATGAAAAATCAATCTATACACCCTAGTTCTACTTTTGGAAGGTTTAAAAACAATGTTACTAATGCCCCAGCCGGTGATAAACTTTTGAGAAATGATAATGGTCATTTTATTGAAATAACGCAACAAGCAGGGATATTTAGCAGCTTAACCGGATATGGTTTAGGCTTAGCTATAAGCGATTTTAATAAAGATGGTTGGCCTGATATTTATGTTGGGAATGATTTTTTTGAAAATGATTACCTCTACCTAAATCAAAAAGATGGAACTTTTAAAGAGCAAATTTCTGAAGATGCGACTAAACTAGGACATACTACACATTTTTCAATGGGTAATGATGTTGCCGATTTTAATAATGATGGGTATACGGATATTTTATCAGTTGATATGCTTCCAGAAAATAGAATGACCTATACCATGTCTGGTGCTGAATATGAATATGAAGATTACAACCAATTTTTAAAAAATGGATATACACCACAATACATGCAAAATACATTACATGTAAACTTAAGAAATGGCAATTTTAGTGAGATTGGATTTCAGGCTGGTATTGCTGCTACCGAGTGGAGTTGGGCTAGTTTATTTGCTGATTTTGATAACGATGGGCAAAAAGATATTTTTATTAGTAATGGTATTTATGGAGCGACTAATAATATGGATTTCATCAATTTTATTTCAAATAAAAAATATCAGAGCCGTATTAATAAGGGAATGACTGAGGATGATATGTTTATGGTTCAAAAAATTCCAAAAGTAAGCGCCTCAAACTATATATTTAAAAACTCTGGAGATTTAAGTTTTAAAAAAATGAACGGAACTTGGTTAACTACAAAAGAAAATTTTAGTAATGGTGCCGTTTATGCCGATTTAGATAATGATGGTGATTTAGATTTAGTTGTTAATAATTTAAATGAAGAAAGTGCTATTTATAAAAATACTACTGTAAATAAAAATTATTTAAAAATTAGGTTTAAAGCAACAAAACTCAATACACAAGGTATTGGCGCAAAAGTTACCTGTTATACAAATGGACAATTACAATACGCCGAAAATTTTACCACTCGTGGCTATTTATCATCTGTGCCTCCTGAGCTTCATTTTGGGTTTAATACTATTGAAACTATTGATTCTATAAAAATTATTTGGCCAAATAAACAAGTTCAAACCTTAAAAAATATAAAAACAAATCAAACTTTAAACCTTGAAATTAACGATGTCAACAATTTTCCTTCAAAAATTAAAGAGCAAAATATTACAGGAATATTAACCAATGTTTCAACTAAATTAAAATACAAAAATTTTGATTTTCCTTCTTACGGATTTCAACGAGAACCCATAATTCCCTTTTTACTTTCTAATTTAGGTCCTCACCTATCTATTGCAGATGTTGATAAAAATGGATATAGTGATGTATTAATTGGTGGAAATAAACGTCAAAAAACACAATTATTGTTACAAGATTTAAAAGGTAATTTTTCACTTAGTTCACAACCTTATTTAGATAAAGATTTTCATAAGGAAGACGCTAATAATCTTTTTATTGATGTTGACAATGATGGAGATTTAGATTTAATAATTGCTAGTGGAGGAAATGAATATCTATTAGGTAAAAATTTAGAACCTCGTTTATATTTAAATGATAATGGAAAATTTACAAAAGAAACAAATGCATTTAAAGGTATTATGTTAAATGCATCTGTAATCAAAGCAGCCGATTTCGATAGAGACGGATTTGTAGATTTATTTATTGGAAGCAATGCTAAACCAAGACAGTTTGGGCAAGTTCCAAAGAGTTTTATATTAAAAAATGATGGCCTCAATCACTTTATTGATATTACAGATTCAGTTTTTAAGGAATCTCAAAATATTGGGATGGTACAAGATGCGCTATGGACAGATATTAATAAAGATGGTTTTGACGATTTAATTATAGTTGGACACTGGATGCCAATTTCTATACTTTTAAATGAAAACGGGACACAATTTACCCTTCAAACTAATAACAATTTACAACAATCAAATGGACTATGGAATTGTATTGCACAAAATGACTTTGACAAAGATGGGGATATTGATTTTGTAGTGGGTAATTGGGGTGAAAATAGTTTATTAAAAGCATCAATTCAACAACCTATTAATTTATATGAAGCCGATTTTGATGAAAATGGAAAATCAGAAGCTCTCTTAACTTATGTATATAAAAATAAAGAAATTTTATTACCTACACGTGATGCTTTGTTTAAGCAAATGCCTAGTTTAAATCAAAGGTTTAAGACTTATACTGAGTTTGCTGAAACCAATTTTGATAAAATTTTTACGAAAGCACAACTTAAAAATGCCCAAAAGAGACAAGTGTTTAACTTATCCAGTAGTTATGTAGAAAACTTAGGGCTTGGGAAATTTAAAATACATCGCTTACCCGATATGGCACAGTGGTCAACTATTCAAACATTATTGGTTGATGATTTTAATGAAGATGGTTTTGATGATTTACTTTTAGCTGGTAATCTTTATGAAGTAAACACACAAATAGGCAGGTTAGATGCTTTACATGGTTTATTATTATTAAACGATTCTAAAGATGGATTTTATACATCTATTGAAATGAATACAAGTTTCAATATAAAAGGACCTGCAAGATCAATGAAAAAAATAAAAATTAAAGACACAAATTTTTATTTGATTTCTGTTAATAATGATAGTCTCACAGTTTTGAAAAAATTGAATTAGGATGCTATAATTATTGTTTTAAGCTTTAATTATAGGAATACAACTATTCTATCTTACATGAAATACTTTAAAATTTAATATTAAAGTCTAATCGTATTCTTGTTCCTGTTTCAAGATTTGTCCTTGTAGTTTTTATACCTTCAACAAAATAAGTTCTCAATACGGTATTAAATTTAGCATTAAATTTATAACTAACTCTCAATTCATGACCTCTAAAATTACTCGATCGTGTCATATTATTATTTCCCCATCGCACCCAATCATCTTGTGAAAAATAGTCTATAACTGCATATTTTTCAATGTGTGCATAATAATAACTGAATTTAAACTTTTTAAAACTATACATTAAACTTCCAACATAACCAGAAGTCTGGTTTTTATATACATCATCAATTTGTGTATTGGTTTTGTAATTTTTTAAATTTTCAAAGTAATCTAGCCCTATTTTTAATCCTGTTTTCATTAAATTAATTTGAAAACTAGTAGCCAAAATATTATAGTTCATGGCAAAAGTATCAGTCTCATCTGGTGTATTTGGTATATCGGACCCGCTTATAAGACCATTAGATATTGTTATGTTGTTATTTCCAAGGTTACTATTCAATTTAAGTTGAACAATACTTATACTACTATCATCATTAAAAGTTTTTCCAGCATTACTAACTATAAAATAGCCAACAACGGGTTCAAGATTTAATTTTTCACTCAGCTTATAGTTTCCCCCAACGGCAATTCCTTCTGGATTTACATCATCATCCCAAATCAATTCATTTTGTTGCCAAAAAGGCATACCATTTTTACCAGCCCAAGCCCAATATCCTTTTCTATTAGAAACTTTAAGATATGCTTTATCTATAGAAAAATCATCACTTTGAAATTCTTTTCCTAAGGTTACATGTGGAGATTGTTGATTCAAAGAATTTCCTGAACGTAATCTACCTCCAAATTCTATATTTTTATTTAAACTGTATTTAAAACCAAAGCGTAATCTATATCTCAATCGATCTCTATCATCTCTAGTTGAGCCATCTGTTTTATCAGAATTTCTATCTAGTTCTGCTCTAAAACGAAAATTACCATAAAAATTTAACTTGCTTCCTGTTTCCTTTTCTTGTGCATTAATAATTGACGTAATTAGTAAAATAAGTAAAAATGAAGTAAGTTGTATAAACTGTTTCATGTAATTTGAAATTTATTTCAATAGGATTGCTATAAAAAAATGGTAAATACTGGCATATAAAATTTTATATACCAGTATTATTATTAAGTTTTAATTTATTATTTTAAAACTTTTATAGTATTTAAATCTCCTCTATTTGATGCTATTATGATAATTTTTGAATTATCTTCTTTAGTAACTGTTAGCATATCTTTAACATTGCCAGGTGCAAAAAAGCCACTTTCCAATCTTGATATTGCTGTGAAATTTCCGTTCCCGTCACCTTTTAAGAATAAACCAATACTTGAATCGTTTCTAGTTGTTTCAATTTCAGATTCATAAAGATTTCCTGCAATAACACAATCAAGATTTCCATCACCATCATAATCTTCAATCAGGGTCTTATTGATAGAAGATAACTGCGCTAAATTTGGTAAGGCAGAAACCTTAAATTTACCATTCCCTAAGTTTTCTACATAACTACTGGTGAATATTTTAGCTTGATAATGTAGGGCATCTTTTAAATCACCTTTACCATAAACTGAAGTAACATCTGCAACAGCAAATAAATTATAGCTTGGGAAATCTTTAGCAACTTCTGGGTTTTGCTGAGATGAACATGAACGACCTCTAACAGGGTATAAAACACCCTCATTGTAATAACTTAAAACAATATCAAGTGATCCATTATTGTCAAAATCTTTGGCATACACTTCAAAAGGTTCTTTTTCGGTAGCTTGTGATTTATAATTTAATCCTAAATTCCCAACAATATAATCCATATCACCATCTTTATCAAAATCTGCTTGAGCAATACTAGACCACCAACCTGTAGAGTTTTCTAAATCAGCTTCTTTAGTTTGGGTTACAAAATGATTATTTTCATTTTTAAAAATTGAAATTGGCATCCAATCTCCAGTAATAACTAAATCTAATTTTTTATCATTGTTATAATCTGTCCAAATAGCATCTGTCACTAATCCTAATTTTCGGAATTGTGGTGCTACTTTATCAGTAATATCAGTAAATACACCTATCCCATTATTTTGTAAGATATAACTATCAGCAGGCATTGGGTATTTTCCCGGAATCACTCTACCACCTATAAACAAATCAATATCTCCATCATTATCAAAATCTGCTGGTTTAACTACGGCTCCACTCGAATTTACTCTTGGTAAATTTGTACTTTTTGTAAAGACACCTTTACCATTGTTCAGATAAAGTCTATCTTGTAAAGATGGTGAATCTGATTGAAACTCATAACTACCACTTACCACGTATAAATCAGCATCTCCATCTCCATCTGCATCGAAAAGTGCAGCATCCATATCCTCAAATTTTTTATCTTTTTCAAAGGCAATATTTTTTGATAATTTAAAATTTCCATCGGCTTGTTGAAAGAATAAAGCACTTGCAAAACCAGCTCCATTACCAACAAATACATCTTCTAATCCATCATTATTAACATCAGCAACAGCCAATTTAGGACCCAAATTTGAAAAATCGTAGGGAAGTAATGGCTGTAAGGCATAGTCATCAAAAAAGGTTTCTTGATGGGTGAAAGTAATATTGTTTTCACCTGCAATATTTTTAAATAAATTATTTGGTTCTTTTGTGGTAACAGCCATAATTTCTGTAGCATCTTTGTAGTCTAAAGTATAAACTTTATCAGTTTTAAGATTTTGTAAAAGTTGAGTTTTACCATCTGGCCAAACTACTTTTACACTATCAACAGATTCTAAACTTGCCATTCCAAAATGAACAATAGGCGTTACAGAAGATTGAAAACCTCTTGTTAAATAAAGTTCTTGAAATTGAGATAAACCTTTATTTTGGACTTTTATTTTGGTGCCTAAGCCATTTAAATTAGATTTTGGTCCATTTAATTTAAATTGCAAATAATGATTCACATGATTATCGCTTGCTGAGTTTTTGTAAATAGTTGCCATAGAATCAACATTATTGATAACAATATCTAAATCTCCATCATTGTCTAAATCTGCATAAGCTGTTCCTGTCGAAAAACCTTTTAAATCTAAACCCCACTTTTTTGAAACATTAGTAAAAGTTAAATCTCCATTATTTTGAAAGCTGTAATTTGCAACTTTTTCTGATGGAATATTAGTGATATCATCTAATGTTAATTTTGTAAAACGAGTCTTTTTCTTTAAAGCTTTAAAATAATCGGAATTCTGCACATCACGTCTTGAACCATTAGTAATATAAATATCTTTCCATCCATTATTGTTTAAATCCGCAAACAATGCAGACCAACTCCAATCTGTAGTAGCCAATCCGGCAATTCTAGCTGTTTCACTAAAAATCAGGTCACCATGTTCATCTGCCCCCCTATTTAACTGTAAACTATTTTGCATGTATTGATAATGCATACCATCATTTACGGTCTCCCAAAATGATGAAGGATTCATACCAGACATATTCGCTTTAAGACGCCTATTATCTTCAGCTGTCATGTCCAACTGTACTAAATCTAATAATCCATCATTATTATAATCTGAAATGTCTACCCCCATTCCGTAGAGAGATGTATGTTTAAGGTATGTTTGAGAAACTTCTCTAAAACTTCCATCTTTATTATTTATATAAAAATAGTCTGGAGATGTAAAATCATTAGACACATAAATATCTGGCCAACCATCTTGGTTAAAATCACCAATATTAGCACTTAATGTTAGCCCAAAATTCAAAATACCTGCTTCTTTAGTAACATCTGTAAAGGAATTATCACCATTATTACGATATAAATGATCTGATTCTTCTAATGTAGGGTTATCCATTTTCTTTTTATAAAAAGCAATGGGTGTGCTTGTTTTATTTGGAGGATAGTTTGCTACATATAAATCTAAATCACCATCATGATCGTAATCTATAAAACTTGCTTGCATAGAATTTCCATTATCAGCAACACCATATTTTTCAGCTTCTTCAGTAAAGGTTAAATCTTTATTATTGATATAAAGCTGATTTTTTCTATCTGAAGTTAATCCTGAAATACTAACATAGATGTCTAAATAACCATCATTATTAATATCTATCATAGTTACACCTGTATTCCATAATTCATTTCCTGTAATAGCAGCATTTTCGGTAATATCTTCAAACTCTAACTGACCTTTATTAAGGTATAACTTATTTGAATTTTGGTTTGAAGTTAAAAACACATCTTCTAATCCATCATTATTTATATCACCAATAGCAACTCCTCCCCCCATATATATATAAGGAAATTTAAAATAGTTTAAGCTATCTGATTCTGTAACAATATTGGTAAAATTGATACCTGTCTCAATTGCTGGAACCTCCTCAAATAAAAAATGTTTTTTTAATGGTTCGGTTTTAGAACAAGAACTTACTAATAATAAACCTATACTTATAGCAAAATAAATTTTTATTGACTTCATTTTAAGTTGTTTTTTTTTAAAAATAAACAAAATAATAGAGTCTATAAGACTGTTTTAAGATATTAACCTATTGTTAATCTTTTAAATTTAATATTTTAAAAGATTAACAATACAATACAATTAATAAATGCCTCCCTTTTAAGATAGAAATATTAATAATATAACTATAAGTAGCTTAATATTAGTAACCTCTATTTTGCTTAAGTGCCTTATTCAATTTCAATTGCTTTTGTGGAATAGGAAAAACGTCATGTCCATTTGGGATTTCAATTCCAAAATTAGTTTTAATGTAATCAAGGTGGTTGCCTGATCTCCTAAGCACATACCAAAGTGAGTATTCACCTGAAAGTTCAAAACGATATTCATTTAATATAATGGGCATTAAATCTTCAGAATCAATAGGCTTTAATTGAGCTCTTTTTCGTATTTTATTAATTAAAATCTTAGCGCCTTCAATATCACCCATTTTGAATTTAGACTCTGCTAAATCAATTAAAATTTGACCATAACGCATTAATATAACATTTGCTTTACTGAAAATTGTTGAAGCAGATGCACTTGGATCAGGTGCTCTCCAATTTTTTACAGAATAATAACCAGAACGTTCTCCATCATCTCCTAACCACGGCTTATCTTTTGTTCCTAAAATATTCATTCCTTGAAATTGATCTTGAACACTGTTATAACTTGAAATGTTAATACTAACATCTGGATGAGATTCACCTGGCCCTATTACCGTAGCCAATTTTCGGGTGTCATTTTGGGCAAATGAAGTAGCTAAAGTCTGATTTGCAAATATTAATGCTGCTCCTCCCAATTCCGTTGGGAGTGAAAAGGATTGTATAAACGTAGAATAATTATCACGACCCCAACCAAGGTTATCATTACCATTAAACTGAATTTCAAAAATAGATTCTTTATTATTTTGGTGTTTGAAAGAATTAATATCTGAAAAGTTAGACATTAAATCATAGTACTTTTCTAATTTGTTAAAAGCAACTACTGCTTTCTCATATTGCTTAAGCCACATATAAGATTCTCCTATATATGCCAAAGCAGCACCTTTTGTAGCTCTTCCCAAATCATTTTCAGATTCATAAGTAAAAGATAATTGACCACTAGCCAAAGTTAAATCTTGTATTACCTGTCTAAACACATCATCTTGAGTTGAATTTACAGAATCAATAATTGCCATTTCATCTATTTCTTCAACTATTGGCACATTTCCAAAAGTTGAAGCAAGATAATAATAACTTAAACCTCTATTAAAATAACACTCTGCTTTAAGTCTATTATACAATGCTAATGAAATGATTTTTTCTTCAAACATATAATCTAGCTTTAAAATAGATTTATTTGCTCTTATAATTCCATCATAAGACAGTATCCAAAAGTTATTTAAATTATCATTATTAGAAGAAACATTAAATAACGAATAAGAATTACCCTCTTCTCCCAATAATTTTAGGTCTTGACCCAATAAGTTAGCAGAATAATAGATACCTTTAATTAAATATTTTTCTGAATTTTGATACGTATCGTAAACATCTGAAACTATTGATAAAGCATCAATTTCATTTGTTAATTCTTTTTTTGAGGCATCATCTAATTCTTTCTTATTTTTAGTATTCGATGTACAACTAATCAAACCTGTTAAAAATATAAGTATTAAAAAAGTGGTGAATTTCATTTTTTAGTAAATTTTAGTTTAATTGTTAACAATTTTTACAAATATATTAAAATTCTCATTTTAAAATAAAAATAAAAATATAGAAAATAATAATTAAAATTTTATTGAAATACAATTAATTTGATACTTTTGGTAATTGAGGAATTCATAATGAGTACAAACAAAATTGAATATATAAAACGCATGTAAATGAGAAAATTAAAATTAATAATTATTAGTGTTTTTTTAATGCTGAATTCTTGTAATTCATCTGAAAATGAATCTAGTAATACATTATTTAAAAGTTTAACTAGTAGTGAAACCGGTATTGATTTTACTAATTCAATAATTGACACTAGAGACTTTAATATTTTTTCATATCGAAATTTTTATAATGGAGCAGGCGTTGGAATAGGTGATATCAATAATGATGGTTTACCCGATGTTTATATGGTTTCAAATTTAAGGGGAAATAAATTATTTTTAAATAAAGGGAATTTAAAATTTAAGGATGTTACTGAAACTTCTAAAACAAAGGGTACACAAGCATGGTCAACAGGTGTGGTTATGGTAGATATTAATAATGATGGATTTTTAGATATTTATGTAGCTAATGCAGGAAATGTGAAAGGTGATACTAGAAAAAATGAACTATTTATAAATAACAAGGATTTAACTTTTACTGAACAAGCTGCTAAGTATGGCTTAGATGATGATGGATTTACAACACACACCTCTTTTTTTGATTATGATGGGGATGGAGATTTAGATGTTTATATACTTAACAACAGCTTTATACCTGTTAACTCGTTAGAATATGCAAATAAGCGAAATTTAAGGGATAACGATTGGCCTTTACCTGAGTTATTTAAAGGTGGCGGTGATAGATTACTTAAAAACGAAAATGGTACTTTTATAGATGTTAGTGAAGAAGCTGGTATTTATGGAAGTTTAATTGGTTTTGGCTTAGGCGTTATTGTTGGTGATGTCAATAATGATTTATTACCTGATATTTATGTTTGTAATGATTTTTATGAGCGTGATTATCTATATATTAATCAAGGAAATGGAGTTTTTAAAGATGAAATAAAAGACCAAATGCCGCATATTACCATGTCATCTATGGGTGCAGATATGGCAGATATTAACAATGATGGACTTCAAGATCTTTATGTAGCTGACATGCTTCAAGAAGAAGACAAACGTCTAAAAGAACTAGCTGATTTTGAAAGCTACTATGTATATCAATTAAAGTTAAAAAGAGATTTTCATCATCAATATATGCAAAATACATTGCAACTAAATAATGGAAATAATACATTTTCTGAAATAGGTTTTTATAGTAATACTGCTCAAACCGATTGGAGTTGGTCATCATTGTTTTTTGATATGGATAATGATGGGTTTAAAGATCTATTTGTAACAAATGGTCTATATCGCGATCTTACAGATCAGGATTTTTTGAATTATTTTGCCAATAGTATTATTCAGAAAATGGCTATTACTGGAAAAAAAGAGGAAATTGAGGCTATCATTAACAAAATGCCAAGTACACCTATTACAAATTATGCCTTTAAAAACAATCATAATTTAAAATTTACTAATGAAGCTGAAAATTGGGGTTTTAAAGAAACAACCTATTCAAATGGTGCCGCATATGCAGATTTAGATAATGACGGTGATTTAGACTTAATTATTAATAATGTGAACCAAAAATCATTAGTTTATGAAAATACTGCATCACAAAAACTTAAACATACTTTTTTAAGTGTCCAGTTAAAAGGTGATGTCAAAAATACTTTTGGAATTGGAGCTCAAGTAAAATTATATTATAAAAATCAAATTTATATGCAAGAACAAATGCCTTCTCGAGGTTTTCAATCTTCGGTTGATTATAAATTAGTTTTTGGTTTAGATAGTATAAAAAAAATAGATTCAATAAAGGTTTTTTGGCCTAATAAAAAAATACAAAAAATTGTAGATATTAAAACCAATCAAACTCTTTTAATTGATATAAAAAATGCAGATAAAGATGCTGAAACAATAAAGAATGAAATAAGTAAAACGTATTTCACTAATGCAAAACACCCTTTTAAAGCTCATAAAGAAAATGAATATATCGATTTTAATTTTGAAGGATTAGCACCAAAAATGTTATCAAAAGAAGGACCTACTATTGCTATAGGAGATGTAAATAATAATGGATTAGATGATATTTATATTGGAGGGGCGTTTAACCAAGAAGGGATATTATATTTTCAAAACAACATTGGAAAATTTACACCTTCAAATTTTACAACTGATGGTGCCTTTGAAGATACTTGCTCCAAATTTATTGATATTGATAATGACAATGATTTAGATTTAGTAATAGGCTCTGGTGGTAATTTTGAAAATGCAAGAACAGGTGTAAGAACCTATATTAACGATGGAAAAGGTAATTTTAGTGACTATAAAATTATTGCATTCAGTCAA
>JGI24724J26744_10000627_pt1 | contig 25031 bp, 24 predicted proteins | sample Cruoilmetagenom7_FD_26744 | JGI IMG/M metagenome (IMG submission 26744) | reverse complement strand
CTTTGCCCCTTGTTAAAGATATTTCAACTTCAATTATAATCAAAAAAATATTAAGTAGTGTCTGTTAAAAAAATATTTAAATAAAGCAACTGTTTTATAATTTTTTTCCAAAAGGTTAATTTTTTGTGATTTTAACAGAAAAAAACAGTATGCAATTTTTCAAGTTTCCAAATCTTGAAACCTGCCAGGAAGTTATCCATGGAATTTTTACAAGAAATTGCGGTTTTAGCAAAGCCCCGTACAATAGTTTGAATGTAAGTTATAACGTTGGTGACAATAAAAAATGTGTAATACAAAATAGAACTGCAATTTCAGAGTGTCTCGGTGAAAAAGAGCTGGTTTTTGTTAACCAGGTTCATGGAGTAGATTCTTTGGTTTTTGCTGCAAAAGAAAAAAGAAACAATAATGTTTTTAATAATGCGATTTCAAAAAAGCCTTTTCAGGCAGATGCTTTAATTACAGATATAAGGCATAAAATGCTTGTAATACAAGTGGCTGATTGTCAGGCTGTATTATTGTATGATCCATTTAAGCATGTGGTTGCAAATATTCATTCAGGTTGGAAAGGAAGCATATGCAATATAATAGGGCTTACAATAAAAACCATGGAAAATGTTTTCAGGTGTGATCCAGAACACTTAATTGCCTGCATAGGCCCTTCTTTGGGGCCATGTTGCGCGGAATTTGTAAATTACCAAAAGGAAATCCCAGATTTGTTTCACAGATATAAGAATAAGAAAGATCATTTTGATTTTTGGGCGGCAAGCAAAGATCAGCTTTGCAATGCAGGAGTATTGCATGCAAATATTTATACAGGTAATATTTGCACAAAATGTGAAAGTGATCTGTTTTTTTCCTTTCGAAGTGAAAAGGTTACAGGAAGATTTGCAAGTGTCATCGGTTTAAAATAATAAAAGGTGAAATAAAAAGTTTATTTATGCATTTGCCAGAGTTTGAACTTTACAAGCCAGGTCAGACTAACAATTTTGTGTCAAATATCAAATATCTGTTAATTATTTTTATATTGTCTGCAATATTTTTTGCTGGCTGCAATATGAAAAAAGAGTTTCTGATTTCAGGAAACACAATGGGTACAACATATCACATAAAAGTTATTGCATGGCCCTTTAAAAATATTACGTCCCTGAAAAAACGGATTGACTTAAAACTTGATAGTATAAACAAAAGCATGTCAACCTATAGGAAAGATAGCGAAATCAGCAAGTTTAACAAACAGCAGGATATAAACAAAAAGTTTTATATAACAGATGATTTCATGCAGGTTATGTTAGTTGCTGAAAAGCTTTATCAGATGACTCAAGGAGCATGGGATGGAACTTTGCAGCCCCTTGTAAACCTTTGGGGTTTTGGAAGTAAACAGAGGGACAATAAAATTCCTGAAAAAAGCGAGATAAAAAAAGTATTAAGCCATATTGGTTTTGAAAATATTCAGATAACTGGAAATAATTATTTGATGAAAAAAAAACCATGCATATCTCTTGACCTTGCCTCAATAGCAAAAGGTTTTGCTGTTGACCAGATTGCAAAACTTATTGAAAATGACAACATTTATGATTATGTTGTTGAAATAGGTGGTGAAACATATGCTTCAGGTGTTAAAAAAAAAGGCAATTACTGGAAAGTAGGAATCAATATGCCTAACAAGGCCGCTTTATTTGATCAGGTATATAAAATCATAAAGTTGCACAATAAAGCCCTTGCCACAAGCGGTGATTACAGAATTTTTTTTGAAAAAAACGGGCAGCGTTTTTGTCATATATTAGATTATAAAACAGGATATCCTGTATCAAATGGTGTGATAAGCGCTTCTGTCATTGCTGACACCTGTACATTTGCAGACGGGCTTGCAACTGCATTAATGGTTCTTGGGCATCATAAAGGCATTGAGCTTGTAAACAGGCTCAATAATGTTGAGTGCTTTATTATTGTTCAAGGTAAAAACAGTTCCCTGCTAAATTACAGCTCAAAAGGATTTCCGCTTTTAAAGCAATAAAAATTAAACAAAAGCGACGACTTAAAAATAGGAGCTGTTTTTTTATGAAATAAAATGTTGCGGTCTGATGATAATTTTTAATAATAGTCACTCCAAAGGCAATTTTATAGTTACAAGGAGATAATAATAGTATGCCAATTTACGAATATCACTGTAATAAGTGTAATATAGATTTTGAATATCTTGTATTTGGCAAGGAGGATTTTTCTTGTCCTTCCTGCAATACAAAGGATGTAAGCAGATTAATGTCTGTGTGTGGATTTTTAAGTAAGGGCCAAAACGGTGAAACAGTTAATACTTCTGCTTCAACATCATCCTGCGGAAGCTGCTCAGCTTCCAGCTGTTCAGGGTGCAGTCACTGATATTTATGAAAAAAAATATTATAATTGGTACAAGAGGAAGCAAGCTGGCTCTGTGGCAGGCCAGATGGGTCAAAGGTGCCTTGTCTGACAGATACCCTTCTTTTTTTTTTAAAATCCAGAAAATAAAGACTAAGGGCGATAAAATTTTGGATGTTCCCCTTGCAAAAGTTGGAGGTAAAGGGCTTTTTATCAAAGAGATTGAAAACGCACTTTTAGATGGTGATATTGATATAGCTGTACATAGCATGAAAGATATGCCCTCTTTATTGCCAGACAGGTTGTGCATAGGTGCGGTTCCAAAAAGAGAGACGCCCCTTGATGTGTTAATTTCAAGACAAAATATGCCACTTGCTTTATTGCCGGCTGGATCTGTTGTAGGCACAAGCAGTCTTCGCAGAGCATCACAACTGCTCTATAAAAGACCTGATTTGACTGTTTCGTCAATACGCGGGAACCTTGATTCACGGATAAAAAAACTTGAGTCAGGAGATTTTGATGCAATAGTGCTTGCAGCTGCTGGTGTTTTGCGGCTTAATTTTGAAAGCAAAATAACACAATATCTGGATGAAGAAATAATGCTTCCAGCAGTTGGCCAGGGGGCTCTTTGCATAGAAGTCAGAAAAGATGATAATAAAATTAAATCAATGGTTTCTGAATTGGATCATTATGAGAGCAGGCTTCAGGTCATGGGAGAACGGGCATTTTTAGGTCGTTTAGAAGGAGGATGTCAGGTTCCCATAGCAGCTATCGGAAAAGTTGATAAAGACAGGTTTTTTCTTACAGGGCTTGTAGCAGATATTGAAGGAAAAGCAGTAATAAAAAAAAGAGTTTGCGGAGCTTTAGAAGAATGTGAAAGCCTTGGGGTTAAACTAGCTGATCATCTGCTTTTGTTGGGTGCTGAACAAATACTTGAAAGTTTAAAAGAAAGTTAAAAATGAAAACAATAAAAGGAAAAGTATATTTAGTTGGTGCCGGACCAGGCGATCCTGGACTGATTACTGAAAAAGGAATCAGGTGTATTAAAAAGGCAGATGTAATAATTTATGATTTTCTTGCAGCACCTGAGCATCTTAAATTTGCAGGTCAAAATACAGAATTAATATATGTAGGCAAACAAGGAGGTAATCATACCCTTACCCAGGAAAAAATCAATGCGCTTATTGTGGGAAAAGCAAATAAAGGATTGATTGTTACAAGGTTAAAAGGAGGGGATCCGTTTATTTTCGGCCGTGGTGGTGAAGAGGTTGAAAAACTTGTAAAAAATAGAATACCCTTTGAAATAGTGCCAGGAGTTTCTTCTGCCATAGCAGCTCCTGCATATGCAGGGATACCCTTGACGCATAGAAAATTCACATCCACCCTTGCATTTGTAACAGGGCATGAAGATCCCAAAAAGTATAAGTCGAGTATCAACTGGAAGGCTCTTGCCAAAGGAATCGGAACAATAGTATTTTTAATGGGTGTAAAAAATCTGGGGCATATTACAACCCAGCTTATTAATAACGAAATGTCACCGGATACTCCTGTGGCTTTGATCCGCTGGGGAACAACAAACAGGCAGTTTACGGTTTCAGGAACACTGAAAAATATTGTTAAGCGTGTGGAAAAAGCAGATTTAAAACCTCCGGCAGTTATTGTTGTGGGTGATGTGGTGAAACTAAGAGAGCTGTTCCACTGGTTTGAAGATCGTCCTTTAATGGGAAAAAATATTGTTGTTACAAGAGCCAGAGCACAGGCAAGTGCTCTGGCCAGTACTCTTTTTGAACTTGGGGCCAACTGTTTTGAATGTCCTACAATAAAAGTTGTTGCTACAGATAATAACACTCCATTGAGTATGGCTGTTAAGAATATATCGTCCTACAAGTGGCTTATTTTTACAAGCGTAAATGGAGTTGACTTTTTTTTCAAACAACTTTTTTTGGAAAAAGACAAGTCAGGCAAAAGCAAAGATGTTAGAATATTAGGCCATTTAAAAATAGCAGCAATAGGCCCTGCTACGGCTAAAAAGCTTATGGATTTCGGATTGATTTGTGATATTGTTCCTGAAAGTTATATAGCAGAATCGGTTGTTGAAGCATTTACAAAAGAAAATATAGAAGGAGCAAAAATTCTTCTGCCCAGAGCAAAAAAAGCACGCTTTGTTCTTCCTGAGCAATTGCGCAAGATGGGAGCTGTTGTTGATGAAGTAACAGCTTACTGCACAGTTGAAGATACAGACAATGCCGAAATACTTTTAGAGCACCTTGAAGCAGGAGAGATGGATCTTATAACTTTTACAAGCTCTTCTACTGTAGAAAATTTTAAAGCCATTATCCCTTCTGATAAATTTGATCAAATTTTAAAAGGTGTTGATGTCGCATGTATAGGCCCAATAACCGCTGATACTGCAAGAAATTTGGGGTTTGATGTTAATATTACAGCCAAATGCTATACAATACCTGGATTATGTGAAGCTATTGAAAACTATTATTCGGATAAAAAAATATAATCATTAAATCTGGTTATGTTCCAGGCAGATGTTTTTTTTAAGTGTTGATTTTGCCATTTTTGCAAATTGTTTGGTTACGTCTGAAACAACAAGCCTGAACTTACTGTTTTTGCTCAGGCTTTTGTCAATTTCTGGATGTTGTATTAAAAAATCTTTAATTTTTTGGGCAACAGCCAGGGAAGAGTCTATTATATTTACTTTTTTCCCGATTTTGTTTTGGATAGTTTTTTTTAATAAGGGATAGTGAGTACATCCGAGGATAAGGGTATCAATCTGCCTTACCTTTAGAGGATGAAGATATTTTTTCACAATCATGGCTGTTTCAGGTTTTTTTATCCAGTTTTCTTCCACAAGGGGAACAATAAGAGGGCAAGCTGCTGAATAGACTTTTGCACAAGGATTCAATTTTTTGATCTCTTTGTCGTAAACGCCGCTGTTTATAGTAGCTTGGGTTCCTATGACTCCTATCCTTGAGCTGGGTGAAGTATTTACTGAAATTTGAACTGATGGTTTTATAACTTCAAAAATTGGTATATCGTATTTTTCAGTTATAGTGTCTGTTGCAATACTTGATGCTGTATTACATGCCATAATGACAATTTTTGCATTTTGGCTAAGGAGAAAGTCAGTATTTTCAATAGCATATTTAATAACTGTTTTGGGACTTTTACTTCCATAGGGACTTCTGGCAGTATCTCCGAAGTAGATAATATCATACTCAGGAAGATGCTCCATAATAGCGCGTGTGACAGTAAGCCCTCCCATTCCTGAATCAAAAATTCCAATCATAATAATTTATTTAGTAATATAGAAAAATGGTTTTTTAAAAAAATTTAATTTTTTGGTTCAAATCGTACTTTTCTTTTGCTGATAGTTTTAATATACTAAAAAAATAGTAATTTTATTTTGGTTTATTGAAATTATACCATGAATCTGAATTTAAGGAAATTTTATGAACAAGCAAAGCAGATCCACTGCTATGGATCAAAAAATATTTAATATGGGACTTTGTGTTGAAACAGTTTCAGCATATTTACTATGTTGCGGCCTGGTAGATGCTGATACATCTATTACAACTAAAAATCTTCTTGGTATATGGAATGGCTCAAAAGATGCTTTATTGACAGGGCTTTATGATCTTGAAAAAAGAAACATTATTAATAAAATTATCTCAGACAGAAAAGACAATTTTGTTTACAGACTTAAAGATGCAGGCCAATGGTCAGACCAGTAAAATGATCAATAATCATTATTTTTTTTAAGCTCTTTTTCAACCCATGCTCTTACAACGTGTTCAGGCGCTTTTGTTTCAATGCCAGGACACATGGAACCCATAATTTTCCAATTGCCAATGTCCATCAATACACTTTTTATAAATGGCCATGATTTGCACATTTTTGGTTTTACCGGATGGATAGTACAAAGTTTATTCCAGAATACACAGTAACCATTTTTGTTTTGAGCCAAAACAAACTTTTTGCCTGATATCTGGCAGTACTTATCAATAAAATGTTTTTCATCCACATTAATAAATTCAGCTATAGCCTGAATATTTTTTCTGGTTACAACTGTCCCTCCATAACCTTTGCAGCATTCACCACATTTTTTACATTTAAAAACAGATTCATGTAACTCAAATTGCATGTCTTGTTTCCATTGCTTTTTTCAATGTGACCTGATCTACATATTTTAAGTCGCCTCCCATTGGCACGCCTGATGCTATTCTGGTAACTTTTACCTGATAGCCTGCAAGATGACTTGCAATATATGACGCTGTTGCCTCTCCTTCAACTATCATGCTTGTTGCCAGAACAATCTCTTTGACATTTCCTTTGTCAATTCTGCCGATAAGTTCTCTGAATCTTATATTGTCAGGTCCAATACCATTCATTGGAGATAATACTCCCTGGAGAACATGGTATCTGCCTGAATATGATCCTGATTTTTCAATAGCGACCATATCAGCAGGTTGTTCAACTACGCATATTATAGAAGGATCTCTTTGGGGATTATTGCAAATATCACATACACTACTATCACTTATTGAAAAGCAGATTGAACATAATCTGATTTTATTTTTAAGCTCTATAATGCTGTTAGAAAGTAGTTCTACTTCTTTTCGAGGCGCACGAAGAATATGCATAGTAAGTCTTTCAGCAGTTTTTTCTCCAATTCCAGGAAGTTTGGAAAAATTTTTAATTAAGTTCAAAATTGCAGGTGGATAATAGGACATGATAAATAAATATCCAAAAATTTTAAACTAGGCCAGGTATGTTGATCCCGCCAGTTAGTTTGCTCATTTCTTTAGTGACCAGTTCCTGTGATTTTTGCAGGGCATCGTTAACAGCAGCAACCAGAAGATCTTGCAGCATTTCCACATCATCAGGATCAACAACTTCTTTTTCTATGTTAACCGATAACACTTGCTGTTTACCATTTGCAACAACTTTAACCATGCCTCCTCCTGAGGATGCGTCAACTGTTTTATCAGCCATTTCCTCCTGGAGTTTAAGCATTTTTGACTGAAGCTGTTGCGCCTGTTTCATCATATTTCCCATGCCTTTCATATTATACCTCCTTTAAGATTTTAACTTTTTCAACTGTTCCATTAAAGATTTCTATTATATCTGCAACTAAAGGGTGGCTTAATGCTTTCTTTTCCAAATGGTTGGACTGCTCCATTTGTTTTTGAGGGCTGTTGCTCAGCCGATGTGTAATTTTAATTTGCATATCTTTATTAAAAAAAATTTTGCATACTTTTTTTAAAGCGGTCATACTTTTTTGACGTTTAACCATATTATAAGCAAATTCAGTATCGACTATGTCTATTTCTATATCCTGATCTGTTAATTTTTTCAAGGTACTATTTGCAAGGTTTGTGAAAAGCAGCAAATTATCTTCTGAAATATCATGAAGAATTTTTTTCCAAATTGTGTCAAGATCAACATTCTGATGATAAGTGTCAAGACCAGTATTCTGATTGTCAGTGTCAAGACCAGTATTCTGATGATAAGTGTCAAGACCAGTATTCTGATTATCAATTGATACTGAAACTGTTTTTTTTTCATCAGGTTTTTCTGTAAAAGTTATTAATTTATCATTGCTATGCTGTTGGAATTTTTTTTCATCAGGTTTTTTTTCAATATTATTTATTGGATTTTTTTGGGTAATTAAGCTGTTTTGTCTAAGGCTGTCAATTTTTTCAATTAGAACATCAATAGGTATTGCAGGCTTTGTCTGAAATATTTTAACAAACACCATTTCAATTGCAAGTTTGGGTTGGGTTGAAATTTTAATTGTATTTTCTTCTTTGCAAAGAAGATCAAATATTTGATGTAAAAAAAGCAGTGTGATGTTTTGGGTCTGTTGTTTCATCATCTCAATTTCATGGACAGGTGCATTAACAAGCTTGTTGATGTTTTGCCCTATCTTTACTACCATAAGGTTTCTGAAATGCTCCATAAGATCATAGTAAAATTTTTGCAAACTATAACCTTGAATATATAATTCATCCAATTTTTCCAGAAGATCTGCAATATTGCCACATAACATGCTTTTTGAAATTTCAAAAAGCATCTTTCTGTCAAATATCCCAAGTATATTGAGCACCTGCTCATGTGTTATAGTTTTTTCTGTACATGTTATAACAAGGTCAAGCAGACTTAATGCATCTCTCATACTACCACCAGACTGCCTTGCCAAAAGGTCTATGCTTTTTTCAGAAATATCAACATGTTCCTGGCTGCAGACTGTTTTTATATGCTCTGATATGCTATTAATGTTAATAAGTTTGAAATTGTGATGCTGACAGCGTGAAATAATTGTTACAGGAATTTTGTGGGGTTCAGTTGTTGCAAAAATGAATGTTACATGGGCCGGCGGTTCTTCAAGGGTTTTAAGAAGGGCATTAAAAGCCGAAGTGCTTAGCATGTGAACTTCATCAATAATATATATCTTATAAGTACTATATACAGGTGCATATTTAACATTTTCCCTTAAATTTCTAATATGCTCAACACCATTGTTTGATGCTCCGTCTATTTCAAAGACATCAGCTGAATTGTCAGCTGTGATTTCGTTGCATGACCTGCAGGCATTGCACGGTGTACAGGTAGGCCCTTTCTCGCAGTTTAAGGCTTTAGCCAGAATTCGTGCAACTGTTGTTTTACCGGTCCCTCTTGGGCCTGAAAACAAAATGGCGTGGTGGACCCTTCCAGCTGCAATGGCATTTGACAATGTCTGTGTAACATGACCTTGCATTACAACCTGGTCAAAAGTCTGGGGTCGGTATTTCCGTGCTAGTACAAGATAAGACACTTTATGGTTTCCTTAGAGAACTTAAAAAAGATATATATAAATGGCAGAAGAGAATAACGTTGCAAATCACTGGCAGCCAAATGCTGCAGGAACGAGCGGCGCAGCTTTTGGCTGCCCGAGTGCTTAATATCGCCTACCATAGTTTTGGATTATTAAGAGAATTAACACATGTTATTGAGCCACCCTCAGAAAAAACAGCAGAATTTAATTTTAAGGCGTGCCAGCCTTCAGGAAACTGTAGAGCGTGTGGGGGTACAAATCTTTTGGCCAAGTCTGTTTTGAAACCAAACCTGGAATAATATTGAGGATCACCATAAACGAAAACAATAAATGAACCTGCATTGGAAATGGTATTTAAACCATACTTAACCAACGAGGAACCAATCTTGTTTTTTTGAAATTTCGGAGATACCGCTAATGGAGATAGAATATAACCAAAATGTTCATTAGTGCTTTCAAAAAATACTGGGCTGAAGGCAGCGTGGCCTACTAATTCATTGTTCTTTATGGTAACAAGAGAAATTATTTTAATCGGATGATTCTCGTTTAGCAGATTGACTGCAAAATCAGATATTACCTGAGCCTCTGAATTATCAAAAGCTTGGAGATGCACATTCTTAATGTTTTCTGCATCATCTATGGTTGCTTCTCTTATTTGCATAGGTTGCTTCTTATTTTCGTGGATTGCTAACAATTTGATAAATGTCTGGCGGAGAGAGAGGGATTCGAACCCTCGGTGCCGCTTTTGGCAGCACACACGATTTCCAGTCGTGCTCCTTCAGCCAGCTCGGACATCTCTCCGTGAACCATAATAGTTTATGTATCTGAAAAATTATTTACAGTCAAATATTTTATCCATATATTTTAATAAAAAATAGCCAAAAATATAATTTCATCCCAAAAGCACAAAAAAATATCTATAGAAATTTTTTTTTAAAATCATTAAACAAATAATTATCAACTGATAATTACCCAAAATTTTTAGTGTATTTATAATTAATGTTTGTTTTTATCAAGAATTGTTTTGTGAAAGGCTTAAAGTTTAAGGGTAGGGATATTAAAGAACTTAATGTATCAAAAATAAGCGATCAGGTGTTAGTTTTTTGAATGCTTTAATAGCTAAAAAATATAATTTTGATGTAATTGCTCTGAGATATTTTAAGCAATATCTTGACATATAATTAAATAAACTATTATTATTTTTAAATGCTGTTTTAATGTCGGATAATTATTTTATGAGAATTTTTTGGCAATAACTTCAGTATAGGAAAGTGGGAAAAACAAATTGTACAACCAGGCGTTTTTTTCAAGTTTAGATTTTTTCGATCTGAAATTAAAACAATTTAAATAAATAGTGATTTTTTTTATTTAAGGCTATACTAAAAAAATTTCAAATATATTATTTTATAAGGTGGACAATATGACAATTATAGCTAGGATTCCAGGTTCATTAAAAGAGTGGTTTGATGGCTCAGAAGAAGCTGTTATAGATGGAAAAACAGTAGGTGAGTGCATTGATCAGCTGGATAATAAATTTTCAGGATTGAGCAGCCGGTTAATTGACAAAAATGGTGAAATGTCTGCTGTGCTTATATTTCTAAACGGAGAAAATATAGTTAACCTGAATGGTCTTGAAACAGATGTTGCAGATGGTGATGAACTCGGTATAATACCTCTTGCTGCAGGAGGATAATTGGAAAAATTTATCTGTTTTTGTTTGTAAAAGACAGATGGTTTATTTAATTTGATGTTAATATTTTTTGCATGCTTAAAAATGATTTTTAAGCATGCATTTTTATAATAAATTTTATATAATTATATTAAGATGATGGGCAAATGTATTAATTAGTTTGGAAAGGGATTATCATGATTAAGGAAACTAAACAGTTAAAAGTTCCTCGGTTTGATCCGAATTTTTTTGTTCTTGATGAGGATAAAGATAATTTGGCAAGATTTGAGCAAATGTCAAAAAATCATCCAGTTAATATCCTTATTACAGGAAATCAGGGTTGCGGCAAATCGTCGCTTGTAAGACAATTTTCCAACATTTATAAAAGACCTCTTGCAACATTTCAGGTCGGTCTTTTAGCCGAGTCTGGCCAGCTATTTGGCCAGCAAAGGCTTAAAGAAGGCAAAACATATTATCAGGAATTTTTATTTCCAAAAGCCATTCAAACTCCAGGTTGTGTCATACATCTTGAGGAGATTAACCGATCAGAAACACCCCACGCATTAAATGAACTTTTTTCAGTTTTATCTGAAGACAGAAGTATATGGATAGATGAATTTGGTCTTGTGGAAGTTGCTCCTGGAGTAATTTTTTTTGCGACAATGAATGAAGGTGATGAGTTTACAGGTACAGAAATGCTTGATGCTGCTTTGCAGGATAGATTTTATCGTATTCATATTGAATACCTTCCTCATAGTGTTGAAAAGGAAGTACTGGTGCTTAAAACAGGTGTAGATGATAAAAGGGCAAGTCAAATTCTAAATGTTGTAAACAGTATAAGAAATAATGAGCAGATTGCAGTAGGAGTTTCAATAAGGCATAGTTTGATGATTGCAGAACTTGTAGCACTTGGTTCAACGTTAAGAGAAGCTTTGATATACAGTCTGCAGATATCAAAAGATACTTTGGAATCATTACTTTTGGCCATTCATGCAGAAACCGGTGAAACCATATCTAAAAAAGATGAATATGTGCTGTACCTTTCGTAAAAATATGATATTTCCAGAAACCATATGTTTCACAGATACACGGATAAAAAAATAAAATCGAATTTATAACAGTTTATAAGTTAAATGCTCCCTGGTAAAGCTGGGGGGCTTATTTATGCGCTTTCCTAGTGGTACAAACCCTTGTCTCCCTAAGTGGTTAGCAACTTAACTTCCATTATTCCTGTCATTTTTTTTAAAAATCAAACATAATAAAAGGTTAGAAAAGGAGGAAAAGGTGGTGCAAAATAGTCAAACATGTGCTGATTCATCTGCTTTAAATTATCAATGGGTGATTTTTGGAATACTTGCAGTTTCTCATATGCTAATGGCAATGTGNTTTTATTCCTGGGGACCTATGGCACCTTATATCAAAGCNGAAACAGGTATCAGTAACAGCCAGTTTGGACTGATTTTTTCAATAATGTTTTTTTCCATGGTTGTTGTTGCAGCTCCTTCAGGAATTTTNACAGACAAGATAGGAGCAAAATGGATGTTTTTTTTATCAGCATCGCTTATGGGGTTTTCTTTTTTAATTCTTAGTTTTTTTCGCAGCTATGGTATGATTTTATTTGTTTCATTTTTAGCAGGCTCTGGTTATGGAATGATAAATCAGATTACAACAAAAGGGTTTATGTACTGGTTTGATCAAAGCAAAAGAGCTACGGTTATGGGTATAAAACAGACCGGAGTTACCATTGGAGGAAGTCTGATAGGTCTATTTATTCCGTTTTTCAGCCTGAAAATAGGGCTTAGTGGCGCTATTTTGCTTCTTGCTCTGTTGATATTATCAATGGTGCTTGTTGCGCTGTTTTTGTATAAAGAAAAACCAGATAACTATGTTGAAAAGATAGCAGATGCGTCAGATAAAAAGGGGTTTTCTGCAATAAAAGAACTTTTATTACAGCCAAAAATGATTATACTTACTGTTATACTTTCATTCTTCGCTATTTGCCAGGGATGTTTAACCTCTTTTTTGGTAATATTTGCTGAGGAATCATTTCAATTGACCAAATTTATTGCTGGAAGCCTTTTGACTGTTGCAATGATTGGCGGTACATTCAGTAGAATTTTTTTTGGTTTTTTAAGTGATCGGGTATTTAAAGGTGACAGAGTTGCTCCACTTGCAATTCTTGCTTTAATAGGAGGGATATCTTGCTTTTCACTTGTTTTTTTAAAAGGGGTTCCCCCATTGTGGATACTGTATGTTTTTGCTGCTTTTTTGGGTATAGCTTTAATGGGCTGGAATGGATTGGGTATGATACTTGTAGCTGAAATGGCCGGCAGTGAGATGGTGGGCTCTGTTATGGGAATTTTATTTGTTATTCCATGGAGTTCAATGGCAATAGGTCCGCCTGTTTTTGGTTATATAATTGATACAAGTGGATACCAATTAGCCTGGTTAATGAACGCATTGTTTTGCCTTATAACATTTATCGGGCTTTGTTTTATCTGGAAAATGCTGAAAAAATAATATGATGAGCCAATTTCAAAATTTTTGTGAGCCAAACAATTATAAGGCTTAAAAAAATTTGAAATTAGTTTATTTTTTCTTAGCTTTTTCCCTTAGTTTATTTTTCAAAACTTTCCCAGTTGGATTTCTGGGTAGAGAATCCATAAATTCAACTGATTTAGGCTTTTTATAGCTTGCCATATTTTTTTTACAAAAACTTATTATCTCATTTCCAGATACTTTTTCCTGTGGTTTAAGAACAACAAATGCCTTGACTGATTCCCCCCATTNATCATCAAAAATACCAATTACAGCAGCTTCCAGGATGGCAGGGTGCTCATACAGCACTTCTTCAACCTCTCGNGGATAGATGTTTTCCCCTCCGCTTATTATCATATCTTTTTTTCTATCAACAATAAAAATATACCCTTTTTCATCCACTGTTCCCATATCACCTGTATAAAGCCATCCATTTTTTATACTTTTTTCTGTTTCCATGGGAAGTTGCCAGTAACCTTTCATAACGTTGTCACCCTTTACAATAATTTCACCTATTTCGCCAGGTTCAACATCTGCATCTGCTTTGTTTACAATTCTTACTTCTACGTTAAATACCTCTTTGCCGCATGAGGCAAGTCTTTTAATCTGATCCTTGCTTCCTTGCAGAATATGGTCTTCAGCCATAAGAAAGGTTACACCAGGACTTGCTTCTGTAAGTCCGTAAGATTGAATAAAACCGCATTGAAATGTTTCAATTGCTTTTTTTAATATGGCAACCGGCATTGAAGAAGCTCCGTATATTAATAATCTTATGCTGCTGAAATCATAATTTCCAGGATGATTTTCAATATATTGCAATACAAAATTTATCATGGAAGGAACAAGCAATAATATAGAGGGCTTTTTAGCTCTGATATCGCGTAAAAGTCTGTGTGGATCAAAATCACGATGTATTACAAGTGTGCCTCCTACATATAATATTATAAGAGGATATTCCGCTGCCACATGATAGTATGGGATACAGCTTAAAAATGTATCATTTGCATCCAGTTTTAGATCAATAATTCTTCCTGTATTATTAGACATCAGATTTTTATGTGTCAGCATGGCCCCTTTGGGTTTTCCTGTTGTTCCGCTGGTATACATCTGAACAGCAACTTCATCCTCTTTGACATCCAATGCAACATGTTCGGTCAAGGATGTTTCAATAAGATCACTATAATTTTTTATATGTGCTGGTGAATCTTCAATGCAATATATAGAAGTGACTGTTTTTAAATCCTGCATGATTAAGTCAATGGTATTTGCAAATTCATTTCCTATAATAAGCATCTTTACTTTAGCATCATTTATTATATATTTTAACTCACGGCCTGATAAGCGGCAATTTAATGGTACAAGAACAGCTCCGATTTTAGGTACTGCAATATAAAGCTCAATAAACTGGGGACATGGATGTTCCAAAAGACCTATTCGGTCATTTTTTTGTATTCCATTTGCTAAAAGTCCCTTTGCCAGCTTTTTAACCCTTTTATCAATTCCACGGTAACTGATTTTTTTTTCACCATATATAATAGCTGTTTTGTCAGGATAAAGTTTTGCATTTCTTCTTAAGATATCACCCAGCAGCATATTTTAAACCTCAATTATGTTGGTTATATTCTTCCGGTTATTTTTTTTGGTATCCGGCCTGTATGAACGCACTCTGAACGAAGGCGTCTGCCGACAATTTTTTCTACAGTGCGGCCTATTGAAAGAACTTTATCAATATCAATTCCGGTTTCAATTCCCATTTCGTCCATCATGACCACCATGTCTTCTGTTGAAACAAGTCCTGCAATACTTGGATCTGTATAGTAATACTCTCCTGTTCCAGCAACAGGAACGCCATCTACAAAATTTGCAGGTTGTCCACCTATACCGCCAAGTGTAGATTCATGATTGGTTATTCCAGCTTGCAGCGCAGCAAGAACATTTGCAAGCCCCCAGCCTCTTGTTACATGAAAATGAGCAATATGTTTGGCTGGATCAGGTATTGCATTTAATATCATTGAAAAATATTCATATACTTTATTTGGAGGGGCAGAACCATCATGGTCTGCATGTTCAATATCATCTGCACCTATATCAAGCCATCTTTGTGTAAATTCAACAGCTTTTTTTAACTCAGTGGGACCGGCAATAGGGCATCCCCATATTGTGCTGACAGTACCGCAAACCTTCATGCCAGCATCGTGGGCCATTGGAATATATTTTTCGCACATCTTCCAGTATGGTTCCAGTAAAATGCCGGAATTTACCTTGTGGTGAGCCTGGCTTGTTGAAACCATAAAAAGTATTCTATCAGGTCCATACCCTTGCTTTCGTGCTTCAATGGCACGTTCTACTGCTTTTTCCCTGATTGTCACAGCTGTAATTTCAACATCATCAATAAGATGCGCTATTTTTTTACTTTTTCTGATTCGTTTGAAAATCTCATCTGCATCTTTTACCTGAGGCATGCCTCTTGGATTTCCAAAGTTTGTTACTTCTATTCGTTTAAATCCTGCAAGAATCAATTGCTCTGAAATCCACAATTTTGCATCCACAGGGATATACTTTTCTTCATGCTGAAATCCATCTCTTACAGTAATTTCACCTAAAGAAACTTTTTTTGGATATTGTAATAATGACATAAAAATTCTCCTTAAATTACAGTGTTTTTCTTAGAAATTTATAACTTCAAAAAACTTTAGAATTTATAATATATTTAGTTACTTATTAATTAATGCTTGAATTTTAAAAAATTTATTTAACCTTAAACATATAACAAAAATAATATAGTTAAAATCGAAAATTTCCAAATGAAGGATTTTTTATAGGTTGCAAAATGCTTAGCTCAACTGCCATGGCAAGCCAGTCACGTATTTCAGAAAATTTCAGCACTCTGTCATTTAACAATCTTGCAGCACAATAAAAAGGATGAGCTTCTCCATCATATTTTTCAATCAGTTTATTTCGAAATATCTGTTTTTCCTCTTCAGTCATTGGGTTTTTCTTTGCTGAACGTTTTCGCTCCTCTATGGAAAGAAGTACACCTGCAGCGCTTTGTCCGCTCATTACAGAAGTTCGTGCCCGCATTGTGGAAAAAAGAAAATGAGGCCTGTAACCCCTGCCGCACATTCCGTAATTTGCAGCTCCATTATCAGGCCCTATTACAAGTTGTATACGCGGTACCTGAGCGCATGAAACAGCTCTTACCATATCAGCGCCGTATTTCCCTATACCCATGTGTTCTGACTCAGATCCGACCATATATCCAGGAGATCCCTGCAGGAAAATGATGGGAATTTTTTCATAGCAGCATCTTACTATCCATTCTGTTGCCTTTCTGGCTGATTCAACAAATATTATACCCACACCGTTAGAAGCTATTACTCCAACCGGAAAACCTTTTAATCTGATTTTGCCTGCAATGATGTTGTCTCCCCGTCCTGGCGCATAATTTTTTTTATATTCAATAAGATAACTGTCATCTGCAATTGTTTCAATGAATTTATGCATATTAATTCCCTGATTAATGCCTGATGGAAGACTATCGTAGATAGCTTCTTCTGATGCAAGACATGGAGTCTCGGCATAGCGATGCAAATGCAGTTTTTGAGGTGGTTCAAGGGATAAAATTTCTCTTACTTTAGATATGGCTTCATCCTGATTTCTGCAAAAATGATCTGCTCCCCCTGAAAGTTGAGTATGAACATTAGCTCCTCCAAGATCTTCTGCTGAAATAACTTCACCGGTTGCCATTTTAACAAGGGGAGGCCCCCCTAAAAAAGAGTAGGACATTTGATCTATCATTACAGATTCACAAGCCATAAATACAATATATGCTCCTCCTGCAGTATTTCCTCCTGTGCTTAGAGTAATTTGTTTCAGGCCTTTTGATGCCATTTGTGCCATATTATAAAACATGGATCCGAACTGCTGATCATCCGGAAAAACTTCAGCCTGCATGGGAAGATATGCACCGCCTGAATCTGCGATATGCACGCAATTTAATCCGCATCTTTTTGCAATAGCCTGTGCGCGCATATGCTTTTTTAATGTAATGGGAAAGTATGTTCCTGCTTTTACACGGCTGTCATTTGCAATAATCATTGTCCAGTTTCCGTGGATTTTACCCACACCTGTTACAATGCCCGCACATGGTACATCTAAAACATCAGGATAGTCCATGCCAAATCCTGCTAACAAGCTGAGTTCAAAGAAAAAAGATCCAGGATCTATCAGCTGGTATATCAGGTCTCGTACTGGACGTTTTCCCTGTTTTTGAAGTCTGTTTACAGCTTTTTCGCCTCCTGGCCACATGGAATCGTAAATTCGCTTATCCAGTTTTTTTTCTTCATTTTGCCAAAACAGCCGGTTGTCTATGTTATGTTCTTCCATTTATTAACATCCTCATCCATTAGTTAATTTAAAAAGGCTTTTTTAAAGCAGTTCAAAAAATATGTAAAACAACTTTTATTATCAGATTATAAGAATATTTTTCCTGGATTCATAATTCCATTCGGGTCAAACAGGACTTTTATTTGCTGCATAAGTTTTAAGCTTTTTCCATGCTCATTGTCCATAAATTTACGTTTTCCAATTCCAACGCCGTGTTCCCCTGTACAGGTGCCTCCCAGTTCAATTGATTTTCTGAGTATTGCCTCATTTACTTTCATGCCTGTTTCAGATTGTTTATGATTGTTTGGATCTTTTACAAGTCCCATGTGAAGATTACCGCTTCCTGCATGACCAAACACATATCCTTTTATTCCCTGTTTCACAGTTTCATTTCTTGCAAATTCTACAATTGCAGGATATTTTGATAAAGGAACAGCTGTATCTATTATAATGATTTCCATTCCTTTATTTTCATTTTTCATGGCTTCAAATGTTGCATACCTGGCCTCCCAAAGCCTGTCTCTTTCTTTTCTTCCCATACCTGCTTCAAACATTAAGCAGTTGTTTGAAGTGCATATTTCTTCCACAAGAGAAAGCTCTTCTGAAAGACCTGCTTTGCTGCTTCCATGAAATTCTATAAATAAGGTAGGTTTGTTTTCAAGAGTTGTTTGTTTATATTTGTTGATTGCTTCAATTACATTGGTATCAAGAAATTCAAGAGCAGCAGGGATTATTCCTGTACTCATAATTTGAAATATTGATTGTGTTGCATCTTCAACCTTTTTAAAATTGACAAGGGCAGCAGTTAAGTGCATTGGTAAAGGTGCAAGCCGCAATGTAGCTTTGGTGATTATTCCCAGAGTTCCTTCTGATCCGGTAAGCAGGCGGCACAGATCATAACCTGAAGAACTTTTAACGGCTTTTGTCCCTGTTTCGATTATCTCTCCTGTTGGAAGAACAACTTTAATTTGTAATACATAATCTTTAGTTGCTCCGTATTTGAGAGTTTGAATGCCGCTGGCATTATTGGCTATCATGCCTCCTATTGTGGCTGGAGCTCCAGGATCAGGTGGAAAAAAAANACCTTTTTTAGAAAATTTGCTATTTAATTCTGTATACACAACTCCAGGTTCCACTACAACTTGAAAGTCCATCTCATTTTCTTCCAGAATCCTGTTCATTTTTTGTAAATCTATTACAATGCCTCCCATGGAAGGCATTGGATTTCCCTCAAGACTGGTACCAGCACCCCATGGTGTAACAGGAATTTTTTTTATGTTTGCCACTTTCAGGATTTCGCTTATTTCGCTGCTTGTTTGAGGTAAAATAACAACTTCAGGCCTGCATTTTTTATGAAAGGATTCATCTTTTGAGTGAAGATTCAATGAAGATTCGCCTGTTAATACTCTTTCAGGAGGAACAATTGATTTGAAAAAAGATATTTCATTTTCTGTAATTTTTTTGTATTGCATATTATTACCTTTGAGTAGCATCAAAAATGTATTAATTATTTTTTAATAGATTTAATATAATAAATAGTAAACATTTTATAAGCCAATATCAATACTGTTGCCTTTGTATTTTAGCAAACATTTGGTCATGGGAATTTGGTATCATCAACTAACGTGAGTTCGACATAATAGTAAGATATTTTTTTAAATATGATGTATAAAGTTCTAAGCAAATTAACTTTAATATACTCGGCAGGCTGTTACGGAACTAAATCCTAACTATGCGGATAGATTGTGGTCGCTTTGCTCACACAATCTATCCTTATTCTTTTTAGGCTGTTACCACCTTTGGGGATTACGTTTTGATCTGTCGTTTTTGGGACGAGCCTGGTTCACCTTAATATTCCTGCCTTCGACCGAAGTCTCATTCAGTTGTTTAATCGCTTCCTCCGCTTCAGCTTGTGTTTCCATTTCTACAAAACCAAAGCCTTTTGACTTCCCTGTATAGAGATCTTTTATTATTGTTACATTGCTAACAGTGCCATGGGCTTCAAACAATTGCCTTAATTGATCTTCAGTTATAACATATGAAAGATTTCCAGTATATATATTCATTGTCTATATCTCATCTATCCGTGCGTTCTTGAGCAAAATACCATCGAAAAACTGAACACACGAATAAATTAATCGATAGTGATCTACCATTCCATAATTTTTTAAGTGATTTTATTCACATCTTAAGTTTACAGGCTATATCGTTTCTTAATATATTTTTTTTTACCTTGCCGGACTGAGTCATGGGAAGTTTATCTACAATTTCTATTCTCTCAGGCTGTTTTATTACAGCAACTTTTTTGCTTTTTAAGTAATTAACAACCTCTTGAAAAGAGATTTTAACATTATCTTCTGGAACTATATATGCACAGATTCTTTCCCCCAATCTTGGATCAGGCATGCCGATAATGGCAATGTTTTTAATCTTGGGATAAGAAAGCAGTATATTTTCCACTTCCGTTGTGCTGATATTTAAACCTCCTCTTATGATAATATCTTTTTTTCTTCCTACAACTTTAAGGTATCCTTCCTTATCAAGAACACATAAATCGCCTGTGGAGAAAAAACCATCTTTGCTAAAAGACTTTTGGGTTATTTCCGGGTCTTTATAATATCCAACAAAAAGTTGTGGTCCGCGACATAATGCTTCTCCTGATTGTCCTTTGGGAACCTTTTTACCGGTTTCATCGACAATTTTAAGTTCAACCCCTTTTACAGGATAACCATCTGTTGTATAAATTTTTTCATCATCATCAATTTTATTAAATGTTTGTGAAGGGCTTTCTGTGGAACCAAAACCTGCAAGAACTTTGCAGCCCAAATGTTTTTCTCCTTCTTTTATAAGTGCTCTGGGGATTGGTGCCCCGCCGCAACCAAATATTTTAAACGAAGATATGTCCTCATTGTTCTTTTTTGATGCATTGATCAGGCTGTGAAGAAAAGGAGTGGCTCCAACACTAATGCTACATTTTTCTTTTGCTATGAGTTGCAATGCCTTCTCAGGTTTGAAAATATCTTGCAGAACAACTTTTGCCCCTAGCATCATAGGCAATCGAACACCAAACCGGATGCCTGTTGTATGGGTAACAGGAGCTGCCATAAAAAAAACAGATGAATTGTCCAGCCCAAGGGGTTCAACAATATTAAGTGTTGCGTTACAATAGGTATTATGCGTATGTAACACTCCTTTAGCTTTTGATTCGGTTCCGGATGTGAACATAAGTACATGTATATCATTTGGTGACGGGGTAAATTGCTCAAGGTAGTCTTTAGGGTACTTATCTTCCTTGTTATCCTTTATCGTTTCTGAAAAAGGTATCATTCCCTCACAAACATTGGTTCCAACAACAATAATATGTTTTAGCTTTGGCAGATTTCCAGCTATTTTTTTGACCATTTCAGGATAATTAAAATTTTTGAACATATCCGGAATTATAAGAGCTGTTGAACCTGCTTTCTGTAAAAAATATTCCAACTCGTTTTGTCTGTAGTATGGGGCAATAGGATTTGTTATTATTCCAATTTTTGAAAGACCAAAATGAATTATTGCAAACTCATGCCAGCTAGGCATTTGAACTGAAACTATATCGTTTTTTTTTATTCCAAGCTCAAGCATGAATGTGGCAAACCTGAATACAAGCTTATTTAATTTTTTATAAGTAAGGCTTCCTTTTTTGTCTACAATAGCTACGTTGTCAGGAAAGCAGCTTACTGTATCATTCAGGTAATCACCAAAAGGTTTGTTGGACCAATAACCTTGTGATACATATTTGTTGATTAAATCATCAGTTAAAACCGTTTCAAAATCCATAAAACCTCATAGTAAAATATAAAAAAATAAATACGTGCAAATTATGTAATAAAGGCAAGTAAATGTCAACTTCAATAAAACATGTTTGACTCTGCAACGATACTTGATGGTTAATTAAAATAATTATGGGAAAATGGTAAAAAACGGAAAACAGGCATTATTATTTCACAAAATTGTATAATAAATCACATAATAATTATGGTTCACATTTGCAAACAGGTATAATTATCTGAAATATATTATTTGTTTGATTTGGAATGTATCTTGCTTTTTTTATACAAAATACAACTGTTTTTTAAAAACCAATAAGTTTATTAGTAATGTTTGAAGGAGTATGCAATGAACAACAAGATTAATATTAAAATCAAAAATATTTTGGATAAGTGGGCCATAAAATATGATTTTCCATTGGATAAACACAAAAAATGCAAAAAAAAACTGATAAAGCCATTAAGTGAACTGCTATCAAATATTCACAGGTATAAAAGACCTGTATGGATGGATGAGCTGAGTATAGATGCAGAAGACAGCTTCACTTATGCGCTGAAATTTGCAGAAGATGCTTATGTTAATATGATTACAACATCAATTGATCTTGACTGTATAAAAGAAAATTTGTTGGCTTCTCAAGCTAATTTGTGTAAGATCAATGAGTCTGTTCGTTCATTGTCAAGCCTTGCTTCATCCATTGAAAAAGATTATAGTAAATTAAATAAAAATATACATTCTAAAAACAGGTAAAGAAGTTAAAATAACTTATAGGATTTATTAAGGATTTGGCGAAATTAGGTGAGTTTATTTGTTTTATAAAAAGTGCTTAAGGTTACATTTCTTATGAACAAGATAGTTTTTGATATTGACCAATTTACAATTGATGATCTTATTTCTATTGTAAGAAATTATAATGGAGTCAAGCTGGCTGAAAATGTGAAAGGGCAGATATTACAAACAAGGAAAATGATAAATCGCTGGATTGATAAAGGAAAGGCAATTTATGGAGTTACAACAGGATTTGGGGCATTAAGTGATGTGGCAATTTCCAGGCAAGAGACAAAACAGCTTCAGAAAAATATTTTAATGAGCCATGCTTCAGGAACAGGCAATTTTTTGGATAAAGAAATTGTTCGTGCAATTATGGCTCTTCGCATTAAAGATATGGCTCGGGGTAATTCCGGAATCCGACTTAAAACAGTTCAGCTTTTAATAAATCTTTTAAATAACGATATATGCCCTCTGGTTCCTGAGAAAGGATCTGTGGGTGCAAGTGGTGACCTGGTGCCCCTTGCGCATCTTGCATTGGTTTTAATAGGAAAAGGAGAAGCTTTATATCATGGGAAAAAAGTTTCCGGAGCTGAAGCATTAAACAGGATCGGTGCAAAACCTGTTGAGCTGGAAGCTGCAGAAGGATTAGCTCTTATAAACGGAACCCAGGTTATGACAGGTATTGGGGCCTTAGCTGTTTATGATGCAGCACTGCTGTCTAAGATGTGCGATATTGCCGCTGCCATGAGTCTGGAAGTTTTAATGGGGAGCACAACACAGTTTGATCAAAGAATCCAGCAGGCAAGGCCACATCCTGGTCAAGCCAGTTCTGCTGATAACATACTTAGAATTACCAAAAGTAGTGAAATAATAAGTTCTCATTTGGATTGTAGCCGTATTCAGGATGCCTATTCACTGAGGTGTTCTCCCCAGGTTCATGGAGCAAGCAAGGATGCTATTAGCTATGTTAGAAAAGTGTTGGAAACCGAAATTAATTCTTCAACCAACAATCCTCTTTTTTTCCCAAAAGCAGATACTTTTCTTTTGGGAGGAAACTTTCATGGCCAACCTGTAGCCCTTGCGCTGGATTTTTTATGTATGGCTGTTGCAGAAATCGCAAATATTTCTGAACGACGTATTGAAAGGCTTGTAAATCCCAGTTTAAGCGGACTTACTGCTTTTCTTGTCAGAGATGGAGGCTTAAATTCAGGTTTTATGATAGCGCAATATACTGCTGCAGCTCTGGTCTCTGAAAATAAAGTATTATCTCATCCTGCTTGTGTCGATTCTATTCCTACTTCTGCAAACAAGGAAGACCATGTCTCAATGGGAACTATTTCGGCAAGAAAATGCAGAGAAATTGTTAAAAACACAGAAAATGTTATAGCAATAGAGCTTTTATGTGCTGCACAGGCCCTGGACCTTTTTACAAATTTGAAGCCTGGGAAAGGAACTCTTTCGGCTTTTAAAGTAATTCGTAAAGCTGTTTCCCATCTCGATGGAGATCGAATTTTATCTAAAGATATTGAAACTGTGCTGAATTTGATTAAAAACAGGAAAATATTAACAGCAGTAGAAGACGTTGTTGGAGAATTAAACTGTTAATTTCTGATACATTCTCTATTGTCCATCCATAAATGAGGATTTTGTTCAAGATTAAGGCATTCGAAGATATTAGGCAAAAAGACCATTTATGGATTGGAACTATTTATAAAGGCTGACATTTATGGAAAATCAAATATCTCTTATAGCAAAGAAAATTGCCCAAGGCGGGAAAAATATTTTTTTCACAGGCGCTGGGATATCTACGGAAAGCGGAATTCCTGATTTCAGGAGCAAAGGCGGTATCTGGGACAAATTCAGGCCGGTTTATTTTGATGAATTTATGGCTTCTAAAGATGCCCGCATTAAATACTGGCATCAGAAAACAGCAATGTATAAGGATATGATAAATGCAAGACCTAATATTGCTCATATGTCCCTTGTCAAAATATATGAGATGGATTTTCTTGAAGCAGTTATTACACAAAACATTGATGGTCTTCATCAGGAATCAGGAATTCCAGACGATAAAGTAATTGAACTCCATGGTAATACGCGCAGAATTATCTGTTTAAAATGTAAAAAAATAGTTGGTGAAGATGAAGTGCAAAAACAGATAGCAGATGGCGATTTAGCTCCTGAGTGTGAATGCGGCGGATATCTTAAACCAGATACAATTTCTTTTGGTCAGCCCATGCCTGAAAAAAAAATGTATAGAGCTGTTGAGTTTTCAAAAAATTGTAATTTTTTTATGGTTGTAGGATCCACATTACTTGTTCAGCCAGCTGCAATGATGCCAAATTATGCTAAAGAAAACAAAGCTTTTTTGGCTATTGTCAACTTGTCTGCAACACCTTTTGATAAACATTGTGATGTTTTGATAAACAGGAAAGCAGGAGAGGTTTTTGTACAAATTGTTAATGAACTGGAGAAACTTAAATAAATATAGATGATAAAAAAATACTGGTTTGTTCTGGGTCTTTTAATTATTTTTACACTTACTGTTATAGATACAACAGGGACTATTTCAGAAGTAGGCAAATGGCTTAAGGCTAATAAAGGGCCTAATATAGTTATAATATCAATATTTTTTTTCTCAGGAATAATTCTTAATACCGAAAAGATAAAATTTGGCTT
>JGI24724J26744_10000626_pt1 | contig 25046 bp, 24 predicted proteins | sample Cruoilmetagenom7_FD_26744 | JGI IMG/M metagenome (IMG submission 26744) | reverse complement strand
CTCTGCAGAACTTGAAAGAAGCCTGTTCTTTTCTCAACGAAGTTGCTGCGGCGGGGAAAACCGTCCTGTTTGTGGGGACAAAGAAACAGGCTCAAGAAATTATTTTGTCGGAAACGGGCAGATGTGAGATGTTTTATGTGAACAGGCGGTGGCTGGGGGGTACACTGACGAATTTCGAAACTTTGAAGAAGGGTATTAAGAAGTTCAACAATTTAGTGAAGATGGAAGAAGATACGCCTGAACACATGACCAAAAAAGAAATGATGGTTATGAAGAAAGAGAGAGAGCGGCTTGGAAGAAATCTTGCCGGTATGAAGGACATGAAAAGTTTGCCGGGTGCTCTGGTTGTGGTTGACCCTGTAAGGGAAAAAATAGCAGTGGCTGAAGCAAACAAGATGAAGATTCCTGTCGTGGCGTTTGTTGATACGAACGGGGATCCTGATATTGTCCAGTATTCTATCCCGGGAAATGATGATGCAATTAAGGCAATCAGGGTTGTGATTTCGGTTCTTGCCAATGCTGTTATTGAAGGGAAGCAGGAAGCAATCCGGATTTTCGAAGAGAAAGAGCAGGCTCAGGAACAATCAGCTCCGGAAGAAGAGAAGAAACCGNAAGAGGGAAAGAAACCGGAAGAGAAGAAACCGGAAGAGGGAAAGAAACCGGAAGAGAAGAAACCGGAAGAGGGAAAGAAAGAAGAAGGCAAAGCGGTAGGAAAAGAGAAGAAAGAAAAAGAGAAAAAGGGCAAGGAGGAGAAGAAAGATAAGAAAGACAAAAAAGAAAAAAAGGTAAAGAAAAAAGAGATAAAGAAGGAGGCAGAAGATAAAAAATGAAAATCATGCCTGATTTGGTTAAAGAACTGCGCCAGAAAACGGGAGCCGGGATTATGGATTGCAAGAGAGCTCTTGAAAATTCGGATGGCGACAAAGATGAAGCTGTGAATCTTTTGCGTAAACAGGGAGCGATCAAGGCTGCGAAGAAAGTTTCAAGACAAACGCTTGAGGGGCTGATTGCTTCTTACATCCATTTGGGCGGGAAAATCGGGGTGCTTGTTGAAGTTAACTGTGAAACTGATTTTGTGGCTAAGACGGAAGATTTCAAGCAGCTTGTTAAAGATATCACAATGCATATTGCTGCAAGTGACCCCAGNTACATTTCTCGTGAAAAAATCGGGAAGGAAGTGATTGAGCAGGAGAAGGAAATTGCCAGGTCGGAATTTGCTGATAAACCTGCCCAGGTGGTTGAGAAGATAGCGAACGGGAAGCTTGAAAAATTCTATGCTGAAAATTGTCTGCTGGATCAGCCGTTTGTAAAAGATGAGGATGTGACTATTCGTGAACATATTGCTTCTTGTGTGGCCAGGCTTGGTGAAAATGTGTGTATTAGAAGATTTACGCGTTTTCAGCTTGGAGAGGATATCCCTGAGTGAAGAGGAAAACGGTTTACAAACGTGTACTGCTTAAACTTGGAGGGGAATCTCTTCAGGGTGATGGAGAACACGGTATTGATCCGGGTGAAGCAGGACTTGTTGCAGAACAGGTCAAAGAGGCATGCGAGCTTGGTGTTGAGATAGCAATTGTTATCGGAGGAGGAAATCTTTTCCGCGGGGAAGTTTTGAGTAAGGAAGGACTTGATAGGTCGGCAGCTGATTATATGGGNATGCTTGCTACCGTAATAAATGCTCTTGCTCTGCAAAATGCTCTCGAGAAAGTCGGNGTTGTAACAAGAGTTCAGACTGCGATACGTATGGAGGCACTGGCTGAACCTTATATACGGCGGCGTGCAATAAGGCATCTTGAAAGAAAAAGAGTTGTCATATTTGCTGCCGGGACCGGAAATCCGTATTTTACCACAGATACTGCAGCGGCACTGCGGGCAATTGAAGTCGGAGCGGAAGTGATTCTGAAAGCAACCAAGGTTGACGGAATCTATAGCAGTGATCCTGTGATTGACAAAAGTGCGGAAAAATTTACCGAACTTGAACATATGGATGTTATAAAGAAGAAACTCCGGGTAATGGATAGCACGGCTGTTTCTTTGTGCATGGATAATAATCTTCCGATAATAGTTTTTGATCTTGGGAGAAAAGGGAATATAGGCAGGGTGATTTCAGGGGAAAAAATAGGCACTCTGGTTAAGACATCAGAAATGTCTGAAGTCCAGGAGCCGAAGTCCATAGTCTAATCAGGAGGGAGAGCAGATGGAAAAAGAAATCTTGAGGGACTTGGAAGAGAAGGTAAAAAAATGTCTTGATGCCGGTTGTAAGGAAATGGGTATGGTTCGTACGGGACGTGCTTCTCCGGCAACTGTAGAGAACATAAAGGTGGATGCTTACGGCATGCCCACTCCGTTGAATCAGTTGGCGAGTATTTCCGTGCCTGAACCGCAGGTCATTCTTATACAGCCCTGGGATAAGGCAGTGATGGCTGAGATAGAAAAAGCCATTCTTAAATCGGGTCTGGATTTAAATCCTGTAGTAGCGGGTAATGTTTTGCGTATTCCGTTTCCTCCGCTGAGCGAAGAGAGGAGAAAGGAACTTGTTAAGGTAGTGCACGCNATGGCAGAAGAATGCAGAGTGTCAATAAGAGGTTTAAGGCGCGATGCAAGGGAAGAAATAAAGTCCGGTGAAAAGGATGGAAAAGTTTCGGAAGATGACAGCCGGAGAGCTCAGGAGAAGACGCAGGAGGTAACGGATCGGTTTATCGCGGAAGTGGATAAACTTCTTGCCGGGAAGGAAAAAGAAATACTGGAGATGTAAAGCAATCCCTCGCTTATAAATTATAATCCGTATTCTGCTGTGGGGTTTGATTTCTGAACCTGTCAGAAACAAGGTTAACAAATCTGCAATGACGGATATCATGAATGTCTTTTCTACAGGTACTTGAGCATGAAAGCAGACAAACTGATGGAACAAGTTGATAAAAGCCGGCTGCCAAAACATATAGCCATCATTATGGATGGAAACAGAAGATGGGCTAAAGAAAAAGGCCTATCAAAGATTGAAGGTCATACTGCGGGAGTAAGTTCTGTCAGGGAAATAGTGCGGGTTTGCAGTGAACTGGGAATCAAAGTCTTAACGCTGTATGCGTTTTCTACTGAAAACTGGAAGCGTCCGGAATTAGAAGTTAGGGTGTTAATGAGGATTTTGAAGAAGTATTTAAAGGCGGAAGTCAGGAAACTCGATGAGAATAATGTGAAATTGAATGCAATCGGGAGGTTAGAAGGGCTGCCCGTTTCCGTACAGAAAGAGCTCAAAAATTGTATGGATATGACTTCCCGGAATGGCGGGCTGGTTCTGAACCTGGCTTTAAACTATGGCGGGCGGGCTGATATAATTGACGGAGTAAGGAAACTGGCTGGTGAAGTCAAGAACGGCAGCCTGGACCCGGAAAACATAAACGAGGAGATGTTCTGCAATTATTTATATACTTCAGGTCTGCCGGATCCTGAACTGCTAATCAGAACAAGCGGGGAGATGCGTGTAAGTAATTTTTTGTTGTGGCAGATTTCATACGCAGAGCTATGGATTACTCCCGTTCGCTGGCCTGATTTTAACGAGGGGCATCTCCTGCAGGCGATTGTAGCTTATCAGAAAAGAGGAAGAAGGTTCGGGGGCATATGAAAAAACGTATTGCTATTCTTGGTTCAACAGGTTCAGTTGGTTGTAATGCGCTTGATTTGATAGGTAGAATGCCCGATTTGTTTGAAGTTGTGGGATTGACAGCCGGCACTAATATCTCTCTGCTCAAAAAACAAATTGATACGTGGCGTCCTCGTATTGCTGCGGTCATGGACGGAAATAAATGCGCGGAGCTTATCCCGTCAGTCAATCTTCGGGAGACAAAAATCAGTTCAGGACTTGACGGCATTATTGAGGTTGCAACTATGAAAGATGCGGATATCATACTTTCAGCTATAGTTGGTTCATCGGGGCTGCTTCCTGTAATGTCTGCCATAAAGGCGGGTAAACATCTGGCTATTGCAAGCAAAGAACCGATTGTAATGGCAGGCAAGCTTCTTATGAACGAGGCGAAGCGAAACAGGGTAAATATCATTCCGGTTGACAGTGAGACGAATGCTATTTTTCAGTGTCTTGAGGGAGATAAAAAAGCGTTTGCTAAGAAGCTCATTATTACCGCTTCAGGCGGGCCTTTCCGTGACCTGAGTAAAAAAGAGATGGCGGAAGTTACTCCCGAAAGGGCGCTTCGGCATCCTGTATGGAGGATGGGGAGAAAGATTTCAGTAGATTCGGCTACAATGGTTAATAAGGGACTTGAGGTAATTGAGGCGCACAACCTGTTCGATATCTCCTTTTCCAATATAGAAGTTGTTGTCCATCCTGAAGCAAAGATCCATTCAATGGTAGAATTTATCGATGGAACCGTGCTTGCAGCTATCGGAGCAACGGATATGCGTGTGCCTATTCAGCACGCTATAACTTATCCTGAGAGAGTTTCTACCCCTATTGAGACAATTGATTTTTCCAGCATTCCGCCGTTGACTTTTCAGCCTCCTGACATGGATAAGTTTTTAGGACTCCGATATGGTTATGAAGCAGGTAATGCCGGGGGAACAATGCCTGCTGTTTTCAATGCTGCGAATGAAACAGCCGTAGAGGCATTTCTTGAGAAGAGGATCGGGTTTCCTGAGATATTGTCTCTCTGTTGTCAGGTTATGGAAACCCATAAGGTTAAAATGGAACCGGATTTGGAAGAGATTCTGGATGCTGACCGCTGGGCGAGAAGTGAGGCCCTTCGGCTAATGGAGGAANAATGCTGACATTTTTTGCAGCTTTCATTTTACTTGGGCTTGCTATATTTGTGCATGAAGCGGGGCATTTTTTCCTTGCAAAACACAAGGGTGTGAGGGTGGAAAAGTTCTCCCTTGGGTTTGGGCCGAAACTTTTCGGTTTTAATCGGGGCGGTACAGAATATCTTATCTCTGCTATTCCGGTCGGCGGGTATGTTAAGATGGCGGGAGATAATCCCGGTGAAGTTGAGGGTGACCCTGATGAGTTTTTTTCAAAAAGCCCGGTTGACAGGATAAAAATCGTGGTTGCCGGTCCACTTATGAATGTTATTCTTGCATATATCCTGACTACGGTTCTGTTTGCAGTTGGAATCCGTCTGCCGGATTATGCGGATACTGAATCTATACCGGCAGAGGTTGGGGAAGTTACAATTGGATTTCCGGCATACTCGGCAGGCATTAAAACAGGCGATAGGATAGTTGCTGTCAGTGGTGAAGCTGTGGAAAGCTGGGATAAATTGGCGGAAATCATACATGCAAGTGCTGACAGGGAAGTTGAACTCTCAATAGAGAGGGGAGAGAAAACATTTGATATCATGATTACTCCTGTATCGCAGGACATTGTCGGGGAAAGTTACGGTGTTATCGGTATCAGACCTCCTTCATTGAGCTTTTCCGTAATGCGTTTTGGCTGGAAGTCTCCTGTGCTCGCATTAAGTACGACCGCGCAGCAGATAGGGATGACTTATAAGGGGCTCTGGCTTATTGCCACCCAACGCAAACTGAGAAGATTTGTGGGAGGACCGATGATGATTGTGCAGATGGCTGGTGAAGAAGCGAGAAAGGGACTTAGCTATTTTATATCACTTATGGTGAGGATTAACATAATGCTGGCGGTAATTAACATGGTGCCTTTTCCTGTTCTTGACGGAGGGCATTGCGCTTTCTTTCTAATCGAGAAACTCAGAAAGAGGCCCCTCTCTTCAAAGGTACAGGAACTGTTGCAGCAGGTAGGGATTGCAGTTCTTACGATTCTCATGCTTTTCCTTCTCATGAATGATGCTATGAGGCAGGTTGGCAGGATGAAAGCTATGCATCAGGACGGGGCTATGGAGCATGAACCGGAGACGATAGATTAAAAGAAGGATAAATTACAAACCTGACGGGAAATGATATTGGACATTATTTGCCTTGGGAAAGTTTTTGCCTGGGGTCTAATGTCTGCGTTTATTTGAGATGAGACGTAAAACTCGAACAGTAAAAATTGGTGATGTTGCGATTGGGGGTAAATCACAGGTTTCTGTCCAGTCAATGACGAAGACTGATACACACGATGTTCGGAAGACTGTTTATCAGATTAAAAGGCTTGCTGAAGCCGGCTGCGAGATTGTGCGTCTTGCAGTCCCGGACAGGGATGCGGTCAAATATCTCGGCAGGATAAAGAAAAAGGTGAATATTCCCGTTGTTGCGGATATTCATTTTAATTTTAGGCTTGCAATTGCAGCCATGAAGGAAGGGGTTGACTGCATACGGTTAAACCCGGGTAATGTCTATAAGGTTCATGAGGTCAGACAAGTTGCTGAAGAAGCCATTAAGAGGGATATACCTATAAGAGTAGGTGTTAATTCGGGTTCATTGAGATGGAACGGAAAGGGTTCNCTTGCGCGGGCGATGGTTGCATCTGCTATGAACTATACTAAGTGCCTTGAGAAGTTTGAGTTTCAGGATATAATTATTTCACTTAAAGCGCCTGATGTTAGAGAGACTATCAATGCCTATGAGTTGATGGCAAAAAAATGTGATTATCCGTTTCATCTTGGGGTTACTGCTGCGGGGCCGATTCAGCCGGGTTCTGTCAGGTCTGCTATCGGGATAGGAGTACTGCTTTCGGAAGGGATTGGAGATACCGTCCGTGTTTCTCTTACCGGAGATCCTGTGGAAGAGGTAAGTGTCGCATATGAAATATTGAGTTCGCTGGGATCCCGCGAGAAGGGTCCTATAATTGTATCCTGTCCTACTTGCGGGAGATGCCGGGTGGACCTCCTGAAAATCGTGAGAGCGGTTGAGAAACTGCTCAAGGGAATCGGTNCGGATGAAAAACTTGCGGGGCTGAAAGTTGCTGTTATGGGNTGTGCTGTCAATGGCCCCGGGGAGGCGAAGGAAGCGGACGTAGGGGTTGCGTGCGGCAAGAAAGGCGGGGTTTTGTTCAGGAAAGGCAGGACAGTGAGGAAAGTGAGTGAAGGGAAAATAGTAGAATCACTCATTGCTGAAGTTAAAAAAATCCAGGGTTCGAAATCTAAGGGCTGAGGTTTAAAATGCGCTGGTCGCAGGGTTTTATACCGACAATCAAAGAAATGCCTGTTGAAGCTGAAAGCACTAGTCATAAGCTAATGTTGAGAGCCGGTCTCATCCGGAGGTTGAGCTCGGGTCTTTACACATATCTCCCCCTGGGTCTGAAAGTTATACGAAAAGTCGAAGGCATAATCAGGGATGAAATGGACAAGAGCGGGGCGGAGGAACTTCTGATGCCGATTCTCCAGCCGAGAGATCTCTGGGAAAAGAGCGGACGTTTTAACTCGGCAGAATTATTAATGTTGACTGTCGAGGATAGAAACGGAAAGGAATTTGTTCTTGCTCCTACACATGAGGAAGTTATTACGGAGATTGTGAGAAGGGAAATCAAGTCCTACCGTGACCTGCCCAGGCTTCTTTACCAGATTCAGACAAAGTTCAGAGATGAGTTGAGACCGCGTTTCGGTTTGATACGGGCAAAAGAATTTGTTATGAAAGATGCTTACAGTTTTGATGTTGATGATGAGTCTGCAAAAAAAACGTATGTCAGGATGCGGGAAGCATATACGAATATCTTTTCCCGGTGCGGACTGGATACAAAGATTGTGGAGGCTGATTCCGGTGCGATGGGCGGGGGCATGTCGCATGAGTTTGTGTCTCTGGCTGATGTGGAGGGAGAAGGCAATGGTATTGAAGTCGGGCAGATATTTAATCTTGGCACTAAGTACAGCAAGTCGATAGGAGCAGCTTTCCTTGATGAGGATGGTGAGGAAAAGGTGTGTACCATGGGTTGTTTTGGAATAGGAGTTACGAGGACTGTATCTGCCATTATTGAACAAAACCATGATGATAATGGTATAATATGGCCGTTGAATGTGAGTCCTTACAGGGTTCTTATACTTCCAGTGAATATGAATGACCCTGTTTCAAAAGACCTGGCTGAGAGAACTTATGACCGGCTCCGGGAGGAAAAAATTGAGGTCCTCTTTGATGACAGGGATGTTAGAGCCGGGGTTAAGTTCAAAGATGCTGATCTTATCGGGATTCCTGTAAGAATTACCGTAGGGCCGGAGAAAGCTTCTTCGGGCGTTCTTGAAATAAGGGAACGGAAGACAGGGGAAGAGATGACGGTCAAAGCAGATGAACTTATGCCGAGTTTGACTAAATTTGCGTAGGGAGAAAAGAATGAATCTTGAACAGGTAGAAAGGGCTCTTGTGTTTTCTGCCCATCCCGGTGACGGTTTGCTTGGTACAGGGGGGACGGTTGCGAGGTTGAGCAAGCAGGGGACTAAGATTACAGTTGTACTTTTTTCCCTGGAAGATTCAGGTTACTCGGAAGCGGAGATTGAAGGGAATGTTCTGGAAACACGAAAAAAGGAAGCAAGACAGGCAGCGGGTATTATTGGTGTGCATGAGAACATTTTTCTGGGAAAAACTCCGGGGAGTGACGTTCTTGTGTATCAGGAATGTATCCGTTTGATAAGAAAACATCGGCCGCAGGTGATTTTCACTCATTTCCTTAAGGATAATCACAGAGACCATCGTACTGTTTCGGAGATAACAGGTGAAGCTTGCTGGAAAGCAAGTGACAATGTTTTTCCTGACCTCGGGAAACCGTGGGATACGCCGCGCCTGTATTATTATGAATTGTCGAACCTTTTCACATACCCCTCCGATATTGTCGACATTACTGCGACCATTGAAAGCAAAATTAAGGCGGTTAAGACCCAGACTTCACAGTTTGTTCTCCTGCCGGGAGTAATGGAATATTCACGTTCCCTGGCAAAGGTACGTGGATACTCCGTAGGCGTGGAGTATGGGGAAGCATTCCTGTTATCATCTTCAATTCCCTGTAAACACTGAATTGGTAGTTGACAGCGACGTAATAAGTGATTAGAATTATCCAGGTGACGGAAAGAGGGTATGGTGATTAGGAACTGTGGGAAAAGTTAGGCAGCAGTGGCATTTGAACTGTCGAGCCTGATGGATCAGGCTCTTGCAGATAGTTGCCATGTAATCAGGATTCAGGCAAAGGTTTTTGACAATACCACATAATATAGAAGGAGGATAACGATGAAGGTTGGAATAAACGGTTTTGGAAGAATCGGGCGTAACGTTTTTCGTGCGGCTTTGCAGGCAGGCGGAATAGACATTGTCGCTGTGAACGACTTGACGGATGCGAAAACTCTTGCGTATCTCCTGAAGTACGATTCACTTTTCGGGACACTCGATGCGAATGTAAGCGCTGAGGGAGACAATCTGGTTGTAGGAGGGAATAAGGTAAGAGTTATTGCGGAAAGAGACCCTGCGAAGCTTCCCTGGGGACAGCTTGGGGTTGAAATCGTAGTGGAATCAACCGGTAGATTCCGTGACAGGGAGAGTGCTTCAAAACATCTTCAAGCCGGCGCAAAAAAGGTTGTTATATCTGCTCCTGCAAAGGGGGAAGATATAACGATTGTGATGGGAGTTAATGAGCATAAGTATGAACCTGACAAACATCACATAATTTCTAATGCTTCCTGCACGACAAACTGTCTTGCTCCTATCGTGAAAGTCCTGCTGGACAACTTCGGGTTGAAGAGGGGGCTGATGACGACGATCCATTCGTATACAAACGACCAGCAGCTTCTCGATTTTCCGCATGAAGACTTGCGCCGCGCACGAGCGGCATGTCTTTCCATGATTCCTACGACGACCGGAGCGGCAACGGCGGTGGCAAAGGTCTTGCCGGAAATGAAGGGAAAGATGGACGGTCTTGCAATAAGGGTTCCTACAGCAAACGTATCGCTTGTGGACCTTGTAGCTGAGATTGAAAAGAAAACAACGGCAGAAGAGATTAATTCTGCATTTAAGAAGGCATCTGAGGGGAAACTGTCCAGTATTCTTGAATACTGTGATTTGCCGCTTGTATCAAGAGATTTCAACGGGAACAGTAAGTCTTCCGTGTTTGATGCGGGCAGTACAATCGTTATGGAGGATGGAACACTTGTTAAGGTTCTTTCGTGGTATGACAATGAGTGGGCTTATTCCTGCCGTGTGGTAGATTTGATTAACTATATGTCACGCTGAGTCCGTTGTATTGGATTCAAGGAGCCAGGCTAATGTTAGATGAGATAGTCATATCGAAAGCTATAGTAGAGAGTTTTCTTAATGAGTTCTGCGACTCTCTTGAGGTGGATGTTGCCATTGCCGGTGGTGGACCGGCAGGATTGACTTGCGGGTATTATCTTGCAAAAGCAGGCAGGAGAGTAATACTTTTTGAGAGAAAACTTAGTGTGGGCGGCGGCATGTGGGGCGGCGGTATGATGTTCAATAAGATTGTTGTACAGCAGGAAGGCAGAGGAATACTCGATGAGGTTGGGATAAGCTCAAATGAGTACGAGAAAGGATATTTTGTCGCTGATGCGGTCGAGGCGGTTTCAACGTTGTGTTCTGCTGCGGTTAAGGCAGGTTTAAAGATATTCAATTCGATGAGTGTTGAGGACATAATTCTCAAGAGCGAGAAAGTTGAAGGGTTTGTGGTGAACTGGTCTGCAGTGGATGTCGCAAATCTTCATGTGGACCCGTTAGCAGTTCGTGCAGGAGCTGTGGTAGATGCCACTGGACATCCTTGTGAAGTGGCGAGGATTATTGAGAGGAAGTTTGAAGGAAAACTTAATACTTCAACCGGGAAAATAGTCGGTGAAGGTCCTATGTCTGCTGATGCCGGTGAAAGAACTATTGTAAAAAATACGGGTGAGGTTTTTCCCGGAGTCTATGTTGCGGGAATGGCATCTAACGCTGTGTATGGCAGTCCGAGAATGGGGCCGATATTCGGGGGGATGCTTCTTTCCGGAAAAAAACTGGCTGAATTAATCAGGACGTGAAGTTTGGGATTCTATGCTGCGGGCTATGGTTTTGGTAGTGTAACATCAAGTTAATAATTTAGGGTAGCTGCCCAATTTATTGGGCTTGTTGTCGAGCTTGCTTGATAAATCAAGCAACTACAATTTAGTTGACACGACAGTAGGGGGACGGTTTTTGGCTAAGCTGACAGTCGGGGATATCGAAATAAGCGGTAAGAAGGTTTTGATGCGGGTTGATTTCAATGTGCCGCTTGATGAAAATGGCAATGTATCCGATGATACAAGAATAAAAGCAGCACTCCCTACCATAAACTATGTCATTGAGAATAATGCGGAATTGATACTTGTTTCACATTTAGGCAGACCCGGGGGGGGAGTTGTAGAAGGTCTGAAGATGGATGTTGTTGCGAGAAGGCTTGAGGAACTGCTCGGGAGAAAAGTTCAAAAATTGAATGATTGTATAGGGGCAGAGGTGGAAGAAGCAGTCAGGACTTCCGGAAAAGGAGATGTGATTCTGCTTGAGAATGTGCGTTTTCATGAGGAAGAGGAAAAAAACGATCCTCATTTTGCAGGCAAGCTTGCTAAACTTGCGGATGTGTTCGTGAATGATGCGTTTGGTACCTGTCACAGGGCACATGCTTCCACTGAAGGCGTTGCGAGAATTCTGCCGGCAGTTGCCGGTTTCCTTGTTGAGAAGGAGCTTAAATATTTTCAGGGGGCATTTGAGAATCCCCTGCGTCCTTTCGCTGCTATTCTTGGTGGAGCCAAACTTGCGGGAAAAATTGAGGTGATTGAAAATCTTATTGACAAAGTGAATGTTATCCTGATTGGCGGCGGCATGGCTTACACGTTCCTTAAAGCAAAAGGGTTGGATATTGGAGATTCCCTTTTTGATGAAAGCCGGCTTGAGCTTGCAGGGAATTTACAGAAAAAAGCGGATAAGGCAGGGATTCAATTTCTTTTGCCTGTAGACCATGTGGTTGCGGATGATTTTTCAGCTTCTGCAAAAATTAAAAATACCGAAGGGAGTGAAATTGCATCAGGTTGGAGGGGGATGGATATCGGACAGGCTACCGTAAAACGGTTTATTGAGGTTTTAAAAGATGCCGGTACGGTGATGTGGAATGGGCCGCTTGGCGTGTGTGAATTCGCTCCGTTTTCTGCAGGGACAATGGCTGTTGCAGAGTACCTATCCGGCTCAGATGCAGTGACAATTCTCGGCGGAGGTGATACNGCTGCTGCTGTGAATACATTTGGGCTTGCGTCGCATTTCAATCATGTCTCAACCGGAGGCGGTGCGTCTCTTGAATTTATGGAAGGGAAAGATTTGCCGGGGATTGTTATACTAAAGGAGAAGATATGAGGAAGACACTGATTGTAGGTAATTGGAAAATGAATAAAACTCCCGGAGAATCCGGAGAACTCGCCAAAAAAATCAAAGATGGGTTGTCAAACGTTAAGCAGGTAGATATTGTGGTTTGTCCGTCTTTTCCTGCATTGTCCGCTGTTTATGAGAAGATAGGCAATACTCATATAAAGTTGGGTGCGCAGGATATGTTCTGGGAGGAAGAAGGTGCATATACGGGAGAAGTTTCTGCCCTTATGCTCAGGGAATCCGGATGTAAATATGTAATAATAGGACATTCCGAAAGAAGGGCTTATTTTGGGGAAACTGATGAGACGGTAAACAGGAAGGTGAAGAAGGCTATCAAATGGAATATTATCCCCATTATGTGTGTTGGAGAAAAACTTGAGGAACGAGAAAAGAACGAAATGGAGGATGTTATAGGAAAACAGCTTGAAGGAAGCTTGAATGGTTTAAACGAAGAAGAACTTCTCAAGATGGTAATAGCTTATGAACCTATATGGGCAATAGGTACGGGAAAAACTGCAACTCCGGATCAGGCGAATGAAGTCCACCTGTTTATACGTAACTTCCTTGCAAATGTTTCTTCGGAAGAAGTGGCGTCACAGATTAGGATTTTGTATGGCGGGAGCGTGAAACCGGACAATATTTCCGCACTGATTGGGAAAAAACATATTGATGGAGCCCTTGTGGGAGGTGCAAGCCTCAAAGATGATTCGTTTGCAGGTATTGTAAAGGGGGCTGTAAAATGATTAGTGTAATTACGATAATACACATTATAGTTTGTGTTTTTCTGGTTCTCGTTGTTCTGATGCAGGGAACCAAATCGGAAGGACTTGCCGGTTTCTTTGGCGGGGGTGGAAGTGCCACACTTTTTGGCACAGGAACGCGTACCTTTCTTGCAAAAGTTGCAACTGCCCTTGGCGTAGCTTTCATGTTGACTTCGATTCTTCTTGCAGTTCTTCAATCCAGAGGTTCCTCTTCAGTGATGGAGCAATCTGTGATGCAGGAAGACGCGGTTCCTGCTGAAACCGAGAGCCCTCTGCCGGAAATGTAGATATCTCCGTTGATTTCGCGTAAATCAAATGTTAGGAGAGCTTGTTTTAACCTGTCATTCTGAGCGGAGAGAAAATCTAGGATTTTTACCTTTGCTATGCTCGAATTCGGAATGACACGGCGCTTACTGAATGTTTACCGCATAAAATGAAAGCCTCGCAGAAGATTCTTGAAATCAGAAACTTAACAACGCGATTTCATACCCCTGAGGGTGTTGTAAAAGCAGTGGANAATGTAAGTTTTGAAGTTCAGAAGGGAAAAAGCCTTGGAATCGTTGGAGAATCAGGTTGTGGNAAAACGGTAACAGCCCTTTCAATAATGAGGCTTGTATCACAGGGCAGTATAACTGGCGGCAGCATAAAGTATAAGGGAAGGGAATTGCTGGAGCTTTCCGAAGATGAGATGAGAAAAATAAGAGGCGGAGAAATTGCAATGATTTTTCAGGAACCGCTTCTGTCCCTTAATCCGGTTTTTACAATAGAGAATCAGATTGTGGAAGCAATGGTCTTGCATAAGAAAACTTCGCGGAGTGAAGCAGAGTCTTTGACTGCCCGGCTGTTGGCACTTGTCGGGCTCCCTTCGCCGCGGGAAACGGCAAAGTGTTATCCCCATCAGTTGAGCGGCGGCATGAGACAGCGGGCAATGATTGCTATGGCAGTTTCCACTCAACCTTCAGTACTTATTGCCGATGAACCTACAACTGCCCTTGACGTTACAATTGCATCCCAGATNCTTGAACTTATGCGTGAACTACAGACTAAGTTCAAGATGTCCATTATTTTAATAACGCACGATTTCGGTGTAATTGCGGAAATGTCAGAAACGGTAGCNGTGATGTATGCAGGTGAAATTGTTGAGTATGCTGAGGTCGGGCATTTGTTCAGGAAACCTTTACATCCTTACACGAAAGGATTGTTGAGCTGTCTTCCTGACGCCGGGAAAAGAGAGAGGGCTTTCAAAACAATTCCCGGATATGTTCCGGACCTGAAGAACCTTCCTCAAGGATGCAATTTCCAGAACCGTTGCCGGCATGTAATGCCTCTTTGCAGGGAAATTGAACCGCGTCTTACCGAAGTCGAAAACAATATTTTTACAGCCTGCCATCTGTATGAGGATTAGGAGTTGCCACAGAATAAGATGAAGATTTGCCCTGTCTTTAAGTTAAGCTCAAAACTGTCCCTGTTTATCGGATTTCTGATATTTGTCTTTGTTTCCATTCTGTTCTATGGCTATCTAAAAGGTTTCTGGCCTGAAAGAGGTTTCATATGTCCTATTTACTATGCGGAACAACATGTAATAATCCGTAATGACCCATTTGGCGAAGGGCATTTTGGAGCAAGACGTAAAGGTGGAAGACTGCATAAAGGTATTGACCTGGAAGCCCCTGTAGGGACTCCGATTAGAGCGGCGCGGCGAGGTATTGTCATAGAAACCGGAAATCATCCGAGAGGTTACGGGAAATATGTTGAAATAAGGCATACGGAAGGCTTTGTGACTATTTATGCACATCTTTCGGAAATCGCTGTCAGGGAAGGGGAGATGGTATATCGAGGCAAGACTGTTGGCAATGTCGGAAAAAGCGGAAATGCTTCCCACAAGTTGATGAAACCGCATGTGCATTTTGAAATAAGGAAAGACAGAGTAGCGATTGATCCCATGCAGTTTATAGGAAGTAAGAATCAAGAAACAGCAATTACGCATGATGGTTAAAGAACTTGACGATCAAAATCGAGATTTCATAAAGCAAAATCATAGGTATTGCAAGAAGCAGTTGCGAAAATATGTCGGGGGGTGTAAGTACGGCTGCTATGATAAACATTATGAGAATTGCCGGGAGGCGTTTGCCGGAGAGGGTTTTACTGTTTAACAGGTTGAGTTTTGCCAGCAATGCTGATACAGCCGGCATCTCAAATGTCACGCCGAAAGCAAGCAATAGGATCGAGACAAAAGACATGTAGTTTCCTATTGTCCATTCGGGCTTTATGCCCATGCGGATAGTATAGTTCCAGAGAAAGGATAAGCATGCTTTCAGCACAACGAAATATGAAAAGACAATCCCCAGAAGAAAGCATAAACTTCCTATAACGAGTACTTTCAATGCGAACGAACGTTCTTTTGAAGTCATTCCCGGCGATATGAAGTTCCAGAGCTGATAAGATATTACGGGGCTTGCGACAATNATTCCTGCCACTATAACTACTTTTATGCTTACAAGAAATGCTTCGTGGGGACTGAGAGCCCTCAGTATCTGCCGGCTGATTTCAGCACCGGCGATTGTCAGAAGGGGTTCCTCCAAAAGATAGATTATCTTATCTGCAAAATAGAAGCAGACTATACTTGAAACTACAATTGCAAGGAGAGATTTGGCAAGTGCAATCCTGAGGTCTTCAAAGTGTTCAAGAAGGTTTTTCTCCTTCTTTTGCTCGTCATTCGCCAGGTTTGTCTGTATCATCTTTCTCCGAGCCTATCTCATCGACGATATCCCTGGTTCCTTTCTTAAACTCTTTCAGAGCTTTACCAATAGACCTGGCAAGTTCCGGCAACCGTTTTGAACCAAAAAGCAGAAGGATTATAACTGCAGGGATAATCCATTCCGCCGGTCCTGGGAATCCCATATCTACACACCTCCTTGTCAACTACATTATATTCCTATTCAATAAAGAATCAAAACTTTTTGTTTAGTTTTTTCGATATTATTTGACCAAGCAGCAGTAAAATGGCAGACAGTTTTGCCGCTGCAACAAGCAGACAACTGCTGGAGCTGCCAAAAAGCGGAAGGAATACTATTCCGGTAAGGAATGCTCCTATAAAAGCTCCTGTGTGGTCCCCTGTGTCTGTTAGTGCTGCGCTTATCGTTGTTTTTCCGCCGCCGGAATTGATAAACATATGATTGCTCAACGGAAATTCAGCTCCGACAAGTATCCCTGTCGATGCCATCATGAGATAAAAGACAGTTTCCATTATCGGGTAGGGTAAGTGTTCGGGGTCAGCGGCAGCTATGCTCGGTATGAGAAATCCGGTTGCAATTGCCATCAGCAGCAGGAGCAGTTCCAGAACAATAATCTGCACTGTGGGGTTTGCTTTGCGACGGGCTATCCGGTTTTTAGAAAGTAAAGCCCCGGCGAGTAATCCGCCCATGAAGCTTGCGATGAAGAGAGCAACCTTTTCGTATACGTAACCGCAGATGCTCTGGAAAGAAAACATCAGGATGATTCCCAGAGCCATTCCTGCAAATCCGGTAGTGGTTATTACGAATAAGGAATTGAGTCTGATGTTCTTCTCTTTTCTGTGCCTGTTTTTAATGGTACTCCAGAGCATGAGGATTAAAGCGGCAATCAAAAGGAGCCCTGCAACGTATGTCCAGGAGAGTGATTGTATCTTCCGGAAAACGTCTGAGATTCCGGATCCTGAATAATGGCTCCATAGAATCATGTTCAGGTAATAAGTGATGGGGCGGTTGTCGGTGTTGAGAAAACGGTTGCCAGCATGCAGACGTTCTCTGGTAAACTTGACCTTCTCAGGCCAGATACTGTCAGTTGCTTCGTAATAGTAAGGGCTGAAATAGGATGTCTCGATATTCCGTTCCTCGAAACGCTGCCTTAAAATTTCAGGGTCGAAGGTTGTCGCTGCAATCCTGTCTGATGCGAAAAACATATTTACGGGACCTGCTGTAACCAGTATTTTCGGGAACGCCTGTTGAAGTGTAGCGTCTATTGAGCCGGAGTAGCTGGCTACGTCTTCAGCGAGATGGACGGTGGAAGGAATAGGGAGAGACAGCACTGCGCCGGGTGCCATGATGTTTTTTAGTTCAAGGAAAAATTCAAGCGTATAGAAACGGTTAAGGGATAGTGTCATGGGTTCCGGGGTGTTGAGAAGAATAAGATCATACTGTTTGTCGGTCAGTTTGACAAATCGGCGCCCGTCAATATAATGGACTGTGATGCGTGGGTCAGCCAGTGCATTCTTGTCGGGAGCGGGCAGGTAAGGTTTGACTGCGTCGATTATCGCAGGGTCGAGTTCCACGTAGTCCATTTCGTCAACAGGATGTTTTAGTATCTGCCTAAGTAATCCGCCTGTACCAGAGCCGATGATTAAGACTTTGCGGGGAGCGGGATGCTGAACCATGACGAAGTGGGCGAGATGTTCGTGTTCTACTTCATCGGGGAAAACAAAGGATACCCGGTCATTTTCGAGTACTGTATATTGGTCAGCCAGTCTGATCAGAGTAATATTTTGGTAACGGGAATTGAATGATTTTACGAAATGCCATGGGGTGCTGTCTTGTTTTTTTTCGCCGGCAACAGGCATGCCCTGCGTACGCAAACGGCTGATTGTCCCTTTATCTTCTATGTTTGTGATGCACCCTGAATTCCAGATAATCATCAGTAGTGTCAGGATCCCTGCTACAGTCAGGACCTGCATTCGGCGTGAACGGTTGGAAAGTCCGAGTATAGTTATGCTGATGAGGAGCCATGTATTCATTATGGCTACTATGTAGAGGGGTGTGAAATGAGGTATCAGAAGGAATGTGAACAGGAGACCGGCAAGAGTGCTTCCGGCTGCCTCAGCGATATAAACTGTCCCGATAGTGCCGGCGTTTCGGTAAGTTGCAGGGAGAATAGAACAGGCAAGGGCAAAAGAAAAACCGGTTGCGAAACTTGTGGGTAACGTGGTCAGGAGCGCTGATAGTAAAATCTGAACCAGGCTCGCCGGTTGTCCCGCGGAAATGTTAAGAAAGCCGCGGAGGATTTGTACGCTTTGGATTTGAACAGGACAAAGAACCGTAATGGTTCCGAGTAAAAAGAGAAATGTGCTCACTCCATAATGCTTTTTCCGTAATACCCTGCTGCTTAGCAGCGCTCCGGCGGCGATTCCCGCTAACCAGGTGCTTAGCACAGCGCTGATGCATAGTTCATTCCCTGCGAATGTTACCAGGAATTGGCGGATGAACAGGGTCTGGGCAGCAAGTGTGTATGCTCCGAGACTGAACACGGCAAACAGGAGCCGGACTGCAGTTGAGTTTTTACTNGCTGGATTATATTTTAGCATGGTTCATGACAGGTTGAGCCCCGGTATTGACTTGCTGCAATACGGACACTTGTTCTGCCGGATCCGGTTGTTCAGGATCTTGAAGCCGATTCTCTCGATAAGGATTTTCTTGCATTTTGGACAGTAAGTATTGCCGGCTTTGTGTCCCCAGAGGTTGGACAGATATACGTATCTCAAACCTTCTGCAAGTGCTATCCCGCGTGCTTTCTCAAGCGTACTGCGTGGAGTGGGAGGCAAGTGTTTCAGCTTATACAGGGGAGAAAAACGCTGGAAATGGAGCGGGATATCCCTGTTGAGTTTCGCAACCGAGCGGGCAATTGCCCTGAAACCTTCCTCCTCGTCGTTCATGCCGGGGACAATCAATGTTGCCAGTTCGAGCCATCGTTTTGATTGGGCTATTGTGACAATTGTGTCCCATACCTGTGAGAGACTTCCGCCACACACCTCGCGGTAGAATTTTTCAGTATAACCTTTCAAAGTGATACTAAATGCATCAGTATAACGCAGGAGTGTTTCCAGTGGTTTCGGGTTAATATAACCTGCTGTGACAACGGCTACCTTTATTCCCCGTTCCTTTGCAATTTTTGCTGTGTCCAGTGCATATTCGTAATAAGCAACCGGTTCGGTATATGCGAAAGTCAGCCATTTTAGTCCGCGTTCTGTTACTTTTTTTACCAGTGCTTCCGGGGACAAATCCATATTACGGGTTTGGTCCGGTCCAACCTGCGAAATCTCCCAGTTTTGACAATACAGACAATGGAAATTGCATCCTGCTGTGGCAGTTGCAATAGCATTGCTTCCGGGGGCTACGTGATACAAAGGATTTTTTTCCAGGGGATCCGTGAAAATTACGCAGGGTCGTGCGTAGGTCATTGTGTAGAGAGTTCCGCCACGGTTTATACGGGTATTACAGAGAGTAATATCTCCCTCTTCGCGTTCACAGAAGTTGGGACATGTAGTGCAGCGGACACGGCCGTTATCCAGCGGTTCCCAGTACTTTGCTTTTTTAAAAGTCGGCGGAGTGGTTTTTTTGTGACGTCTGCCGGTCGGGGCTGCTCTAGCCGGTGCGCCTGTTAACGTAGGCAGAACAATGCTCAATCCGAAGATTACACATCCGCGGAGGAATTTCCTCCGTGTAGTAACTGCATTCCACAGGTCACTGTCTTGTGGCCGGGATATTGCCATTCTAAGTTCCGGTCATTCCTTTGATTATTTCCAGAGCTGTTTTTGTGAAGAGTATTCTGGAAGTTTTGCTGAGAATCCTGGTAGGTGAACCGTGGAAATATTGTGTTCCGTATTCTGCAGGCCGCGGTTGATTGCATCTGGGACAGAGCTCATTGGCAAGTTCTTCCATGGATTTTTTGTAAGCAGAATAACTCAGTTCCCGCGCACGGTTCAGGAGACTGACCATACGTTCAACTTCAGATGACATATTAATAGTCTCTTTGTCTATTAATCCGTCGTGGATACAGGATTCGAGAAAATCGGTGCACGATTTATATATATTCCGCTTATAATCAAAAGAACTCATACTCCGGGCACTTTCCATCAAATCATACGAACGGGTTTTTGTCTCGTCTACAATATTCAGTCCCTGTATTGGATCCCCGGAATCAAATTTCATCAAATAGGCTATCTGGTCTGCAGTGAGGATTTTATCGATCCGGCTTTCGTATTTCAGAAGAACATCTACAAGTTTTACGTTGTAAAGATATCTTACCAGTCCGTGCGAACGGTTTGCGGCAGTTTCTGTCTGTTCGGTTGGTTGTTGTAGTCGCAGTTCGTTTTTCAATGATTCATATAAGTCAATCGAATTCTGCTTCGCTTCTGCAATTTCCTTTTCTACTTTTTCTTTCTCTTCCACAGCTTCTTGCAGAATAGGCAGTAACTGACTGACCTGTTTCCCGGTCAACTCGAGCCCGCTGATGAGAGACAGGGTGCGTCTGAATTTGAAATGATCCTTCACTTCTGCCCCGCAATGTGTAACGGGAATCATGACCAGGCATGCAAAGCAGAGCAGTGCGATTTTTTTAGATGAAGTCATGTCAGCTTTCTTCACAAGCGAGACTGGAGAGCATTGATGTTCCCGGTGTTGAGCAAGTAGGTTTTCACTTTCCACTTGACTACGTTTGCGGCAGTATGGGAATGTTTGTCTTCCTTTCCATACCACAGCAATTGTTCGGATAGAGTGGATTTCTGAAGCTCAAAATCTGTTTCGTTCAGTGCAAGTGCGCGCGGTAGAATTTTTTCGAGCCGCTCTGAGAGTTCTTCCTCGACTTGCTGTTTAGTAGCATCGCTGTATTTGATGTGATGTTCTCTCATCATATNGATTGCAAGGCGGTCAAGAANGTTTTTCTTGACTTCATTTCTTTTGTGTTCAGGCATTTCCCTGAGCCTGGATAGCGCCTTTTCGCCTGCTGAGGTGTCATCGGCTGCCTGTCCGACACGCTGCGGATTCCGGAAATCCCGATCCGGGATGAAACACGGCTTGAAGGTTTTCACAATATCCTGTTGGCTGGCTGTCAATAGTGTATACGCTTCATCGGTTAACTTGTCGAGTTTGGTATACATCTCTCCATACAGTTCCCGTAATTCTTTGTTTCCGCTGCGCAAACGTTTTGAATCTGAGTGTTTCGACAACTTCCTGTTGTCCACTTCACCCGTGCGTGAGATGTGTTTTATGATTTTTTCTTCCTCTCTGCCCATATCCCGGTGATATTTTTTTTCGATTTTCTTGATTTTACCTTGTGTCTTGTCTTCAATGGATTTTGCTTCTTTAAGGAGGAAAACAAGTTCTGCTGTCTGTTTCTTTGAGAGAAAGAGTCCGTTAATAAGGTAAAGTGACGGAATATCTTTCTCAAGTTGCCTGAATTTTTCCTCGGACGACAGTTCTTTCTGTATAGCTTCGGATTGCGTGGGCATGACCAGACAGGCAGCGGCAAAAAATATTGCAGTAAGGATTTTGTTTGAGGCATGTATTTTCATAGTTTACCCCCCCCTTATAATTCTTCTACCTGTTAAACGCTCGACGGAGATGTTTTATTGTCTTTTATCCTTTGAAATTGACAATTCCTTGGGTATTGGGATAAAATAAGGGTAATTGTCCTCAGTATTGTGATTGTAGCATAAGACAGGATATTTTTCCATGAATTCTATTATCCGGGGTGCGGATTCCATATGCCGGGAACTGAATTGCTGCGGATTTTTTTGCGGGGGAGATAATGCTTGTTTATGTTAATAACCTGAAGAAGCATTTTGTTCTTAACAGGACTTTTCTTGGAGACAGCGGATGTGTTAAAGCCGTAGATGGAGTTAGTTTCGGGATCAATCGCGGCGAGACTTTTGCTCTTGTTGGTGAAAGTGGCAGCGGCAAGACGACTGTAGGTCGTCTTGTTCTTGGATTGCTGGGACCTGATAGCGGGGAAATACGTTTTGACGGTGAGGATATACTGGGGTTGCGGAGAAGGGAAATGCGCGGGAAGCGCCGCAAGATGCAGATGATATTTCAGGATCCGTTTGGTTCTCTGAACCCGAGGATGACGGTCGGCGGGATGTTGAGGGAGATTTTGGCGTTTCACAACGTGGTTGACAGGGATTTAGTTGAGGGGAGAATATTAGAACTCCTCAGGCTTGTCGGACTGGAGCCTTCCTGCAAGAGTAGATATCCTCATGAGTTCAGCGGGGGCGAGCGGCAGAGGATAGCTGTTGCAAGAGCGGTTTCTCTTGAGCCTGAATTTATAGTTGCTGATGAACCGGTATCTGCCCTTGACGTTTCGATAAGAGGACAAATTTTGAACCTTCTCATTAAACTACAGGAAAAGTTGAATTTAGCGTATCTGTTTATTGCGCATGACCTTGCGGTTGTGCGGTCTATTGCTCATCGAACCGGAGTGATGTATCTCGGGAAATTTCTTGAGGTGGCGGATACGGAAGAACTTTTTACAAATCCGTTGCATCCGTATACCAGAGCCCTTCTTTCCTCAGTGCCGGCGGCTGATCCCGGTAAGAAAAAGAGAAAGCCGCTGCTTTCAGGAGAAGTGTATGATGCTCCCTCCGGAGTCGCAGGGTGCAGGTTTAGCAGCAGGTGTCCGCGAGTAAAGGAAGAGTGCAGGAGGGATGCCCCTGGTCTTGTTGAAGTTGAGGAGAACCACTTTGTAGCCTGCAGCAGGATTCAGAGTGCAGACAGCAGACCGTCTGAGTGAAATTCAGTTGTTCGATTCATCGGGATGAAGGAGGATGTAGTTTGAAACTTAAATTAGTCTTATTATCCGTCCCGGCTCTTATTATGATTATTTTCTTTGTGAGTTTTTTCTCTGCGCGGGGAACTGTTGACAAAAATATAAATCAGCTTGTAATGGGTTCAATTGGAGATGCCTCCTACCTTAACCCGGTACTGTCTCAGGATTCTGCTTCGAGCGATATCAATAGTTTTGTTTTTAACGGTTTGTTGAAGTATGATAAAGACCTGAATATCAAGGGGGATTTGGCTCTATCATGGAAGGTTATTGAGCGTAACAAACCTGTGATTGTTTTCATTCTCAGGAAAGGTGTCATGTGGCATGACGGAGTTGAGTTTACTTCAAAAGATGTAAAGTTCACTTTTGAAAAAATAATGGATAAAAAGACAAACACGGTTAGAAGGTCTGATTACGAACTGGTTGAGGGAATAAAACTGGTGGATGATTATAAGCTTGAAGTGAGGTATTCGGAACCTTTTTCTCCGGGTCTTGAAAGCTGGATGATAGGTATCCTTCCGGAACATATTTTGGCGGGGGCAGACATAAACACTACGGAGTTTAACCGTAATCCTGTAGGAACGGGACCTTTCAGGTTCAGGGAATGGAAGAGTGATGAAAAAATAGTTCTTGAGGCAAATGAGGATTATTTTGAAGGAAGACCTTTCCTCGATAGAATTATATACCGCATTATTCCTGAAACTTCTCTGAGTGAAGTAGAGCTTTTGACGGGAGGTATTGACTACTCAAGTGTTTATCCCCGTCAGTATGAGAGGATAAAACGAAATAACAATTTTGAGGTCTATACCTATCCGAGTCGTGGTTATTCCTACATAGGGTATAATCTTCAGAACCCTATTTTCAATGACAAGAGGGTCCGTCAGGCACTTACATTCGCTCTCGACCGTAAGAAAATTGTGGACCACGTTCTCTACGGGCACGGCGTGCTGGCTACCGGACCCTTCCCGGGTTATATGTGGTACTGCAATACGGAGATTCCCCCCTATCCGTATTCTGTTGAAAGGGCAAGAGAATTACTTGCTTCGGCAGGTTGGGTTGACAGTGATGGAGACGGGGTGTTGGATAAGGAAGGGAAGCGTTTTGAATTCGAGTTGATAACCAATAGCGGGAATGATATTCGCAGGGATGTTGCTGTCCTTGCCCAGAGACAGTGGAAGGAAATAGGGGTTGTTGCAATTCCGAGATTCTATGAGTGGGCTACATTTTTAGACAGGTATGTGAACCCCCGGAATTTTGATGCATGTGTTCTTGGCATGTCGCTTGGGCTTGACCCGGACCAGTACTCAATATGGCATTCAAGCCAGATAAAAGACGGGTTTAATTTCATATCTTACAGGAATGAAGAAGTTGACAACCTGCTTGTTGCAGGGCGGAGAGAGTATGAGAAGGGCAAAAGGAAAGAAATCTATCACAGGATACACGAGATACTTGCGGAGGAACAACCGTACACTTTTCTCTTTGTCGGAGAAGCATTACCTGTATTGAACAAGAAGTTTGTTGTTGTAGAGTATGGAGGAGGAGGAAAACAGACCTTTCATCCGGTGAAAATCGAAAAGGCCGGGTTGCTGTACGACTTGATTAAATGGTATGTGCCGGGGCGTCCGGTAATGGCGAAGTAGTGCGGAATTTCAAATCCTGGAGTTTATAGGAATGGGGAACTATATCCTAAAACGTCTATTGCAGTGTATTCCAACCCTTATCGGGATTACTGTAATCTCGTTTGTCATAATCCATATAGCTCCCGGCAGTCCTGGGGGAATGCAGTTGAACCCAAAAGTGTCTCCGAAGGTCGTTGAGGAAATGCGCAGGAATTATGATCTGGATAAACCTTTGCATGTTCAATATGTCTTATGGATGAAGAAACTCTTCACCGGAAAACTCTATTCGTTTAAAGACGGCAAACCTGTCTTGCAGAAAATCAGGCAGAAGCTTCCTGCAACCTTGATTTTGAATATTACCTCAATAATTCTTGTTTTCGGGTTTGCAATACCGCTTGGAGTTTTTTCGGCGACGCACAGGTTCTCATTTATGGATAATCTCGGTACGCTTCTTGCATATATCGGGATATCCGTTCCCGGTTTCTGGCTGGCGTATATTTTGATTCTCGGGGTTGTCAAACTCTTTGGCGTTCCTGTTCTTGGCATGAGAACTTTTTCAGTCGAAGGATTGGGGTGTGCAGGGATCGTCCTTGACCGTACATGGCATCTTGTTCTGCCTTCGCTTATACTTGCTATCGGGAGTATTGCAGGTATATCCAGGTATATGCGCTCAGGCATGCTTGAGGTCATCCGGCAGGATTATATCAGAACAGCCCGTGCGAAAGGGCTCACGGAAGATGAGGTCTATTACAAACATGCCCTGCGGAACGCCCTGCTTCCGATTATAACAATATTCGGTTTTCTCATTCCCGGTTTGATAGGTGGTTCTGTGATTATT
>JGI24724J26744_10000624_pt1 | contig 25077 bp, 34 predicted proteins | sample Cruoilmetagenom7_FD_26744 | JGI IMG/M metagenome (IMG submission 26744) | reverse complement strand
CGTACAGTTGGTGCGGGTGTTGTAGCGAAAATTCTTAAGTAAGAAGTAAAACAAACAATATACAAATTTTAAGTTTATACGAGCGTTGCGAGAAGCGCGCTCTTAACAATAGAGGCAACGGTAATGGCCGAACAGAAAATTAGAATAAGATTGAAAGCATTTGATCATAAATTGATTGATCAATCTGCTGGTAGAATCGTAGATACTGCAAAGCGCACAGGAGCTCAGGTAAAAGGACCAATTCCTTTACCGACTCGAATTGAGCGTTACACAGTGTTAACATCTCCGCATGTTAATAAAGATGCTCGTGATCAATATGAAATTAGAACGCATAAGCGTATGGTTGATATTGTTGATCCTAATGACAAGACAGTAGATGCGCTAATGAAATTAGATTTGGCGGCTGGTGTTGATGTCCAAATTCAACTATCTTAAGGGTGTAGAAAATGACTATTGGAATTATCGGACTTAAAGTTGGTATGACTAGAGTTTTTTCAGAAGAAGGAAACTCTACTCCAGTTACTGTTGTAAGTGTAGCTAACAACACTATATCACAAATTAAAACAGCAGAAACTGATGGCTATAGCGCTATCCAAGTTTCAACTGGAAATGTTAAATCGTCAAAAGTAACTAAGCCATTGGCAGGTCACTTTGCGAAAGCAGGTGTAGATGCAGCTAACTTCATGATGGAGTTTAGAACTGAGGACTCTTTTNAAGTAGGTTCAAATTTAGATATAAATATGTTTGAATCAGGACAGAAAGTAGATGTTACTGGGCGTTCAAAGGGTAAAGGTTTTCAAGGTGTAATTAAACGTTATAACTTTCAAATGCAAGATGCTACTCATGGTAACTCAGTTTCACATAGAGCGCCAGGTTCAATTGGTCAATGTCAAACTCCAGGAAGAGTATTTAAAGGCAAAAAAATGTCTGGACATATGGGTGATAGAAACGTAACAACTCAAAATCTTGAAGTAGTAAGAGTGGATGCTGATAAAGGCTTGATTCTTATAAAAGGTGCTGTTCCAGGTGCTAAGAATTCAAGAGTAATTATTAAGCCAGCTGTAAAGGCTTAAGGGGAATATCATGGAAATTAAAGTAGCAGGCAAAAAAGCCAAAGTAGAAGTTTCTGAGGAAGTATTTAATCGTGATTACTCTGAAGCACTCGTTCATCAAGTTGTTACAGCATACTTAGCTGGGGCAAGATCTGGCACTAAAGCACAGAAAAATCGTGCGGCAGTCAGTGGTGGTGGAAAGAAGCCTTTTAAACAAAAAGGAACAGGTCGAGCGCGTGCAGGAACTATTAGAAGTCCTATTTGGGTCGGTGGCGGTAAAACATTTGCGGCACAACCTAGAGATCATTCTCAAAAAGTAAACAAAAAAATGTATAGAGCTGGCATGAAGTCAATTATCTCTGAGTTAACACGTTCAGAAAGAATGATTTTTGTTAATAGTATTGCAATCAAAGATGGTAAGACTAAAGAAGCTGTTAAGTTTCTTGCGAAGCACAAAATTGATAAAGGTATGATAGTTATGGATGAGCTAACTCCTGAAGTTTTGTTGGCGACAAGAAATATTCCTAATATATATGTAACTGATGTTAAATCTTTGGATCCTGTTTCATTGGTATCTTCTAATAATGTGATTATGACTTCAGCTGCAGCAGAAAAAGTACAGGAGTGGTTATCATGAGTTTAACTAACGTATACACTACATTACTTTCACCTATTATTTCTGAAAAAAGTAATAGAATTGGTGAGCAGTCAAATCAATATGTTTTTGAAGTTGCTGTTTCTTCTAACAAGAAGGAAGTGAAAGCAGCTGTTGAAAAATTATTTGAAGTAACTGTTGAAGATGTTCAAATCTTAAATGTTAAAGGTAAAACTAAGGCGTTTAAAGGTAAGCAAGGCAGAAGATCCAATTGGAAAAAAGCCTATGTAAGAGTTCAACAAGGTCAATTAATTGACTTTGGTGTCGCGGAATAATCTGGAGTATAAAATGGCATTAATAAAATTAAAACCAACATCGCCAGGTCGAAGAGGCACGGTAAGAGTTTTAAGAGATGGTCTATATAAAGGTGGACCTCATGAAGCTTTAGTTGAAAAAAAATCTAAAACCGGTGGTAGAAATAACAACGGTAGAATTACTACTCGTCATAAAGGTGGCGGGCATAAACAACGTTATAGAGTTATCGACTTTAAACGTAATAAAGATCAAATTCCAGCTAAAGTAGAAAGAATTGAGTATGATCCAAATCGTACAGCTTACATAGCATTAATTTGTTATACAGATGGTACTAGAAGCTATATTATTGCTCCTAAAGGTTTGGTAGCTGGAATGACGGTTCAATCTGGTAACAATGCACCAATTAAACCTGGTAATTGTTTGCCATTAAGCAACATGCCTCTTGGTTCTGTTATTCATTGTATTGAAATGAAACCAGGAAAAGGTGCTCAAATTGCAAGAAGTGCAGGTGCAAATGTTCAGTTAGTTGCAAGAGAAGGTATGTATGCAACTTTGAGATTAAGATCAGGTGAAATGAGAAAGATACCTGTTACTTGTAGAGCAACTTTAGGCGAAGTTTCAAATGGTGAGCATAGTCTTGAGAAGTTAGGTAAAGCAGGAGCTAGTCGCTGGAGAGGTGTTAGACCTACAGTTCGTGGTGTTGCTATGAATCCAGTTGATCATCCACATGGTGGTGGTGAAGGTAGAACTTCAGGTGGTCGTCATCCTGTAACACCTTGGGGTATGAAAACCAAGGGTTATAAAACAAGAAAAAACAAGCGTACAGATCAATATATTGTACGTCGTAGAAATAAAAAATAGGTAATAGATATGCCACGTTCTCTAAAAAAAGGTCCACACGTAGACCATCATTTAATGAAAAAAGTACTCAAAGCAGTTGAGGAAAGTAATAAAAGACCAATCCAAACATGGTCAAGAAGATCTATGATTTTACCAGAAATGGTTGGATTGACTTTAGCCATTCATAATGGTAGGCAACATATCCCTGTGTTGGTTTCTGAAGACATGGTTGGACATAAGTTGGGTGAGTTTTCCCCAACACGTACTTTTAAAGGTCACTCCGGTGACAAAGCATCTAAATAGGTATTATGATGGAAATTACAGCAAAACATATGAGAGCAGCAATCTCAGCACAAAAAGTGCGTTTAGTTGCTAACCAGATACGTGGTATGCAAGTAGAAAAAGCTGAACAATTATTAACTTTTAGTCCTAAAAAAGCAGCGCATTTAATTAAGAAAGTCTTAATGTCGGCAATTGCAAATGCTGAGCATAATGATGGATTAGATGTTGATGAGTTAATTGTTAGCACTATTACTGTAGATGAAGGCCCGACTTTAAAACGTGGTAGAGCACGTGCTAAAGGAAGGGGAACACAAATTTTAAAAAGAACAAGCCACATCACTGTAAAAGTGGCTGAAGCATCATAAAGGTATAGTTATGGGTCAAAAAGTACATCCAATTGGAATTAGACTAGGTATATCAAAACCTTGGAATGCGACATGGTACGCTGAAAAAGCAGATTTTTCAGATTACCTAATCAAAGACATCAGGGTTAGAGCATATCTAAAAAAAGAATTAGCAAATGCATCGGTTAGCAAGATTGAGATTGAAAGACCTGCTAAAAATGCCAGAGTGACAATACATACGGCAAGACCTGGTATTGTTATTGGTAAAAAAGGCGAAGACATTGAACGTTTGAAGCAAACTGTATCAAAAATGATGGGTGTGCCGACACATGTTAATGTTGCAGAAATAAGAAAACCTGAATTAGATGCAGATTTAATTGCTCAAGGTATTGCATCTCAGCTAGAAAGGCGTATTATGTTCCGTCGCGCTATGAAGCGTGCAGTTTCAAGTGCAATGAGACTTGGTGCTTTAGGAATAAGAGTTGCGGTTGCTGGTCGTTTAAACGGTGCAGAAATTGCAAGAACTGAATGGTATAGAGAAGGACGAGTGCCTCTACATACTTTCAGAGCTAATATTGATTATGCAATGGGTAAAGCTTATACGACATATGGTGTATTAGGTATTAAGGTATGGGTTTATAAAGGAGATGTTTTTGATCTTCACGCAGCCCAAGAACAAGAAAAAAAGCAAGGTAAGAAACGGAGATAAACGATGCTTCAACCAAAAAGAACAAAATTTAGAAAGCAGCAGAAAGGCCGTAATCGTGGTTTAGCTCATGCTGGAAACAAAGTAAGCTTTGGTGAGTATGGTTTAAAAGCTACTGCCAGAGGTTTTATGACAGCTAGGCAAATTGAAGCTGGTCGTAGAGCAATTACCCGACACGTAAGACGTGGTGGTAAATTGTGGATTAGAGTATTCCCAGACAAACCGATTACGAGTAAACCGGTTGAAGTACGTATGGGTAAAGGTAAAGGTAATGTTGAATATTGGGCTGCTGTGGTTAAACCTGGTCGCGTATTATACGAAATTCAAGGTGTTTCAGAAGAGATTGCAAGAGCAGCATTTTCAAGAGCAGCAATGAAATTCCCATTTAGCACAACATTTGTTAAAAGAACGGTGATGTAAGATGAATGTTAAGGAATTAAAAGCAAAAAATCCAGCAGAGTTAAATGAAACACTAGCTGAATTACTTAAAAATCAATTTGATTTAAGAATGGCAAAAGGTAATGGTCAATTAACTAAAGGTCACGTGCTTAGGGAAGCAAGACGTGATATTGCAAGGGTTAAGACGATTATTAAACAGAATGAAGCAGGTAACAAATAATGACTACTAATGATAAAGTATTACGTACCAAACATGGCGTTGTAGTTAGTGACAAAATGGATAAAACTGTTACTGTTTTAATTGAACGTAAAGAAAAGCATCCTATTTATGGGAAGTATATTAAACGTTCTACTAAAGTTCATGCCCATGATGAAGATAATAGTTTTAAAATGGGAGATAATGTAAAAATTACAGAATCTCGTCCATATTCAAAAACTAAATCATGGAAAGTTGTTGGCTTAGTCAACGCAGCACAATAAGTGCTTAAGCATTAAAGTAAAGAGGTATAAACCATGATTCAAATGCAAAGTAGATTAAGCGCAGCTGATAACAGCGGTGCTAAAGAAGTAATGTGTATTAAAGTACTAGGCGGATCTAAGAGAAGATATGCTGGTATTGGTGATATTATTAAAGTGACAGTAAAACATGCGATTCCTCGCGGTAAAGTTAAGAAAGGTGAGGTATATAATGCTGTAGTTGTTAGAACACGTAAAGGTGTTAGACGTCCAGATGGATCTTTGATTCGTTTTGATGGAAATGCAGTGGTTATGTTGAATGCTAAATTAGAACCAGTTGGAACACGTATTTTTGGTCCTGTAACTAGAGAGTTGCGTTCAGAAAAGTTTATGAAAATTATTTCATTAGCTCCTGAAGTATTATAAGGGTATTAAGATGAAACGAATTAAAAAAGGTGATGAAGTTATTGTAATCGCAGGTCGTAGTAAAGGCACTCGTGGTACAGTTTTGGAAACATTAAAAAATGATAGATTGATAGTTGATAATGTAAACATGGTTAAGAAACATGTAAAAGTTGACCCTAACAATCCTGAAAAGCCAAGTGGAATTATTTCTAAAGAGGCGCCAATACAAATATCAAATGTAATGTTGTTTAACGATGCAACAGGTAAAGGCGACAAAGTTAGTTTTAAATATCTAGAAAATGGTAAAAAAATAAGAGTGTTTCGTTCAAACGGCGAAACAATTGACGCATAAAAGAGCAATATTATGACTAGATTAGAAACATTTTATAAAGAAACAGTTATTCCTCAAATGATGAAGGAATTTAACTACAAGAATGTTATGGAAGTGCCAAAGCTTGTAAAGATTGGTTTAAACATGGGTGTAGGTGAGGCTGTAGGAAATAAAAAAATCATGGTAAATGCAACAGGTGATATGGAAGCAATAGCAGGCCAAAAAGCTTTAGTTACATTTGCTAAAAAATCTGTAGCAGGATTTAAAATTCGTGATGGCTGGCCTATTGGTTGTAAAGTCACATTACGTCGTAACAAGATGTACGAATTTTTTGACAGATTGGTTAATATCTCAATTCCTAGAATACGTGATTTTCGTGGATTAAATGCTAAATCATTTGATGGTAGAGGTAATTATTCAATGGGAATTAAAGAGCAAATTATTTTTCCTGAAATAGAGTACGATAAGATTGATACAATTCGTGGTATGGATATCACATTTGTGACAACAGCAAAAACTGATGAAGAAGCAAAAGCTCTATTAAAAGCTTTTAGTTTCCCTTTCAAAACTAAGTAGGTAGAGAAAAATGGCTAAAGAATCAATGGTTCAAAGAGATTTGAAAAGAACTAAAATTGTAGATAAATATGCTAGTAAAAGAGCAGAAATAAAAGCAATTATTGCTAATCATGAAACTTCATTTGATGACATGATGGAAGCTCAAGTTCGTTTGCAGAAACTACCAAGAAATGCTTCACCAATAAGACAAAGAAATAGATGCCAACTTTCAGGAAGACCTCGTGGTTTTTANCGTAANTTTGGTTTGAGTAAAACACAGTTNAGAGAAGCTGCAATGCGTGGCGATATCCCTGGTTTAAAGAAGGCCAGTTGGTAATTGGTTTNAATTAACCGCCAAGTAATAATAGGAATAACACTATGAGTATGACAGATCCAATTTCAGATATGCTAACACGCATTAGAAATGCACAAATGGTAGCGAAAAAATCAGTATTGATGCCAGCTTCAAAAATCAAAAAGGGCTTATGCTCTGTTTTGCAGAAAGAAGGTTATATCCGTTCTTTTGAATTGATTGATGCAAGCAATAGCGATACTGGACATCCGCAAATTAAAGTAAACTTAAAATATTTCCAAGGGAAACCTGTCATTGAGTATATCAATAGAACAAGTAAACCTGGACTTCGTATCTATAAAGGTAAACATGANTTNCCTAAAGTTGATGCAGGTTTTGGAACAGCAATTATTTCAACTTCAAAAGGTTTATTAACTGATTTTGAAGCAAGAGAAGCTGGTGTAGGTGGCGAAGTCATCTGTGTTGTTAAGTAAGGAGAATCATAATGTCTAGAATAGCAAAAAATCCAGTCACAATCTTATCGGGTGTGAATGTTGAAATAAAAGATCAAACAGTTTCAATTAAAGGTCCTAAGGGGTCTGGTAGTTTAATACTTAATGAAAATGTCAGTGTTAAAGAGGATAATGGCACTTTATTATTTAGTCCTAATAATGAATCCTCAATGCCTATTACAGGTACGATGAGATCTTTAGTTAATAATATTGTCATTGGCGTAACTCAGGGTTATGAAAAGAAATTACTTTTAGTAGGTGTTGGTTATAGAGCAACAGTACAAGGTAAAGATCTTAAATTAGCTTTAGGTTTTTCACATGATGTGATTTATCCTGCTCCAGAAGGTATTTCTTTTGAAGTCCCAAAAAATCAAACAGAAATTACTGTAACCGGTGTTGATAAGCAGAAAGTTGGACAAGTATGTGCTGAAATTAGAGCATTTAGGCCACCTGAACCTTATAAAGGTAAAGGCGTAAGATATGCTGATGAAAGAGTATTTAGAAAAGAAGCTAAGAAAGCTTAATNAAATATTAGCTAAATTAAACAAGTAAATTAGAACAAGAGTTTGAGTAAAAGAAATGAGTAATGTTAAAAACAAAGCAAGAATAAGAAGAGCTAAGACAACACGTGCAAAATTACGTACATTGAATATGCCTTCATTATCAATTCATAGAACTGATAAAAATTTATATGCTCAAATAATTTCAGGTGATGGTGCGCAAACAATAGCAAGTGCTTCATCATTGGAAACTAAATTGATAAAAAAGAATGATTCTGGAAAGAATATTGAAGCAGCAAAAGTAATTGGTAAAGCCATTGCTGAACGCGCTATAAAAGCAGGTGTTGATAAAGTTGCATTCGACAGATCAGGATTTCTTTATCATGGAAAAGTTAAAGCATTAGCTGAAGCAGCAAGAGAAGCAGGTTTAGTCATATAAACTTTGCGCGATTTGAGTCAAAACATATAAAATTAAATAAATAAAAGGTATACAAAATGGCGAGCGTAGATAGAAATAAAGATGAAGGTGATGGNCTATTAGAACGTTTGGTTGCGGTTAANCGCGTATCAAAAGTTGTAAAAGGTGGTCGTCAATTTAGTTTCACAGCATTGACAGTAGTTGGTGATGGAAACGGAAAAATTGGATTTGGATATGGTAAGGCTAAAGAAGTGCCAATAGCTATTCAAAAAGCAATGGATAAAGCTAGAAAAAATGTTATACAGGTTGATCTTAAAGAAGGAACTTTATGGCATCCAATTAAAGCAAAACATTCAGGTTCAAAAGTATATATGCAACCAGCATCAGAAGGTACTGGTGTTATTGCTGGCGGCGCAATGCGTGCTGTTTTTGATGTGGTTGGTGTTCATAATGTANTAGCTAAATCACAGGGCTCAAATAACCCGCAAAATCTTGTTAGAGCAACAATTAATGGTTTGAAGAACATTGCTTCTCCTGATTCNATTGCAGCTAAACGTGGTAAAACTATTGACGAGGTAATGCAGAATCATGGCTAAGACTAAAACAATTACAGTTACTCTAACTAAGAGTACAATTGGTGCTTTAAGAAATCATAAAGCTTGTGTTAAAGGATTGGGGCTTCGTAGAATGCACCATACAGTTGAAGTTGCTGATACTCCTGAGAACAGGGGTATGATAAATACAGCAGTTCACTTATTAACAGTTGAAGAAACTAAATAACTAGGCGGATCTAAAATGCATTTAAATACAATTAAACCCGCTGCTGGTAGTAANAAAGCAGCAAAAAGAGTTGGTCGCGGAATAGCTTCTGGNACTGGTAAAACNTGTGGTAGAGGTCATAAAGGTCAAAAATCACGTTCAGGTGGTTGGCANAAAGTAGGTTTCGAAGGTGGTCAAATGCCTTTGCAAAAACGTCTTCCTAAATTTGGTTTTGCTTCAAGAATGGCAAAGTATTCNGAAGAAGTTTGTTTATATCATCTAGAGGCTTTAAAGGCAGATACTGTAGATTTGTCAATTTTAATTGAAAAAGGTCTTGTAAGAAGATTTGTTAAAAAAGTTAAAGTTATAAATACAGGTACTTTAAGCAAAGCAATTAAAGTTGTTGGCCTAACAGTAACAAAAGGCGCTAAAGAAAGTATTGAAAAAGCAGGCGGAACAGTAGAGTAATATAAAATTATGTCAGCATCACAACAACAAGTCCAAAAAATGTTAGGAAATAAAAACAACTTATCAGAATTGAAATCTAGAATTTGGTTTGTTGTTATTTCATTAATTATATTTAGATTAGGTTCATATATACCAGTACCAGGTGTTAATCCTAAAGTTTTGTCTTCTATATTAGAAAGCCAAAGTGGTGGATTGCTTGATATGTTTAATATGTTTTCTGGTGGTGCATTAGGCAGATTTTCCTTGTTTGCTTTAGGTGTTATGCCATACATTACAGCTTCAATTATTATACAAATATTGGGACATTCAATACCCACTTTAAAAGAGTTAAAGAAGGAAGGTGAGTCTGGACGTAAAAAAATCAATCAATACACACGATATTTTACTGTTGTTTTAGCCTCATTCCAGGCTTATGCTATTTCATTCTCATTACAGCAAATGGGAAATAGTGGTGGTGTAGAAGTTGTACCAAACCCAGGTTTTAGTTTTTTGTTTCCAGCAACTATATCTCTGACAGGGGGAACTTTGTTTTTGATGTGGCTTGGTGAGCAAATTACAGAAAGAGGTATTGGTAATGGTATTTCTTTAATCATATTTGCCGGTATCGTTGTTGGATTACCTTCTGCTATTGGAACAACATTTTCAATGGTAAGTGAAGGAAATTTAAATGCATTAGAAGCACTATTTTTCCTAGTGTTGGCTTTAGGAATAACCTATTTTGTTGTATTTGTTGAAAGAGCACAAAGAAGGATTACGATGCAGTATGCGCGAAGAGGTGGTAGATTAGGGGCAAATGCTCAAAGTTCATATTTACCTTTGAAAGTCAATATGGCAGGTGTCATACCTGTAATATTTGCTTCAAGCCTTGTTTTGTTTCCAGGTACTCTTGCTCAATTTTTAAGTGAAAATGAAGGTTGGGGTTGGTTAGTAGATGTTTCTCAATGGTTGTCACCTGGGAATGTTCTGTATATGATCATGTTTGGTGCTTTAATCGTTTGGTTTGCATTTTTCTATACAGCATTAACTTTTGATCCAAATGAAATGGCAGACAATTTAAAACGTTCAAGTGCTGTTGTTCCAGGTATTAGACCCGGTAGACACACTGCTGACTATATTGATAACGTTACAACTAAAATTACATTTTGGGGTGCCTTGTATTTATTGGGTGTAAGTTTGATGCCACAATTTATTCTAAATATTTGGTCTGTTCCATTTGCTTTAGGCGGCACTTCATTATTAATCGTTGTCGTAGTGGCAATGGATTTTATGGCACAATTACAAACACATTTAATGTCAGGTCAATATGATAGCCTGATGAAAAAATCAAATTTAAAGAATTACGGTAAATCTGGAGTTCAAAAAAGCTAAAATCATTTATTGATTAAAGCTTCAACAACTTATTATTTAAGTTGATGTAGAACTCTTAGTAAACAACTCTAAACTACGTGCGTAATGCGTAATAAACGATTTAGAGTATATTGAATTTAATTTTATTCTTACGATTATAAGTAGAATTAATATAGATTCATTAAAATACGTTAAAAAGACAACGGCTATATTGCTGCGTGTCTTTTTTTGTTGTACAATGCACGGCTTTTTTAAGCCAAAGTAGAAATATTGTGTATTTATTTAATGATTACACAGAATATATATTAGCTACTAATAATTTAAATAATTTTAAGATTCAGGAGAGTTAGATGGCGCGTATAGCAGGTGTCAATATACCAGTTTACAAACATGCATGGATTGGCCTTACCAGTATTTTTGGTATAGGTAGAACTAGAGCATATCAAATTTGTGATAATGCAGGTGTAAATCCTACAACTAAAGTAAGAGATTTAGATGAAGGTTCATTAGAAAAGCTTCGTGATGAAGTTGGTAAGTTTGATGTTGAAGGTGACTTAAGAAGAGAAGTCGCTATGGATATCAAAAGATTAATGGATTTAGGGTGTTATCGTGGTTTAAGACATAGACGTGGTTTACCTTGTCGTGGTCAAAAAACCAAGAATAATGCACGTACTAGAAAAGGTCCTAAAAGACCTATAAAACGTTAATCAGAACTGGATAATATAGAGAAAAGTTATGGCTAGACCACAAAAAACTAAAAAGAAAGTTAAAAGAACAGTTGTCGATGGAATCGCTCATGTTCATGCCTCTTTCAATAATACAATAATTACTTTAACTGATAGACAAGGCAATGCTCTTGCATGGGCCACTGCTGGTGGTGCTGGATTTAGGGGTTCTCGAAAAAGTACACCTTTTGCTGCTCAGGTTGCTGCTACTAATGCAGGCAAATTGGCTCAAGATTATGGTTTAAAGAATTTGGAAGTTCGTATTAAAGGTCCTGGACCTGGACGTGAATCTTCAGTAAGAGCACTTCATAGCTTGGGCTATAGAGTAACTAACATAATTGATGTGACACCNATTCCACATAATGGTTGTCGTCCATCTAAGAAAAGAAGAGTGTAAGGAGAGATAATATGGCTAGATATATTGGACCAACTTGTAAATTAGCAAGACGTGAAGGTACTGATTTAATGTTGAAATCTCCTGCAAGAGCAGTAGAAACAAAATGTAAATTAGATCAAGTTCCTGGTCAACACGGAGCAACTATGCGTCGTGGTAAACCAACAGACTATGCATCNCAGTTACGAGAAAAGCAAAAAGTTAGACGTATATATGGTGTTCTAGAAAAACAATTTAGAAACTATTATAAAAAAGCAGCTAAACAAAAAGGTGCTACAGGTGAAAACTTATTAAAACTTCTTGAAACAAGATTAGATAATGTTGTTTATAGAATGGGTTATGCGGTAACACGTAGCGAAGCTAGACAGCTTGTTTCTCATAAGGCAATCGAAGTTAATGGAAAAACATGTAATATTGCTTCACTACAAATCCAAGAAGGTGACGTGGTTTCAGTAAGAGAAAAATCTAAAAAGCAATTAAGAATCCAAGAAGCATTGAATATTTGGAAAGAAATGAATTTGTTTGCTGATTGGGTTGCTGTTGATGCAAGCAAAATGACAGGAACATTTAAAAACGTTCCAACAAGAGATGATTTACCTGCTGAGATTAATGAAAATCTTATTGTGGAATTGTATTCTAAATAATTAACAAAAGAGGAGTTTCTTATGTCAGATATTTTGGCAAAATTATTGCGCCCACGAGTGGTTTCAGTAAAAGAAGAATCAGCAAATAAAGCTCAAATAGTAATTGAGCCGTTGGAAAGAGGATTTGGACATACTCTTGGTAATGCATTTAGAAGACTGTTGTTATCTTCAATTCCTGGCTATGCTATTACAGATGTAAAAATTGATGGAGTATCACACGAATTTTCTACTATTGAAAATGTTAAAGAAGATGTTGTTGAAATTCTTTTAAACTTAAAAGGTGTTGCTTTTAGTGTTAAAGGTACAACTGAAGAAGAATTTGAAATATCTTTATCAAAATCTGGTTCTGGTGTTGTTACTGCTGGCGACATTCAAGTTCCTGATGGTATGAGTGTTGCAAACCCCAATCATGTTATTTGTAATATTGCAGGCAAAGGTTCTGTTAACATGAATATGGTTGTTAAAGAAGGTATTGGTTACGAAGCGGCTAATAAGAATATTAAAGACGAAGATTCTCGTTCAATAGGTTCTTTAGTTTTAGATGCAAGTTATTGTCCAGTTCGTCGTGTTTCATACGAAGTTGAAAATGCACGTGTTGAACAAAGAACAAATCTTGATAAACTTATCTTAAGTATTGATACTGATGGTTCTATAACAGCTGAAGAGGCTGTTCAAATGGCAGCTAGAATTTTAATCGAACAAATGGCAGTATTTGTTGATTTTGAAATGTCAGCTCCTTTAGAAGAAGAATCTGAAGAAGAGAAGTTGAATCCAATTTTGCTTAAGCCAATTGATGAACTTGAACTTACAGTTAGATCAGCAAATTGCTTAAAAGCAGAAAACATACAATATATAGGTGATTTAATCCAAAGAACAGAAGTTGACTTATTAAAGACTCCTAATTTGGGTAAGAAATCGTTAAATGAAATAAAAGCAGTGCTAGCAGAAATGGGTTTGAATTTTGGTGTAAGAATAGAAAATTGGCCACCAGCTTCAATCAGAACTGTAGAGCGTTTACTAGGATAATAGGTGAAATAAAATGCGTCATAGAAAATCAGGTCGTCAACTTAATAGAAACAGTAGTCATCGTAAAGCGATGTTCCGTAATATGGCTGCTTCGTTGTTTGAACATGAATTAATTAAAACTACTTTACCTAAGGCTAAAGAATTAAGAATGGTTGCTGAACCATTAATCACTATTGCAAAAAAGGATACTGTTGCTAATAGAAGATTAGCTGCTTCTAGACTTCCTAGTGAAAATAAAGAAGTTGTAAAAAAGTTATTTGAAAAACTAGGTACTAGATATCAAGAACGTCCAGGTGGATATTTAAGAATATTAAAATGTGGTTACCGTTCTGGTGATAATGCACCAATGGCTTATGTTGAATTAGTAGATAGGCCAAGACCAAGTCAAGCTTCAGAAGACTAAAGTCAATTTATGCGAGTATTATAAAACCCAGTTTATGACTGGGTTTTTTTTTGAAAAAAATTTAAAGCATAATTAAATTATTCGAGAACAAGCTTAAATTTCAATTTAATAATGATAAGTGTGATTTATTTAAATTAATTACTGAATAATATATGAATTAATATTGGAGAATCGTTACAATCAATTTTCAAAAAAAAAACTATTTATTTAAAATTATGAATGTTAAATCTTTAAGGTTATATAGCTTTCTTCCGGTACTAGCTTCTTCATTGATGCTTGCCTACGCTTACTATGTACAATATGTAGATTACCTTGATCCTTGTCCTTTGTGTTTAGTTCAAAGGCTTATAATTCTATTCATTGGTTTGTTATTTTTTATTACATTAATCAACCCTCCTCAGTTTCTATTTAGAAAGATATTCGCATTATTGATTACATTAGTCTCTTTAGTTGGGTGTATTTTTTCTGCTAGGCATGTTTGGTTGCAAAACTTACCTGCAGATGAAGTGCCAGCTTGCGGTCCAGGATTAACATATATGCTTGATAATTTTCCATTAGGATCAGTACTATCTGATTTATTTACAGGATCTGGAGAATGTGCTGAAATAACCTGGAGATTTCTAGGTCTTAGTATGCCAAGTTGGACATTTATTACTTTTATTGGATTTATAATATATACATACATTTGGAGCAAACTTAAAAAATCATGAATAACTCAAATCAAAAATGGTCAATAGATAGCTGGACATCAAAAAAAATTAGACAACAAGCTAANTACCCAGAAAAGAAAGCTCTAGATAAAGCNGTAGCTAAATTATCTAATATGCCTCCATTAGTTACATCATGGGAAATATTTAAGTTAAAAGAAAAATTAGCAGAAGTGCAAGCAGGTAAGCGCTTTTTAATTCAGGGAGGAGATTGTGCTGAAAGTTTTNAAGATTGTAACTCTTCTTTAATATCTAATAGACTCAAAGTCTTGCTACAAATGAGTTTAGTATTAATACATGGATTAAAGATGCCAATTGTCAGAATTGGACGGTTTGCNGGTCAATATGCAAAGCCACGTTCATCAGATCTAGAAACTAAAGATGGTGTTTCTTTACCTTCATATCGTGGAGATTTAATAAATAAAATATCTTTTGACGAAAAATCAAGAATACCTGATCCAGCAAGAATGCTAGTAGGGCACTCTTCTTCTGCAATGACATTAAATTTTGTTAGAGCATTGATTGATGGTGGTTTTGCAGATATTAGGCATCCAGAATATTGGAATCTTGCATGGTTAGAACATACTGGCGATTCAAATGAATATGAAGAAATGATGAAAAAAATCAGTGAGTCAATTGGTTTTGCTGAGATTTTAGCGGGCCGCCGTTTAGGAAATTTATCTAGGGTTGATTTTTATTCTTCGCATGAAGCATTACATTTACATTATGAACAAGCTTTGACACGTGAAGTACCGAGACAAGAAGGTTTTTTTAATTTAGGAACTCATTTTCCTTGGATTGGGCTAAGAACAAATCAATTAGATAGTGCACATGTAGAATTGCTTCGTGGCATTAATAACCCAATTGGAATTAAAGTTGGAAAAGAAACTTCAAAAGAACATTTAATAGGCTTGTGTCAAACGCTTAATCCAACAAATGAACCGGGTAAAATTACTTTAATACACAGGTTTGGTGCTTCCAATATTGAAGGGCACTTACCTAAGATGATNAATATGCTTAAGGAAGAAGGTCTTGGAGTAGTGTGGTGTTGTGATCCTATGCACGGAAATACTGAAAGTACTTCAAACGGATATAAAACGAGGAAATTTGATAATATCAAGAAAGAAGTTGAATTATCTATGGANGTACACAAGTCTGAAGGTTCTTTTTTAGGTGGTGTTCATCTTGAACTAACAGGTGAAAATGTCACAGAGTGTTTAGGTGGAGCTAGAGAGCTAAATGAAAAGGACTTAGAACGTGCCTATAAAACACAAGTCGATCCTAGGTTGAACTATGAACAATCTTTGGAAATGGCAATGGCAATTGTCACTAAATATAATAATTAAATTTCATAATTTTATAAAACTAATACATAAATTCAAATTATTAATTTGATGTAAGGGGATTAACCATGTCAAATATATCAGTCCATTCTGAGATTGGAAAGCTTAATACAGTTATTGTTCATCAACCGGGTAATGAGATGGAGAATATGACACCAGCTACTGCGCAAGAAGTATTGTATGATGATATTTTAAATTTAGATTTGGCATTGGAAGAGCACAGACAGTTAACTGGTGTCTTAAGACGTGTATCTAAAGTCCTCGAATTTTCTGATTTATTAAGTGATATATTACAAGATGATAAAGTAAAACTTCAAGTGTTAAAGGATGTTTGTAATTTATATGGCCACCCTGAATTGATTGATGATTTAGTACAATTAGACCACAAGACACTTTCTGAACAATTTTTTGCAGGAACATTGTTAGAAAAAAATACNTTAGAACGTTTTTTAAGCAGTTCAAGACATGCTATTCCACCGTTACCTAATGCGTTCTTTACACGTGATGCAGTGATGTGCATATATGAAAACATAATTATTGGTTCNATGGCACATAAAGTAAGGCTAACAGAAGCTTTATTATTGCGTTATATTTTTAAGAATCATCCAGCACTGGGAGTNTCGAATTTTTACCACGATGGCACACGTAANAANTCAGATGAGGTGACAGTTGAAGGCGGAGATATATTGGTTATTAAAGAAAACCTNTTAATCATTGGATTCAGCGAGAGAACTTCAGCAAAAGCCATTGATAAATTAGCAAGAGAACTTTCTAGAGATAAAAAGAAGTTAGACATTATTGTTGTGGAACTTCCAAAAATTAGAGCAACTATCCATTTAGACATGATATTTACTATGCTTGATGTTGATAAATTTATGGTCTTTCCTCCATTGATTACAGGGCCTCATAAGTGTAAAAGTTTTCATATGAGCTGTAGTAAAGGGGAAATTAAATCTATTACAGAATATTCTGGTATTAGAAAGTCAATGAAAGCATTAGGCATAGAAGCGACATTTATTAACTGTGGTGGAGATAAACCTTTTGCCCAAGAAAGGGAGCAATGGACCAGTGGTGCTAACTTTTTTACATTTGCTCCAGGGCAAGTTATAGGGTACAATCATAATAAAGAGACTTTCAATGCTTTAAATAAAGCAGGATTCGAAATAATAGCAGCTAATGATATTATTACGGATAAACGCTCTATTGAAAGTGGAAAATTAATAGCTGTTGCTATGGATGGTGCTGAATTAAGCCGAGGAGGTGGTGGTTGTCGTTGTATGACAATGCCAGTTAATCGAGATAAAGTGAACTGGTAGTCTAAATATTTAATTATATTAATTAAGATATAGTCACAATTAAGACTAAAAATTATGAAAAATTCTGAACTAGCAATAAAGGATAAAAGAGGAATTAATATTTTTCTTCTGGTCATTGCTAGTTCAATTATTTTTTCACTAATTAATGTATTCTTCTATCAGATAAAGAGTAAGTTTAATTATTTTGAATTATCAGCCAATATATTTTTGTTACTCACTACGTTTTATCTAATTTATATTTCCCAAAAGCACAGCACAAATAAAAGTGGATTCTATTACTACACATCTATAGGATTTGCATTTGTCTTTTTTGGATTATTTATCGTTACACTTGATTATGTATATGTATACAAAAAAGAAGTTGTGGATCTATCTGTTAAATCATTATATGTTTTTGGCTATGGGTTATTAGCTATAGGTGTCACTAAATGGGTGAAATATAATGAATCACGACAAGATGAATTAAAACTACAGGCAAATACAGATGAATTAACAGGTTTACTCAATAGGCGTTCTTTTACCAGTTATCTTAAGTTTGAATTTTTGAATATTAAACGAAGTACAAATTTATTTTCTATAGTCATTATTGACATTGATTACTTTAAGGTGATAAATGATGAACATGGTCATTTAGTAGGCGATGAAGCATTGGTTTATTTGGCTGATATAATGAGAAATAATTTCCGTCAATCAGATAAAGTTTGTCGCTGGGGTGGAGAAGAATTTGCCATATTGCTCCCAGGTACCAGTATTGAAAACGCGGTAGTTGTTGCAGAAAAGATAAGAAAAAAAGTTGAACAAATAGACTTTACTTTATCAACAAAAACATTAAAAATGACTGTTAGTGCAGGTGTATCAGAATCTTTAGCTGAAGATAGCGGAATAGATGATATAATTAAACGCGCCGATGAAGCGTTATATTTGGCAAAAAACAAAAGAAATTGTACACGTTCGATTAAATCTTAATATAATCTCCCTCTTAAATTAACCCTAAAAATAATATGGCAATTCTATCATTAATTAATGTATCTTTAGATTTTGGTGCAGAACCACTATTGGATGAAATAAATTTTACAATAGATAAAGGACAAAAAACTTGTTTAATTGGAAGAAACGGCGAGGGAAAATCTTCATTGATGAAATTGCTGACAGGACAGATACCATTGGAACATGGAGAAATTAGGAGGCATGGTTCAGCAAAAGTTGCGATGATGGAACAAAATGTCCCAACTAGTAATGACAATGATGATATTTATACTTTAGTTGCCAAAGCTTTAGGAAAGCCAGGTCAAGATATTATTGAGTATCATGATGCATTGAATAATAATTTAGAGACTATCGACACGATAGGCGAAAGAATAACAGATAGTGACTCTTGGGATTTGCTGAATTCTATTGAAACAGTAATTTCCCAATTAAATTTAGATAAGGATCAAAGATTCAATGAACTATCGGGTGGAGTTAAAAGACGTGTTGTTTTAGCTAGAGCTCTTGTACAAGATCCTGATTTGCTTTTGTTGGATGAGCCGACAAATCACCTTGATATAGAAACGATTATTTGGCTTGAGAAATTTGTTAGAAGCTTAAATATTGCAGTCTTATTTATTACGCATGATAGAACATTTCTTAAAAATATCGCCACTGGCATTTTAGAGCTTGATCGTGGCAAGATTCATTATTATGATTGTAATTACGATACGTATTTAGTCAGAAGAGATGACCGGTTAAATGCTGAAGATAGAGAAAATGCTCTTTTTGATAAAAACCTTGCCAAGGAAGAGGTATGGATTAGACAAGGTATCAAGGCACGCAGAACAAGAAATGAAGGGCGTGTAAGGGAATTAAAAAAATTAAGATTAGAAAGGAGCCAAAGACGAGTACAAAGTGGCACTGCCGAAGCTCAGGTTAATATTGCTGAAAAATCAGGTAAAAAAGTTATCACTGCAGAAAATATCAGTTATGGCTGGAAGAATGGTAATGATGAAAAAACCTTATTTAAGAAATTTTCAGCTAAAATCCGTAGAGGAGATAAAATTGGTATCATTGGTAAAAATGGTGTTGGAAAGACCACTTTGGTCAATATCTTATTAGGCGAGCTTCAACCATTAACAGGAACTGTCAAACATGGAACAGGGCTTGAGATAGCTTATTTCGATCAATTGAAAGGTAATCTAAACCTTGAAGATACGGTTGCTAATAACCTTAATCAAGGAACAGATGAAATAATAATCAATGGCAAACCGACTCATGTTATTTCATATTTACAGAAGTTTTTATTTAGACCCGATAAAATTCGTGCGCCTGCAAAAGTATTGTCTGGTGGAGAAAGGTCAAGACTGTTATTGGCAAGATTATTTGCAAGGCCTGCTAATGTGTTAGTTTTAGATGAACCAACCAATGATTTAGATATGGAAACATTGGATTTACTACAAGAGCAATTATCTGAGTTTCCAGGTACGGTCTTGTTAATTAGTCATGATAGAGACTTTATTGATAGTATTGCTACACAAACATATGTTTTTGAAGAAAATGGCCATGTACAAGAATATGTTGGTGGGTATCAAGATTATTTAATTCAAAGACCGAATGTTGAAAAGGTCGTGGTTTCAAAAGAAAAAAAAGAAAAGCCTAATAATAAAGTTGGGAGCCAGGCTAAAAAATTATCTTTTAAAGAACAGTTCGAACTTGATAACCTACCAAAAGAAATTGATAAGTTAGAATCTCAATTAGAAGAACTTAATAATACAATGGCAGAATCAGACTTTTATCAAAAAGATGCCCATACTGTTAAACAAGTCAGCCAAAAGCAACAAAAGATTGCTGATGAGTTAGCAATCAAATATAAAAGATGGGATGAGTTAGAAGCGTAAATAAATGCTTGTCTCTGGACATAAAATTACCCTTTAAAAAGTAATGATGAATTTATTAGAACTTAATGATTTGATAAATAGTTAGAGGATATAAATTGAACAACCACAATTCTAACGAACAACTATTTGGGGCTTATAAGCCAAAAGAATATTCCCAAAAATTAATTGANTGGTGCCAGAAACTTCCAGCTAATTGGTTAGGAAAACAAATTGCGCAAATTCTTCGTAAGCAAGTACTTTCGAAAGCAGAAATGCCATTGGACTTAATGCTACAGAAAACAAAATTACGTTGTTACTTAACCGACAATGTTTCAGAAAGAAATTTTGTATTCATGCCTTGGAGATTTGATTTTGAAGAACTCCAAGTGATGAAACAGCAATTACCCAATGATGGTGTCTTTATTGACATTGGTGCAAATATTGGAATTTATTCAGCCATAGCTTCAACAATTTTAAATGCTAAGGGAACAATAGTTTCAATTGAACCAAACCCACCAGTTTTTGAACGTTTACAATTCAACATCTTAGCAACCACAGAAAATCAGGAAAACAAGGCTAGGATTGAATTTCTTTCCTGTGGTATTAGCGATCAAGTGGGTGAATTTCAACTATTCTTAGATAGTACAAACTTAGGGGCCAGTTCACTCAAACAAAAAGCGTCTCAAAATCAAGAATCTATTTCTATACCGTGTTACCCTTTATTGGATGTCATCCAGCGTCAAAATATAATCTCAATTGATGTCATAAAATGTGATATTGAGGGGTGTGAAGATCAAGCGCTAGCTCCTTTTTTAAAAGATGCTCCTGAGGAATTGTTACCCAAATGTATTATTTTTGAAAACAATCAAAGTCAATGGCAAACAGATTTACTAAAATCATTATCGCAAAGAAATTACACCCAAACTCATAAAACTCGTATGAATTTCATCTATCAGCGAAATTGAATCGCAGGAAAAAATAAATTTTAACCTGCGATAGATTATGAATCTGAAAAACTATTTTTCAATTAACTCGACTTTAATCATATTGTCATTTGAGTTTCTATCGATCATTTTTATGTAAGGATCAATACCCGCATATTTAGGAAGTTCATTGACTTCAAATATGAATTTGTTTTCACCAGTTGTAATATGATGTTTATCAAATTTTAGTACATGCTCGTTTGATTTGGCTTTATCTGGGTCACTTGAAAAGATTCCAATATCAAAATCATTATCAACTTCTGCCCTGGTTTCTTCTCCTTTACCATCCGCATAAAACTTGCCAGCTTCAATCGTTAATTCAACTTGGTAATTACCATTTTCTAATTTCTTGCAGTGGCTGTTTTAGTTTTTAAATCGAACAAAGTAATTTTTGCAAATACATCATTAATAAACCCATAATCATTTTCAGTCGCAACAGCTTTAATATGCCTAACTAAATCTAAAGTTGTTGGATAGGGATTTGATTGGTATTGGAATTCATTTAGGAAATTTCTCAAACCAAGATTAAATGTTTCCTTACCCAATCTATCTTTTAATGAATACATGACAATCCCTCCTTTTTGATAGTGGATGTATTGTTGGTTTTCAGCTTTCATTAAAGGCATTTCTTCTAAAGTTTCACCACTGCGTCGGCGCAGATAAGTATCCATCTCCCACTTTAAAAATTTACGCAATTGATGTTCCCCAAGTAATTTTTCCATGACTAAATAAGCTGAATATTCAGATAATGATTCAGATAGAACTGCAGAGCCTTGTACATTAGCAGGCATAACTTGATGACCCCACCATTGATGGCCCATTTCATGAGCTGTTACGAATGTAACATAATCAATGTTATCTTCTTCTCGCAAATCAGCAATAAATCCTATATCTTCAGAATAAGGAATAGTGTTTGAAAAGCTTTGTGCAAATCTAGCATAACGAGGGAATTCAAGAATACGAACTTGTTGGTGTTGGTATGGAGAAAATTCTTGTTTGAAAACATCTAATGATTCTTTTACAGCATTCACCATTTTTTGAACATTTTTATCATGGCTTTTATGATGGTAAACTTCAATNCTAACATCGTCATGGACTTCTTTTAATACTTCATACTTTGCAGATAAAAAAGCAACAAAATTAAAAATAGGCGCATCCATTTTGTAATGAAAATATCGCCTTCCGTCTTTAGTCCATTCTTTTTGTAAATACCCTGGTGTGATGGCAAACTGATCTTCTGTGGTTGATACAACTGCTTCAAAATTAACAAAATCGGCTTCTTGGCCTAAAAANCCAGTGTAATATTTTGATTCATCTTCAAGTTTTGCCATGCGTTGAGGAGGTGACATCTCGCGTTTTTTGCGTTCCTGCCTATCTGTTATTTCAGCATTTTCATTGTAGCCAAAATGCGGAAGAAGTAGCATGTTATTAATAAATGAACCATTAGCAACAATAGTGTTATCAGAATTTCTATCAACAAAACCTTTAGCCTGTCTTGAAACTGTAAAGTTTAACTGCTTACTTTCATTTGGTTGTAAGGCAGGGTTGAAAAGTAACCAACCAGTATTGTTAACAGCATCAAAGTCTTTAATTTCAACACCTTCAGCCGTTACTTCAACTTTAGANTCGGTATCCCAAATTATTAATTCTTTTTCAATAGGCAAGTTCGTTTTATTTTGAACTATATAATAACCCTCAGCTTCAACTTTACGTTGATTTGGATAAATATCTACTGCTACGTTAATGTCTGTGATTTTTGCTAAAGGTAAATCTTTAAATTGCTTATATTTGTTCTCATAATTAGCCAAGACCTCAAAAGTTTCATCTTCAGTCATAAATTTATTAAGTATCACAGTGTTATGATATATGTAAGAACCCATTCCGATAAATAGCCCTAAACCAAGTAAAATTGCTGTCAAACCTGATTTACCTAAATTAGTGTATAGCTGNGAAACACGATTTTTGAAGCCGTATTCAGCACCTCTACGATATAAGCCATAACCTAAAACAATCAAAACAATTGTNGCGCCTAACCAATACAAATTGTAGTATAGAATTGGGTTTGCAAAATGACCGTATTGGTTCATATCACTGTAAGTGGTATTAGGTAGTTCTGCAAAGTTCCACATATTGTGTTCAAAGCCTAGATTGCTAATGACAAGAGTAAATACAAAGAACAAAATAAAAGTAAACATACCCACATATTTATTTGGAGAAATGATCTGGAAAAATATAGATAATATACAAGTCATTAATGTAGGAATTAAAAAAGTTGAAGTAAGCAGTGAAAAATAAACACCCCACTCAAAATTTGTATATCCTTTACCAGCTTGATATAGTGAGGTAAAGGCAACGCCTATAGCGACCAGGCTAAACATGACCAAAAACAACGCTAACACTTTCGGAAAATATAATGCCCAATTACTTGTTGGTGTTGACTCAACAATATCACCCATGCCAAGCTGGCGTTCACGCCAAACGGCTTCTGCCGCATAATAGGTAATAATGATCATAATCAGCATGGCAAAAGACTCAACAATAAAATTAGCCATATTTCTCGTTAAAGGCCAATTGTCAGTGCCAAACATTCCATAACCACCAATAAATATGGCTGATAGATTAAATATACTGAGAATGCCCAATATGATAAAAGCGGGTGATTTAATCACTTGACTGATTTCAAAACCTGTTCTTGATTTAAAACGACTCCATTGTGACGAGTAAGAATCTGTTGGGGTTAGGGTAAGAATTTCTTTATTAAAATCTTTATTTGATTGTTTGTTATGTTTAATGGGTTTGACTTTTTTAGTCTTTCGTATATCTATAAAAAAGTGTGTCATGGCAATAATGACAGCAGAAATTGATAACCATAACAGCCTATTCTGTAAAACTATTCCTTCTAAAGATACAATTTGTGTGTTCATTTCATGTGGTGTCCAATAACGTGTTAATTGGCTAAACGCGCGAATTCCAAATGGATCAAGCATGGCAGCTAATGTTAATAACGAAGGATCTCTTAAGAATACACCAGAGATTGAGAACAAGATAAAAAAGGCGACAACACCTAAGTACATTCCCATCATAGATCGTGTGAACATGGCAAATACATAGAACAAAGCACTACAAAAAATAAAGTTAGGAATGATGAAAATCAAGTAAGTGTTAATGTAAGGTATTAATGAAGTCGCTCCTAACCTATCAGCATCTACCCACGGCATGACACTGCCAATTAAAGTGCCAAGTGGAGCTGCAGCAAACACTAATAAACAGAATAGAAAGGCACCTGTTAAACGACCCCATAAATAACTACCTTTTGATACAGGTGTCGTGTGGATTATTCCATTCATCTTGAAGGTATAATCCCTAGTTGCAGTGCTACCAACAAAATTTGCGACTAAAAACATGCCAATAATCGACATAATAATAGTTGTTAAGGCAACAGCTTGAGGTGAGTTGTAATTGACATTTGAACCNCCGACACCTATTTGTACATTATCAGAAACCATCGCCATAAAGGTTAAGAAAAAGAAAATNATTGAAGTCACATAAAATGAAGGTTGTTTTTTGAAGTAGTTAAACTCAAATTTGGCTAATTTTAAAAACATAATTTACTCCTCTACTGAGAATTTATTGGTGTTAAATAAAGTCGAGAAATATACATCTTCTAGATCAGGTACAACCTTGGCAAAGCCATCTTCAGTTAAATCTTCATCAGACATAACATGAATAGCTGTTTTGCCAGCTTTTAATCTTGTTGAAATAACTTGGTAAGCTTGTCGAGTTTTATCCAAATCAGTTTTATCAATGGTTTTCATCCAAATTCGGTTTTCTAATTGATTTNTTAGGTCATTTGGTTTGCCTAAAACTTGAATAGCGCCATCAGCCAATATCGCAAAATCTGAACACAATTCTTCAACATCATCAACAATATGCGTGGAAAGAATAACTACCTTGTTTTCACCAATATCTGATAACAAGTTATGAAAACGGTTACGTTCTTCAGGATCCAAACCAGCTGTTGGTTCATCTACAATGATTAATTGAGGATCACCTAATAAAGCTTGAGCAATACCAAAACGTTGTTTCATGCCACCAGAAAATGAACTGACCG
>JGI24724J26744_10000617_pt1 | contig 25285 bp, 24 predicted proteins | sample Cruoilmetagenom7_FD_26744 | JGI IMG/M metagenome (IMG submission 26744) | reverse complement strand
TTTTCTTCTTTGTCAATATCAAACTGTTCACCGTTGTAGCCATTCGAGATGGCTTTGGCCGGATCATTGAGCAGCATTTGCCTGAAATGACTGTTGATAACAGCTGCTGATAAGATTCGGCTGTATTCTTTCTTTCCTGAAATTGTTTCTTCTTGATGATTGAATGCGAGTGCATGAATCATGGTGACGCCTCCTTAGAATTTTTTTGAGGGCGACCAAGCTCCCAAAGCAGCCAAAACGCCCCCATGCTAATTAATATATCACCAAAACTGAATGCAAGCGGGTAACCCATCCACGTGGGGAGGGTAAGCACATCTCCCAGGAACCATAAATTTGTTTCTTCAATTAATAAGAGGATGTCTTTTCCAAGCCCGACTCTTTCTCCTACCTCCAGAACCAAATTGCTGTCTGGGGGGATCAGCTTCTGGGCGGCGTATGGCGGGATGGGCATGAACCCGCCATTCAGCACAATTGCGGTGAAATTGCACAGTAGTCCTAATCCCAACAACCGAAATCCCTTTACCTTTCTATTGATCCAAACAAAGAGCAATAGAAAAATCTGGGATCCAACCAGTAAAAACGGGATCCAATTATTTGGAATAATTTTTTGTGTAGGTATGAAGTAGAAAGCGGAAAATTGTGGAATATATGCGACAAATACCAACCACAGATGCTGCATATCGATCATGCGCATTTGCCCCTTGGTTATTTTCGCCCGCATCAATCCACCTGCCAATCCCAATGCAACAGCGATAAGAAGTACCATGGTCTTAATACACCTTTGTTATCTCCTTTCTTTTTAGGCGGCATTATCTAATACTGAGCGTTTATTCTTTTTGCTCAGTAAATAACAATTTCCCAGACACGCCTGCCCCCAACGGGGGCAGGCATCAGACTTGAGGTAATGGTTCGGAGGGCGAATTCCAAAGACCTCGATACCATATATTTAACCAGAGGGTAGGCTTCAAAAGTGGCTTCAAAAACATAGTGAATTCATGTTTTGTTACAATCAAAAACAGATTGCATTGAATTGAAGAAAGGAATAATTCCATGGAAACAAAACTTTCGCGTGCTACCAAAATAATATACAGGGCAAGGGATTTGGGATTCAGCCTTGCTACCAAGATCATAGGGGCATATTTTTTACTTTTACTCATTGGTGTGGTGCGGATCAAACTGGCAGTGGCTGGAATAGTCATTTTGATAGGAAGAACGTGGGATTATCTGACGGCATGGTGTCATACGCGCAGACACCCAAAAAGTACAGCGGTCAAGAGCGTGCTTGCACTTTCGGAATATTGGGGCAGTGGTGTGGCGATCCTGATGTTTTCGGAGATGGCAAAGGCCCTGCTCGCGAAAGGGTATGAATGGGCTGATCTCTCGCTAACATCAGCTGATAACCCTCGTACTCCGGCGCTGGCTGAATGGATATGGGCAAAGGTCTATAAACGCTATCGTGTATATCGGCTGGTTTATTAATATCTCTTAGAACAGCTCAATCTTGTATAATAAACAAAATAATATACGGGGAAATTAATGCTTGATGATAGACAAGAATAGGAGATATTTATGCCGGAAAAAGAATATTATAATCGCAGACAATTCCTGAGGACGATCACTCTTTCTGGGGCCGGCTTATATCTGGCTGGATGCACCCAAAAACCAACCGAAGCGTTACCGACGCCCTTCTCAGAGGTAGCCACTCCGATACCTGACGTAGAAAGTCAGAAAGCAGTTGAAGGAGCATCATCAGAGACGGAAAACCCCGTATATGGTGAGGTGTATCTGTCGGCTGTCCGTGGAGCAGATCCTGCTGAGATGACCAGACAGGTTGTTACAGCGGTCGGCGGCATTGAAAGATACGTTTCAAACGGGGCTGACGTAATCATTAAACCGAACATTTGCACAGACTATTATTCTTTTGAATATGGTGCTACCACCAATCCAGAGGTTGTTGCGGCGTTAGTCAGTTTGAGCCTGAGCGCGGGAGCAAAACGGGTGCGGGTTATGGACAATCCTTTTGGTGGTACTGCCCAAAGTGCGTATCGAAAAAGCGGGATCGAAGAAGCAGTTATTCGAGCTGGTGGGGAAATGGAAGTTATGAACCGAAACAAATTTCGCCCGAATGAGATCCCTGATGGAGTAGATTTAACGGAATGGAACTTCTACCAGGATATATTGGATGCGGATGTGGTGATCAATGTGCCAATCGCAAAACATCATGGTACGACAGGATTAACTTTGGGATGCAAGAATTTAATGGGAACAATCCTCAACCGGGGTCAAATTCACGCTAATATTGACCAGCGTATCGCTGACCTGACCAGCAGAGTCCGCCCAACACTCACTGTGATCGACGGCATTCGAACTCTTATGAGCAATGGACCCACCGGTGGAAATCTGAATGATGTCAAAATGTCCAACACGATCATTGCAAGTGCGGACATTGTCGCTGCGGATAGCTATGCGGCCACGCTTTTCGGTAAGACTGGCGCAGATATAGGTTATGTCCGGTCCGCGGCCAATATGGGATTAGGAACCATGGATCTCGATTCAATTAAGATTGAGGAATTCTCACTTTGAACCCAAAATCAGTTCGAAGGTTACGAAAAGGTAGTCAGATCATATCGTTTGCGTTGTTTATGTTCCTGTTTGTTCAGGCGGTTTATTTAGGAGGTGCACCATTAGCGAGTGACCTGTATTATCGATTTGATCCACTGATCGCGGCAACGGCGATGATTGCCGGGCGGGCTTTGATTGCAGGATTGCTGTATTCACTGATTAATTTATTGGCCGCTGTTATTTTTGGCCGCGTATGGTGTGGGTGGTTGTGTCCAATGGGGACAGTGCTGGATTGGTTCTCTCCCGGCAATCTCGCCAAAAAGACAAATGTATCTGAAAAGTGGCGCACAATAAAATATTTATTGTTCGCTGTGCTGATCTTTGGTGCTGTGTTTGGTAATCAATCTCTCGTGATCACCGACCCCATCTCGATCCTTACACGCACAATGACGACTTCTTTATGGCCGGCGCTGCGGTTTATGGTCTTTGGAATTGAGAGTTTCTTATATAAATTTGACTTACTCTGGCCAGCATTAGATGTTTTCAATACTAATATTCTTTTTCCGCTTTTTCAGGGTATTGAATCTGTTTTTATTGNTGCGCTGCCGATGTTCCTTTTCTTTGCAGTTATNGTAGGACTAAATTGGATTACAGAGCGTTTCTGGTGCCGGTATCTGTGCCCTTTGGGTGGAATGCTGGGTTTGTTCTCCCGATCTTCAATTTACCGCAGAGAAGTTAGTGAGGCATGCACAAGCTGCGGGCTTTGCGCGCAGAACTGCCCCACGGGCACTATAGACAAGGAAAATAATTTCGCAAGCGATCCCGCAGAGTGCATATACTGCTATGTGTGTGCCGCAGATTGCCCTGTTCAAGTGATTTCATTCCCGGGCCATACCCCTATTTTGAAACCAGCAGGACGGCAGGCGTATGACCCAACACGCAGGCAGGTACTGCAGTCATTGCTTGGCTCAGCTGCGGGAGTATCGTTGGTCGGGATCGAGACTATTCAACGCCGTCAACCGGAACGGATGATCCGTCCGCCAGGAGCAACATTAACGGATTTTACTTCTGTGTGTATGCGCTGTGGCGAATGTGTGCGAGTATGCCCCACTCAGGGTCTTCAGCCAAGTTTGTTGGAGGGTGGATGGCAGAATGTTTTCACACCGCATCTGGTTCCGCGATTGGGATACTGCAGCTTCACCTGTGATGCGTGCATACAAGTGTGCCCCACCGGAGCGATTCCCCCGATCACACTTGAAGAGAAGCAACAAACTCCCATTGGTCTTGCAAGTATTAATACTGATCGATGCCTGCCGTGGGCGTATAACACTATCTGCAGTGTGTGTGAAGAAATGTGCCCGCTGGCTGAAAAAGCGATCCGGCAGGAAGAGGTGGAAGTGATCAGTACGCAGGGAGATGTGGTAACACTCAAGCGTCCGTATGTACTACGCGAATTGTGCATTGGCTGTGGTATTTGTGAATATCACTGTCCGGCAGGTGGAGAAGCGGCCATCCAGGTGGAGACCCTCCCTACAACAAATATATTTATAACCGGTGTATAAACTTTGAATCAGCGTTCCATCCTTCCTTTGATCCTTGTGCTTTTATTGAGTGCTTCCTGTACAGTTATGGAATCTGCAGATGCCATCATGGCCGAAAATGTGGTGGAAATGCTGGTTGCACAAACTATGGAGGCATATCAAGCACGATTGGAGCCGATTGTTGTTAACCAACAAGAGGAGCAAGACCTGGAGGAAGAACCGATTGTTGAAGTGACCCAACAGGTGAGCGCAGCGGCAGATGATCAGGATTCTGATTATGTAACGAAAGAGGGAGAAGGGAGCACTCCAGAATCGCATTATATCTGGGATATCTGGGGCCACCGCCAATATTTTGGCATTGGGTGTGAAACGTCCGCCGCAGTAGATTGGGCGGACTACTTTGGCGTGACGATTAGTGAGTTCAATTTTCAACTCCGTTTACCGACCTCAGATAACCCCGATTTGGGATTTGTAGGCAGTGTAAATGGCCCGTGGGGGCAGGTGCCGCCATATGCCTATGGGGTGCATGCTGCTCCGATCGCGGTGGTTCTGCAGGAATATTATGAGATGCAGGCGGTGGGAGAGAAGGATTTTACGATCGAGCAGATCAAAGAGGAGATTGCCTCAGGCCAGCCGGTGATCGCATGGGTGATTGGTAACTGTGTGGGCGGCATACCATACGAATATATTGATAAAGAGGGAAATACAGTGACAGTGGCTGCTTATGAGCATGTGGTCATCCTGACGGGCTACAATGAAGAGTATATTCGCTATATGAACAACGGGAATTTTTTCGATATCCCTATTGAAAATTTTAAGAATACCTGGTCAGTTCTGGGGAACATGGTGGTGTATCTGGCGGATTGAATTACTTGTGAACTGTGCGTATCCCCTCGTTCCTGTCACTAAGGAAGACGTTGAAGAAGATAGATATCTCGTTGACGATGAGCGCATCCAGCTGCCGCAGGCGCTTAAGCTGACGGATATCCATTCCCTAATATTTAAACTTTTATTAGTAATATGAGGTTGGAAGGTGCCGTGTTCTCGACAATTATCTGTGACCGGCATTCCAGATTAACCTTCTTTAAGGATTTTAATGATCTGGTTATTGCTGTACCTACTCCATTTAATATTTGGCTCTTTTTTCCCTGTTTGTCTATTTATCACTGGTTCTATTTTTGGGNAATCTTACCGCCTTACCAATGAATGCAGTAGGTACAGTGGATGCANAGAGTAANCGACTCTTAATCAGACGATNAAAAANATTGAAGTGGTGTTTATATTAAGCCTAACACCCGAAAATTTACCCAGATTTTATAAGATAGCATATAATCCAAGCCGTGGCCTTTGCAATGGATCCAGTAAAAAAACCATTCTCAGTATCACATACTTAATCCAAAACAATTCAGAGCCTGTTTACATTGAAAGTTCGGGAGGACAAATTGATAAAAAAAGATATGCAATTTTATCGATTTTCACTTTACGGTTTTCTCAAGAACCTCCGGTTCTTTGAGCTGTTCATTATTCTGATCTTTAGGGATAACGGCTTGACGTTCTTGCAAATAGGTTTGCTGTATTCCATCAGAGATTTGACAAACTACCTCACTGAAATCCCAAGCGGTTTTTTCGCAGACACGTTTGGCCGACGAAAATCAATGGTGNTTGCATTTACNGCTTATATAATCTCTTTTTTCATCTTCTATGCTTTCTCTGATTTCTATCTATTGGCAGTCGCGATGGTTCTGTTTGGCCTTGGTGAATCATTTCGATCNGGCACACACAAGGCATTGATTTTGGAATATCTAAGATTAAATAATATGCTCGATTTGAAAATTGCGTATTATGGACGGACACGATCCGCATCTCAAATGGGATCAGCATTCAATTCACTAATTGCCGCAGGTCTACTCTTCTTATCAGGGGAATACANGACAATGTTCATAGCAACCACGATCCCATATTTGATCAATCTGATNAACCTGGCAACCTATCCGAAAATATTNGATGGTGAGTTGTCTCGATTTGATCGACGAGCGTTGTGGGGTCAGGTNAAGGGAACATTTAAAAATTTCATTGGAATTTTCAAGAACCGCCAAGTGATGCGATCAATTCTTAATAGTGCCGGTTTCACCGCACTTTTTAAAACCACCAAGGATTATTTACAACCCATTCTTGAGTCTTTGGCACTAGCCTCTCCGTTCCTGCTGGTTCTGGATGATGTGAATCGCAGCGGAATAGTTGTAGGGATTGTATATTTCTTTATTTACGTGTTGACCAGTTATGCCTCGCGAAGCTCTGATCGGATCAGCCGAAGATTCACAAATATGGCAACTGCCATCAACAAGACTTTCCTGGCAGGAGCAGGACTTTTATTTATTGCTGGACTCGCGTCCAGGCAAGATCTAGCAATCATTTCCGTTTTCGTGTTCCTGGGCTTTTATATATTGCAAAATTTACGGAAACCGATGAATGTTGCATTTGTCAGCGATCGAATCTCCCACAAGGTTATGGCATCCGGTCTATCTGTAGAAGCACAAGTTAAAACGATTTTGGTTGCGATTTTCGCACCTGTAATGGGAGCTTTAGCTGATTCATTTGGAGTTGGCACTGCGCTGATTTGCCTAAGCTTGGTAGCGCTATCTTCATATTATTTTGTCTTTGTTGAAAACTATCCTCTCAACTCAAAATGAAATTGGAGTAGTATGTGGNTTTGAATGTAGAGGGAGAATTCATGCATTATTGTGTATGGGCATAGGATTATTGGAGCTAAATCTATAAATAATTTGAATAGCAGGAAGCTTAATTAAAATGTCATTCTCAATTTTTGAAAGGAAACCAATGAATGTTAGAAGGAAATTTCGTTGTTGATAGCTTGAGAAAAAAGCGTGCCAGGATTGGCCAACCTCTAAGGTTTTCTATGGATGGTTTATTGTTTTATTTGATAATGACGTATGTAAATGCAAAATATTTACAAAATTCTTGAAACGCCTTTCCCGGTGCGATTTGAGCGCAATTGGAATGAAACAGGGTGGACACAATGGATGCTGTGATACGCGATGGACAGAAAGTTCCCTATCCGTGGAACAGGATACCAGTTACCTTAAAGATGGAAAGCGAACATCTATTTTTTGTATGAGCAACTGGTCACTATCAAAAAATAAACACTCTAATCTTCGAGTAATTTATATCCTTCTTCAAACATCTACAGGCAGGCACCCACCACATCATGATCAAGCAGTGTTCCTCTATCCTTTTTTGATCTACTCCAGTGCATTTTCAATGCTCCAACCATCTAAGATGTAGCTTTCCCTGCTGGAGGGAATGCCGGTGTAGCCGGTGGTTTCAAGTGCGGTGATTAATTCAACTGAGTGAGGACGTGCGTTAGTAGTAACTACAGGGAAAGCGCTCACTTCCGGATCGAGGAGCAGGGCGGAAGCGTAGGTAGCTATAGTAGAAATAATATCCAGCTTGAGCTCGGTCAATGCACTGTCAGGAATGGATGCGGGATCCTCCGGGTATAGATTTTTACGGAGGTTGTTGCGGTGGTCGAGGGCGAGGATTGAAAAAGCCCCAACGGAGGATGCGCAACGGCTGAGTTTGAGATATTTATAAGGTGTTTTTTTTATCATATTAAAATCTTTTATTAGTAAAAAAGATAAACTAGAGGCTTAATCGGGAGTTGAATAAATCTATATATACAATATTCCTTCACCATGGAAATGAGCTAGGTTACCTCTCCTGCCTGTGAGATGTGATTAATCTCGTTTTTGCTTTCGTAAGCTACAGCTGTGAGCCAGGTTTTAACGCTGGCACCTGCTTTTAGTTTGCGAGCGGTCTTATTTTGTATTGCATTCTCAAGACCGGCGCACTGATAACTTGACCAGGGCTCGATACCCATGTGGTAAGTGCGGTGGTACCAGGGGTAGCCGATGCCACCGCCGAAGCCTTGCCAAAGGAGGATGTATTTCCACATAAGAGGGTCAAAGGCAAAGCCAAAACCAAGTTGTTTTGAGGTATTGGTGACGCCTATCCATGGCTGCGCGAAATCGGTCAGATAAACGTTGTCCATAGATCTTGCATTGGGGGAAAGAACTTTGCGTAAATCAACCTGTTGCCCTTTAATCCCCTGTACGAAAGGCCATTTCCCTTCCTGATGGAGTTTCATACGGTAATCGGGACCATCCTCGTCTTTCCAGACGATTGTTTTGCAGTCTGGGCAGGTGATTCGGCAGGAATCATCTAGGAAGGGTGAACCAATTACCGGATGATGCACCCAGACGTATTCTAAATCCTCGGGGCTATCGTTGGTGAGTTGCTCTTCAATAAAGAGGGCGGGGATACCAGATTTGAGAGTAAGGGTCTTGCGGAGAATAAAAGGTGTACGGTAAGTGCGTACCCAAAGAGCGAGTTGGACACATTCTTTATCATCGCGAAGGATCTTGTGCTGCCAGGGAATGTTGACCGTTTCGGCAAAAAAACCAAGGTGCGCACCCTTGTAATCACAATCGGGTCCTCCATTGGGGAGCGCCTCGAACCAGGCACCGGACCAGTGGTCAAGGAAAGAGGATGTATCATTGCCCGCGGCAGGGGTGAATTGTGATGGATTATGCAGTTTGTTGGGATTGCGCCAAAGAAAATCGATATCCAGGGGTTTATAGAGAAACTGAGAAATCTCAGATCCTTTTTCAGGATGTACGAGAATCTGAAGGAATTCGTTCTGGATGAGGACAGAGAGGATCCCGTTCCATACGATGTTCTCATTGATGCGGCACCCAGAATTGCGGTCTGGATCGGTGATTGAGAAAAGGTTTTTCATTGCATATCTCCGTGTAAATTATTTAGCATTTTAACCATCTATAATTATATTTTTTCTTCTGAGTATACTGAGGGAGGTCATGGCGGCGATGTTGAGTGCCATGAGAATGAATAAAGAAAAACCTAAGGTCATACCGACCAGATCCGCAATGGCACCAACTGCCCAGGAGCCAATCATGCCGCCCAGTCCGGCGAAAGTGAAAAAGAGACTGAGACTCATATCAGCTGTTCCTCGCAGGTCTTCCGATGCGGCGGCGGTTGCGGTGGGAAAAATGGTAGATAGGAATAACCCAGTGAGAGGCAAAAAAAAGATGAGGGTATCAGAACCGAAGATGCCAAGCGTAAGGCAGAAAGCTGCGCCAATAGAAGCCAATAGGAGCATGCGCAGGTACCCAAGGTATTCAACAAAAAAGCTGCCTAGGAGCCGACCGAGCATGATAAAGAAAAAGAAAAGGGAGAGGAAAGAAAAACCAAAGGACGCTGACTGCGCCCGGGTAGACTGGAGAAATTCACTGATCCAGACTGCAAACCCAATTTCGATGGTTTCATACGACATGATCAGAATGTAATAGAGCCATGCCTTTCTCTCACGCAGAGCGATGAGAATCTGCCCATTCTCGCTGACTGTATTAGCGGATGGTTTTTCTACAGTTGGAAAATGGATGAGAAGGATAATGGCAAAAGGAGCAAGTGTGAAAATTAGTCCAAAATGATACACATTTTCCCAATGAAATCCTGCGGAGAGCACAAGCCCTGAAAAGAGCGGGGCGATCATGGAAGCGAGACCGTGGAAAAAGGCTGTAAGATTCAGCAGGCGGCCAGTATCTTGTTTACAAAAATCGACGATTAAGCGCACTCCAATCAAGTCTAAAAAACCAAGACCTAACCCGATAATGACCATGGAGAGCAAAAGAATAGTGAATTGGTGGAAAACACTAAAGGTGAGGATTCCCGCTATTGTGCAGACGGCCGCAACGAGGAGTATCTGGTGGTGAGTGAAGCGCTGGATAAGGAACCCGGTCAGGAGGGTAGATGCGAGAAAACCAAAATAAGCACCTTGCTGTATGGCACCACCTTGTGAGTAGCTATAATGGAGATCTGCGAGTAGATAGGGAAGGGTAGCGCCTTTGAGATTATCAATAAAACCATACAAGAACAAGCATAAGAACGCAGCGAGAGTTACTTTATAGATACTCTGTTTATGTCCTTTTACTATTGGAAAATTCATAATTAATTCAGTCCACAGGCATCGATATAGTCAGAGAGGACATCCTCAACCTTTGCGTGTATGAGAGCGATGGGGTTATTTTGAATTATTCCTTCTTTTACTTTGATATACTGGTTGGGTAGGAACTGGCTGAGCAGCGAAACAGGGATATTTCTTTCTGACAGGTTGTTTATCAATTGCTGCAGCGAACTAACAACAGAGGGGTTGGAAAAATAATAACGGCTGCGATCGAGAAGACTGTATTTGCGCTGGAATGCTGCTTCATTTGGGTTAGACGCATAATGGTTGTTCCAGTAAATTGGTTGGGCACACATAGCTTGATCAAGGACCTTCTCGAAATCTGATTGCGGCCCTGTTTTATTGTTGAAAAGAATGCGCTCAATGGTTTCAAGAGCGAAGACTGCTTCACGTAAGGCAAAGGTTAGCGCGGGACCGACTTTGAGGACTGCGAAATGGTCCTCTACCAGTTCCTTGAGATGATCTCTGGTCTGGTAATCGGTAGAGTGCGCTTCAAAAATGAGGTTATCGTAGTCTTCGATTAGGCGGGAAATATCTTTCGCTTTCTTTCTGTTGTACTGATGAATTTGGGAATCGCTGAATTCAACACCCGGCTGAATGACAAAGGCTAGGGTTTGCTCCCAAGCGGCCTGCAGCCCATGAGCGGTAAAAACTTGTTTTGTGCGTTCAATATTCTGTTTGGTTTCATGTATCGATGATACCCCAATTGATGATTCATCCTGCACAGCACCGCCGGGTGTAGGCACCTCGGTTCCGACGACGAAAACTATATTGGATAAATCAACACCCACATTAGCACACTGTTCAACAGCCGCGGTACATAATAGCGCTTCACGCTCGAAGATCATGTTCTCTGGAAGCGGTATCGGATCATCTAAACAAGGCATGCTGGCATCCAGGTGGATTTTTTTATAACCTGCTTTTATGTACTCGCGTACCAATTCTATCGATTTTTCCATAGCCAAGGCGGCTGGTTCTTTTTTCCANACTGACGGACCGAGATGATCGCCACCCAGGAAAATATTCTCGCTGNGTAAACCGTTTTTGGCTGCTAGTTGGTACACATATTGGATAAAACCATGCGGTTTCATTCCTGTGTAACCGCCATACTGGTTAACCTGGTTGCATGTAGATTCGATCAAAAGGGGAAAACCGTGTTTTATTGCTGAGCGCATGGAGACGGTAAGTACGTATGGGTTTGCCGAACAGATACTGAAAATGCCTGGTGGATCATAGTCTGTTTTTTTTTGTACAATCTGTTTGATTGTGGAAAAAAGATCCATAAATTTCCTCAGAAAAAAAGATAAAAATTAGACAAGAATGACTTCAACGTCCTTCTTTATAATTGCATCTACCATTTCTCGGGATGCGCTGTGTGTGGTGATGATAGTTTTAGCCGCATTCAAGTGTTCCGTTCGACTGGCAGCCACATGTCCGATTTTGGTGTGATCAGCGAGGATGATGACGTTTGTGCTCATACCGAGAATCATTCGGTCGGTCATTAATTCTTGTGGGTGGCTGGATGTCAATCCAAAGCGGGCGTGAATACCACGTATACCAATAATAACTTTATCTACATACAAATTATTGATCATGTCCGATGCAAAATGGCCGATTAAAGAAAATTCTGATCGCCGTAAAAAACCCCCAACCATTACGATATCCATCCCGCTGTTGGTTGCTAGTTCATTGAGGATCATCACTGAATTTGTTACAACTGAAATATCACTCCTGTTTCCCAATTCTTTGGCAAGGTAAAGGGTGGTTGTTCCGGAACCGAGGAAAATTGTTTCATCTTTTTGGATCATCTGAGCAGCTTTTTTCGCGATGCGAATTTTTTCATGCTGAAATAATTTCATACGGTCGAGTGTAGGAATCTCATTCTTTTTATCACTGGTAACTTGATAAATCGCGCCCCCGTGGATTCTACTAATACAGTTCCTGTTTTCAATTTGTTCTAAATCACGGCGAATGGTCATCATCGTGACTCCAAAATGTTGGGATAGGTCGTTGACGTTCACTGACCCCTTATCTTCCAATATTTCAATTATTTCATTTATTCTCTTGGCTTTGAGTATGGCCATCTGGAAATGTTCCTTTGTGTTCTGTTGATAAGAAATATAACACAAGAAATAAAAAATATGTTATAAAATGTAATATATAGATGTTTTATTGTTTCACCAATAAAAAACCAGAGCCACGGAAAAGAATTAAAAATATATTATGAAGGATACAAACCAAAAAACTTTTGATGTTGCAGTGGTTGGCGAGGTAAACGCTGACCTGATCATAAAAGGGAATGTCGTTCCTGTGTTTGGGCAGGTGGAGCAGATTGTAGATATTGCGTATCTTGTGATGGGCAGCTCGGCTGTGATTTTCGCCTGTGGTTGCGCGCAACTGGGTTTGAGGACCAAGTTCGTCGGAAAAGTGGGTGATGATTTGTTTGGGAGATTCATGATTGATTCGATGCAGGATCGTGGTGTGGATACTTCTGGCACTGTTATTGACGCTGAGATTGGCACTGGGTTATCGGTGATATTAGCAAGTGGGGGCGATCGCGCGATTCTTACGTATCCTGGCTGTATTCCTGAACTTTCTTTTGAAGATATAGATTTTTCAATTATTAGAAAATGCCGTCACTTGCATCTGAGCAGTTACTTTTTACTTGACAAACTTCGCCCGAATATTTCAAAATTGTTTGAGAAAGCGAAAGGTTTAGGATTAAGCGTTTCATTGGATACCAACTATGATCCCGCTGAAAAATGGGATAACAGTGTAAATAAAGCGCTCAGGTTTGTGGATGTGTTCCTGCCGAATGAAACTGAAGCAAAGGCGATAGCTGGTGAGGACAATATTCATAAAGCGATCAATTCCTTGTCTCAGAAAGTAGACACTGTGGCGGTGAAACTGGGTGCGCAGGGCGCAGCCGGGAAAGCTGGAAATCAACCCGAGTTTTTCCAAAACACAGCGGTTGTTCAAGTTGAGGATACAGTTGGTGCTGGTGATTCATTTGATGCGGGTTTTGTATATGGATACTTACATGAATGGCCGCTGGTGCAGACGCTCAAGTTTGCAGTTGCTTGCGGGTCAATTTCAACCCTTAAGCCGGGCGGTACTGCAGGTCAAGCGACAGCAGAGGAGGCGCAGAAATTTATAGAAAAACACTTGACAGAAAGGAATTGATTAAGGATTATTAAAAAAATGAATAAGAAAAACAGGAGAAAAATCTATTTAAGGAGAGAGAGATGGCATTAGGAAAAGCACAAGGTGTTACACCACTGGAAGCGGAAACGGCAGTCAATAAATTTTGGGTGAACAATTATGCAACTCTGGTTGACGCGATCAAAGAGGAGTTGGGGGACGAGAAAGGCCGAAAATTGGCATATGACGCTTACCGTAAAGCTGTCTATAATGCCTGTGCACCTGGTTGGAAAAAAATGAAAGGCACGAACCCAGATGCAAAGGCATATACTGAGTGGCTGATCACCGACCTCCCTCAGGGATATGAACTAGAGGTGGTCGAATTGACGCCAGACAGCACACGACTGCGAATTACTCAGTGCCCGTGGGCAACCATGTTTGGTGAAAAAGGAAAAGAAGATACGGGTTTGCTATTCTGTGAGGTAGATTATGACATGATCAAAGACTTCAACGAGATCACGGGCGCAAATATTGTGTTTGAACGTTCAAAAGTTCTAATGGATGGTTGTGACCACTGCAATCACCATATTTTTGTTAATAAATAAACACTGAAAAACAAATAAAAAAAGGAGAAATATCATGGCATTAGGAAAAGCACAAGGTGTTACACCACTCGAAGCGGAAATAGCAGTCAATAAATTTTGGGTGAACAATTATGCAACTCTGGTTGACGCGATTAAAGAGAAGTTGGGGGACGAAAAAGGTCGAAAATTAGCATATGACGCTTACCATAAAGCTGTCTATAATGCCTGTGCACCTGGTTGGGAAAAAATGAAAGGCACTAACCCGGATGCGCAAGCCTACGCGGAATGGCTAATTACTGATCTGCCACAGGGATATGAAATGGAAGTTGTTGAAATGACACCAGATGATGTCCACTTGAAATTCACGGAATGTCCATGGGCAACCCTGTTTCGAGAAAAAGGTGCAGAGGATACCGGGCTACTATTCTGCGAGGTAGATTATGACATGATCAAGGACTTCAATGAGATCACGGGTGCAAACATTGTGTTTGAACGCTCAAAAGTTCTAATGGATGGTTGTGACCACTGCAATCACCATTTATATGTGAAAAAGTAATAGTAGAAGGATCAAAGATTATGGATAAAATTATCTGGAAAAAGCACCCAGCGAATCCATTGCCTTCCATTGGAGCTGCACTTGGGACGTGGCGTTCGGATGCCAGTATGACTGTTGACGTGCTTGATAGAGACGATCATTGGCAGATCTTTTATGTCGGCAAAAATAATGCGCAGGATAGCATCGGCATTGCTACATGCCCTAAAGATGGATTTGATGGTACATCCTGGGTGGATGATCCCAGGAATCCAATTATCACACCGGGAAAACCCGGCAGTTATGATAGCAAGCATGTGGTAGACCCCGCAAGCATTGTGTGGAATTCGAAAGTTTATTTATATTACAGCGCAATCGGGGATGGACCAGATTCCCTCGGTTTAGCTATTTCTGACGATGGACTCGATTTTGTCAAAGAGGAAAAACCTGTTATGGTGGGTAGAGCACCAGAAGTTGTCGAACTTGACGACACAATGTATATGTTCTATTCAATGGATAACCCCAAAGGTGGATATGAATTCCATCTGGCAACATCGGAAGATGGAAAAAATTTTACGGAAGAAGGTCCTGTTTTTTCTCCGACGAATGAAGGATGGGATAGCTTATCTGTCGTGACGCCACGCATATTTTTTGAAAAAGGCGTTTACATCATGTCGTACGCGGGAGATGCCAAGGAAAAAGACTACCCAACACACTTTGGTTTTGCCTTTTCGAAAGATTTGCGCAACTGGAAGCGTTATCCGGGTAACCCTGTTTTTTCGGGCGGTTTGCCTGGATCGTGGGAATCTAGAGCAATCTGGTACCCTGAGATCTTAAAAACAAATGGCAATTACTACATGTGGTACGAAGGATATAATGGGAAAGGATCCCAGGTGGGATTGGCTGTTACTGAATCGCCGCTTGNCGAGATCGGATTAGCAATACTGGGAGACTAATTACCATGGAAAATCATTTCACTACTGCTTTACTGTGTGAATATATACCCAATCGGTAAGACAAACTGTTCCGTGACAAATTATGATTTTTGCCACGGAACTGTTGTTTTAAATATCAATACCTGCCAAATTCAGCTCCTGCTTTATACAAAGCGATGATGTTTTCAGGAGAAACCTCCTGGGAGATATTATGGATTGGGGCAAATATGAAGGCTTTGTTTTTCATCAAGATCTTTACGTTCTTTTTAGTCAATTCCCTGATTTGTTGCGGTGATTTGAAGCTAAGCACTTCGTTTTCTACCACGCCGCCAAAAAATCCAAGATCCTTACCGAAATTATTTATCAATTTTTCTAAATCCATATCTTTTGCTGTGTACTGAACTGGATTTAGACCTTCCACACCAATCTCGATTAGATCGGGAATAATTGGGAAAATTGAACCATCGGAATGCATGTAAACTTTCGCATCTGTTTTTGAGTGGATATGGTCTATGAGATGCTTATGTAGTGGCTTGAAAATTTGCCTATACAAATTAGGAGAGAAAAGCAGCCCTGATTGAGCGCCGAGATCGTCGCTGATGCCAACTACTTGCACCTTTGAAGAGGTCTCATCTAGGAGCAGATCATAAAAAGGAATGATGTAATTTTCAAGTACTCTCTCTGCAACCTCACGTGCCAGGTTTGGGTCGAGAATCAAGTTCATCAGGTATTCAGATGTTCCCACCAAACTTGAGCTTATTTCATATATCCCCCACGGACCATCTATTCCGATTCCAAAACCTCGGTCATACATTTCCTGTGCCTGGTCACCCAGATGCTCAAATCGTTCTGGTGGAAAAACAGGAAATTGGTATTTCCGCAGGTCTTCTTGCTTACAATCGTAGAGTGGAAACTCAACCTGATTAAAAAATCCTCCGCCAGCAATAAATTTTCTGCCAAATGGATCTGTGAAACTGATATTTTCTTGATCTAATCTTACAGGCACTGCTTTGGGAAGCAGCCAGAGCATATCAATATCAAAGTACTCCAGGATATGGGCATCGGTTTCTACGATCTGGAGAATATTATCCGTGATAACCGCTCTGTTTTTGGATCTGTATCCAAGGTAGTCAAGCAGGCGGGAGTGCGCCTGTTGATGAATTGAGCAGGACGGGCTTCCAAGCGTCAAAGGGATCCTATCTGATATTTGGTGGTCTAGAGCAGCAGTCAATCGCTGTCTATGCAGGTTGTTTTCTTGCGTTTGTGTGGTTGGTTTATCATTTAACATCATGTCAACAATCCTAACTTGGTGTAATTATTACTTAAAAAGTTATCTGAGTATGTAAATCTATTAACCAGATCGAAAAACCCATTAAATCTTCAAAAACAATCATCTATTTACTATTATTGTGAGGATTAACCTGAATAACATGCAAAAATATGATTAATAATGATTATATATGATATAATATGATTATAATACAGTGATTCATTGACTATTGGAGGAAGATTGGATTTAGATTTACGGGTTTCATCCATCGAACGCCAGAGAGCGATCCAGACACTAATAGAACAGGAAAAGCGCATCAGTGTTCCTGCGATCTGTGAAGCTTTTTCTATCAGTGAAGCTACCGCAAGACGTGATCTTGAAGCCCTTGAGTTTGAAGGAAAGATCATGCGTGTACGGGGTGGTGCAATTATGATTGAACAATCACCACCAGAGTTGCCAATTCTTGAACGGGAAAATGAACAATCGGATTATAAAGATCGGATAGGACGGGCTGCGGCTCAATTAGTTGAACCAGGAGATACGATATTTTTAGGGAGCGGCACAACCGTACTTGCGACCGCACGCCAACTCTACAACTGTAAAGAACTAACGGTTCTTACAAATTCTTTACCGATAGTCAATTTGTTGATTGGATGCTCAGGCATTAATCTGGTGGTTTTTGGGGGCACATTGCGTGATTCTGAGCTTTCTTTCATCGGCCATATAACGGAAAAAGCATTAAGCGAGGTTCGTGCAGATAAAGTGATCATGGGTACAAGAGCTATCAGCCTGGAACAAGGGATTACAAATGATTATATGGCTGAAACTTTAACTGACAGAGCGATTATCCAAATTGGACAGAAAGTAATTCTTGTAGTGGATCACACTAAGTTTGGAACGATATCTACTGCATTTCTGGCTCCAATTGAGGATATCGATGTAATCGTGACGGATAAAGAAACTGACAAAGAGTACATTGAATTATTAGGAGAAAAAGGAATTGAAGTTGTCTTGGCTTGAAGATAATTCAAGCGTAAAAAAATTACATGAGGTGAAAATGGAAGATAAAAACCAGTTTACCAAGGAAGAGATATTTTCCCAAACGAAAGCATGGGCGGGCGCATTAAGGGAAGTTGAATCAAAGAAGAAGGCGCTGGCTGAATTTGATCTTGAGAATTATGATCAGGTTCTATTTACAGGATGTGGTTCCACTTATTATCTTTCTATTGCTGCAGCCAGCCTCTTTCAAAGCCAGACTGGAGTCATGTGCAAGGCTGTTCCGGGGGGGGAAATATTGATGAACCCGGACACGGTTTACAAAGGCAGTAATAATTTATTATTCGCGATCAGCCGGTCAGGATCTACTACTGAGACTGTGTACGCTGTTGAGCAATTCCGGAAGGATAAAGGCGGAAAAGTAATTTGCATTACTAATTACAGTGATCAGCCATTACTAAAATTAGCCGACCTGGGATTTTCCATTGAGGAAGGTCAGGAACAAAGTATCGCCCAGACTCGATCGTTTTGCTCGATGTATGTAGCTGCTACAGCAATTGCTATGCTTTTATCCGGGAATGATGCCCTGTTCAATGAGATGAAAAAACTGCCGGAGATTGGGAAAGCATTAATGGATAAGTATCATGATTTTGCCAAACAAATTGGTGAAAAAGTGGACTTTGACCGCTTCTATTTCCTTGGCAGCGGATTTCGGTATGGATTGGCATGTGAAGCTAACCTAAAGATGAAAGAGATGACCCTTACGCATACAGAACCGTTTTACTTCTTAGAATTTCGACACGGCCCAAAATCGATGGTGACTAATAAGACGGTAGTTGTTGGAATGCTTTCAGAATCTGGACGAGAATATGAAGAAAAAGTTCTGGATGAAATGAAAGGGATCGGTGCAACAATCTTTTCAATTGGTGAAAAGAATGCAGATATATCTTTTGAGAGTGATCTTCCTGAGGTTATCCGCAACATCTTGTACTTACCACTTTTGCAAGTTATGGCTTATTACCGATCACTAAAGAAAGGGTTGAATCCAGATAAACCAAGAAATCTATCAACCGTCGTTTTTTTAGATTAGATTAAACGAATACTCAAAAGGAGGTGTATCGGAAACTATAAATTTGAATTTGATCAGTCATATGTTAAAAACAATTAAGGAGTAAAGAAATGAAAAAGAAAACTATTTGGGTTTTAAGTGCAGTGCTGATTTTGGCCATGGTATTTGGGATCTCTTCATGTGCTCCTGCACCCGCTGAATCGGCCGAAGAAGTTGTTGAAGAAGTTGTTGAAGAAGTTGTTGAAGAGGTGGTGGAAGAGAAGCCAATGAAAATCGCTTATCTTGCACAAGCTGCTTTCGCAAACGATTTCACTCTCTCAGAATACTACGGCGTTGTGGATTCAATTGAAGCAGCTGGATACGAAGCTGTGGTTTACAATCCTGATTTCGACGGCGCAGAGCAAATCAATATGATGGAGGATGCAATTGCTGAAGGCGGCCTTGCAGGCATTATTGTGCACCCAATTGACTCAGCTCTGATAGTGAATGCTATTGAGAATGCAAACGAAGCTGGAATTCCAGTTGTGAATATTGTTGCTGGATCCACAGGCGGTGACGTGCTAGTTACGGTTCGAAATGATACCGCAGCTGAAGGAACAAATGCCTGCGCAGTGGTTGTCGCCGGATTGGAAGCAAAATACGGTGAAGTAAAAGGTAAAGTGCTTGAGGTTCACGGTGGCCTGCAAGATGATGTAGCCAAAGGCCGTTCGGCAGGTTTTATGGGATGTATTGCCGATTACCCGAATGTGGAAGTAGTCACTACTTCAGCTGATGGTTGGTCATTAACTCTGGCAGAATCCGGCACGCGTGATGCGCTGACCGCCAACCCAGATGTTGATGCAATCTATTCACACGCAGACTATTTCAATGATGCAATTGAGGCAGGCTTAGTGGCAGCTGATAAACTGTATGCACGCCCAGATGAAAAACACATTATCTGGACCAGTATTGATGGCGCTGGACATGCACTTGAACGCATTAAAAACGGTATCATGGATCAAACATCTGCTAACCCGAACTACGCCTACGGCGAATGGGCAATGAAATTCCTTGTTGATTTCATTGACAACGGTAATAAGCCAGTGGTTGGCACCGTTTATGAAGAGGCAAATACTGCCTGGTCACCTGCAAGAGTAGAAGAAGGTGCAGCAGGACCTCATATGATCATGACCCCATTTAATGTGACACCGGAAACAGCCGATGCAGAATTCCTGTGGGGCAACCAAGTTTGGGAAAAACCTGAATAAGGATATTTTTTCCTTGTGAGAAGGAAACAATCTCACTGTAAAATGTAAATATGGAGGCATGTGCGAGGTGAAATTACACATGCCTCTAAAAAAAGATCAACTGATTGAGGTATTGATGCAAAATGGTGATGTGATTATCCATTTATCTGGAATCAATAAACGGTTTGGCATGGCACAAGTTTTATCTGATGTCAATTTTGACTTGCGCCAGGGTGAAGTGCATGCATTGGTGGGTGAAAATGGTGCAGGTAAGACTACGTTAATGAACGTGTTGTATGGATTAGTTCCCCGCGATAGTGGAGAGGTGTTTATCAGAGGAAACCGATTCGGCAGTGTAACAACCAGCAAAGTAAAGAAAGCAGGTGTGGCGTTGATCCCACAGAAGCTTCAGATGCTCTCAAATCTATCGGTCGCGGAAAATTTATTTATTAATTTATGGCCGCGAAGTAAGAAAACAGGACTTATTAGCTGGAAACAAATGGAAGCGCAGGCTGAAAAATTGCTTGTGAAAGTAAATCTATCTATAGACCCAAAAAGGAAGATGAGCACTCTCAGTTATGTGGACCAACAGATGGTCGTGATCACGAGAATGTTGTTTGCGGAAAAAGCAGATGTAATTCTGCTGGATGAACCGACTGCTCCCCTTGTTGAACGGGAGATTAACCTTCTGTTTGAATTTATTGAGTCATTGAAAAAAGATGGATACAGCTTTATATATATNTCTCATTTCTTGAATGAGGTTTTTCGGATATGTGACCGCGCCACCGTGTTGAGAGATGGAAAAGTTGTTTTTACCCGAGACGTGAAATCCCTTACTATGAGTGAATTAATTACTGGGATGGTGGGTGAGGACGTGGAACTATTTCCGAAAAGAAAACATAAAATTGAAGAACCGATTTTCCAAGTTAATAATCTTAATGTTTCCCCGCTTATTAAAGATTTCAACCTCACTTTATGCAGAGGAGAAATACTGGGAATTGCAGGTATCAAAGGATCGGGAAGGACGGAATTAGCNCGCGCTATCTGTGGCCTTGATGTTAAACAGGGCGGAGAGATCTTCTTGGAAGGGAACTTGCTTAAGATTAGAGATGTGGAAGATGCGCTTTCATGTGGTGTAGGTTATTTGACTGAAGACAGGGTCAAATGGGGCCTGGTCGGGGTTAGGCCTCTTTATGAAAATGCAACTCTTACATTCCTGAAGAAAATAACCTCAAAACTTGGTTTGATCAAACAAAAAGAGGAAATGGAAACCGTCAGAGGTTTTATCAAGACATATGATATTCGCACAACAGGCCCGAAACAGAGTGCCAGGAATTTAAGCGGTGGTAACCAGCAAAAAGTGATCCTGTCAAAACTGCTTGGGGCAGACCTAAAAATATTATTTCTGGATGACCCCACTTTTGGGGTTGATGTTAAGGCAAAAACCCATGTCTACCGAATTATGAACGATTTCGTTGAAAGTGGCAATTCAATCGTACTGATCAGTTCTGATGTGTTTGAGATGGTTGCAATGTGCGACCGCATTCATATCCTGCGGGATGGCTCAGTGGGGGAAACTTATGAAAGAGGAAGAATAACTGAAAAATACCTTCAGGAGGTTTTAGCACATGAATCTTAATAAAAAATTTGAGAGTATTTTCCCTGTAAAAAAAGAGAAGAGAACACGGTCAACTATCGTGGTGCTGCTCCTGGATAATTTTGTGTGGTTGCTGGTTGCCGTGCTGCTAATCGTGGCGTATTTCACCACACCGGTATTCTTTAAATCATCTAACCTTGTCAATATTCTGACACAGTCTTCCGTTCTAGCCATGTTGGTTTTAGCAGAAACAATCTGCTTAATCAGTGGATATTTTGATATGTCGATTGAATCCACCCTTATCTTCACGTCTGTCTTTGCTGCATGGCTGATGGCTCCACATCCGGCGGCATCGGGGTTGGAGCTTAATGGGATAGTTGGGATATTTGCCATCATGGCAGCTGGAGCTATTATTGGAGCAGTGAATGGGTTTCTGATCGCATACATGAAGATGAACGCATTCATTGCCACGCTAGCCATGTCCATTTTCCTTCTGGGTAGTTGTGTTACGATTTCGCAAGGCAACACAATCGGTCCNTTCCCAGATTCATTCGCGTTTTTTGGTGAAGGTAAAATAGGTCCGATTCCGGCTCCTATTGTGGTGCTAGTGGCTGTTTATATAATATTCAACTTCGTTCTTAAGCGAACACCGTTTGCTCGGAAATTATACGCAGTGGGAGGAAATCCGAATGCCGCGCAAGCATCGGGTGTTAATGTAAAACGAGTTGTATTTTCTGCATATGTACTTAGTGGTTTGATCTCAGCCATTGGTGGGCTGGTGCTTTCTGGAAGAATGGGGTCAGCGGTCCTCCACATGACGAGAGACAATTTGATGTATGCTTTCGCAGCAGCCGTGATTGGCGGTGTTAGTCCCTTTGGAGAAGGGCGCATTGTCAGCGTGTTCGGTGGGGTAATATTGCTCATGATGATAAATAAATTATTGATCATCGCGCATGTGGACCCTTTCTTGATCACCGGCGCATCTGGTCTGATCATTTTTATCGCTATGCTGATTTTAACAATTAAACAGAATTTGATTCTGGAGGATTAAGCAATGCAAAATACACCAATTTCCGACTCAATCCGAACCCAGAAAAACACACAAAAATTTCAGTCTATCCTGGCAGAAAATTTTGTGTGGGTGCTTGTGCTAATTGTCTCTTTTATCGCATATCTTATTACTCCAGTATTCTATTCAATCAACAACCTGAGTAACCTGTTGGTAACATCAACCATACTCGGCATTCTGGTGCTCGGTGAGACACTGGTTCTGATGACTGGTAATTTCGATAATTCTTTAGAGATTACCTTAATGTTCACAGCGATGGTGGCAGCCTGGTTAACAGTTGACCATACATACGCTTCGGGATTACTACTTTCCCCATTTTGGGGAATTGTCATTATGCTTGGAGTTGGTGCGGCTATAGGTGCGGTAAACGGTATTTTTGTTGGCTATATTGGCATGCAGCCATTCATTACCACGTTTGCCACCTCTGTGGTTGTAACGGGTATTAGCATTCTAACAACTGGTGGGTCTATTCTAACACCTTACCCTGAGAGTTATATTATTCTCGGTCGGGCGCAGGTTGGACCATTTCCGTTATCGGGTTTACTCGTCATCGGGCTCTATTTTGTGTTTCATATCATTCTCAAATATACACCTCTTGGAAGCGCTTATATGTTGTTGGTGGAAATATAGAAGCAGCCAAAGCGCTTGGTGTGGATGTGAAGAAAACGCAATTGATCGCTTTTGTATTAGCTGGTATATTGTCGGCTATTGGCGGGTGGATATTAAGTGGACGCTTAAACAGCGCTTCTTCGCAAATGTCAAGCAACCAGCTTTTGCTTGCTTTTGGAGCGGCAGTTATCGGTGGAGTGAAATTGGGCGGAGGTGAAGCGAAAGTTTCTGGCATGTTCGGTGGTGTTCTTCTAATCGCCTCTATTTACACATTGATGAATTTAGCACAGGTTGATGTGTATTTCATAAGAGCAATGACCGGGCTGGTGATCCTGGGTGCGATGTTATTTGATGCTATCCGATCCGGAGCTTTTTTGAAGGCAAGGAATTAGAACTTAGTTTTTTATAAAAAGAAGGATAAATAAGACCTCACCATTACGGTGAGGTTTTATTTTATGAAAGATTGTCATATATATTAATAAAGNCCTACCTGAAATTTTTTACACACTNATAGGTAGANATATTCGAGATATTTGAAAAAATATTCATGCAAAATTGAGCCGCATTTCCCTGTTTTCTTTTGATACCCCTGAGGGAATAACGGACATGACGGATAATTAGCTCNCTGTCTGTGGAACAGGATGTTACAGGTTTCTCGCGATGCACCAGGATAGGCAGCCCCTGCGAAGAAGAACATGAAAATGATTTGTGTGGGGGCCATGGCTATTGTAAAAATATACTAGAATTGTTCAAACCTAAAAAAATACTGATTCTACAAAACGTAATTAGTTAAAGAAGGAGATTAGATGATCGTACGGATGTGGCATGGACGTGTGCTGACAAGCAAGGCGCGATCGTATCGAACGTTTTTGAATGAACGGGCTATCCCCGATTATCAATCGGTAGAAGGAAATATCAGCGTCTATGTTCTGGAACGTGAGGAAGGTGAAATTACCCATTTTATCACTATGACTTTTTGGGAAAATATGGATGTGATAAAGGGTTTTGCGGGAGACGATGCGGAACTGGTAAAATACTATCCTGAAGATAAGGGCTTTTTACTTGAATTTGAACCCCGGGTCGTGCATTATGAGGTGGCAGGGCAATCTTAGCGTGTGTTGCTTCCTTTATTCACAACTACGCTTATGAGAAATTCCCTGCGAGATAAACTTACCTCCTTTTTATAACCGTGCTAATTTTTAGTTCTTCTTTATTGATGATTCGCTGAATATTGCCGCGATGCAGGTAAAAAACGAGGACGGTCAGGCAAACGCTCATTAGAGTGAAGATAATCGGATATCCTAATATATAAGTCACAATAGGCAGCGTGGTAAAAGTGGTGAATGAACCAATAACAATATAATCAGCCAGCAGCGCAGGAACAACCACCAGAAGTAAAAAAAATGTTCCCAGTTTCCAGTTTAAACCAAACATCATTCCCACCAGGGTGGCTACGCCTTTTCCTCCTCGAAATTTCATATAAAAAGGGAAGATGTGTCCAATAATTGCCATCATGCCGGAGAGATAGGCTAAATCAGGGTTGTTGGGATAAATCCACTTCACAACTAAAACAGCCAAGATCCCTTTAAGAACATCTACTGAGGCAACAATGAACCCGTATTTCCACCCCATAATGGCTGTGATATTTGAGGCACCCGCGTTGCCAGAGCCGTGTTCGCGAATATCCATTTTTCCAACCATCTTGCTGATTAAGTATGCGGATTGGATACACCCGAAGGCATAGCCGATTAAGATGGTGATAATTGTTTGCTTGACCATTCATTTACTCCTTGTGGTAGCTTAGTTTGTCCGTGACGCATTTGAAAATTCTTGTGCGATAAGCTTGACAGACAAATTTATTTCTCTAATTTTACCGCGTCTCCCAAGAAACAAGAAAATTGTACTAATAATCCGCCCTTCATCTCATCTGGTTTTAATATCTTTATTTCATTGAAAATTAATTGCACTCATTTGGTTTGTTTTGAAAATTCTTTCACAGCGAGTGGATGCATTGGATTACCTCACGTTACGTTAGCATGAATCGAGCCCTATTCCTCTTGAGAGGAAATGGCGATTTCTCAATTAAGATTCTA
>JGI24724J26744_10000616_pt1 | contig 25332 bp, 26 predicted proteins | sample Cruoilmetagenom7_FD_26744 | JGI IMG/M metagenome (IMG submission 26744) | reverse complement strand
AAACCCCTCCAGAGCCCCCCCCAACTGCCTCAGATCGATCATCCCAGCCCCACCCATGACTTGCACCGCATTCTGCCCACACAACGCCTGCGGGGCCTGTCGCTCGGCCCCGAGGAACTCGAACCGTCCTTGGCCGCAACAAGGACACTCCGGATCCTTCGCAGACGACAAATCAATCCGAGTCCGCGACCCCTCCCACAGATCAAAGCTCAACATCGAACCCATCACCCGATCATCGTGCCCAAAGAGAATCTTCATCGCCTCAGCCGCCTGATAGCTCGCGATGATCGAAGACACCGGCGCCAGCACCCCCGCCGACTCACAAGTCGGCTGCGTCCCAGCCCTCGGCGGGTTCGGCTGGATACACCGCAAGCAGGGCCCATCACCCGGTGTAAACACCGCCGCCGACCCCTGCGTCGAAATCGCCCCCCCATACACATAAGGCACACCAAGCTTCACCGAGCAATCATTCATCAAAAACCGCGTCTCAAAGTTGTCCGTCCCATCAATCAACACATCAGGTTTCCCATTGGAACCAATCAACTCAAGCGCATTGCCCGAACTGAAATCCGCAATATGCGCATGAACCGTCACCTCAGAGTTCACCGCCAAAAGCCGATCCCGCCCCGCCATCGCCTTAGGCTTCTTAGCAACCGCATCCGCCTCACAAAACAAAGGCTGCCGATGCAGGTTCGACATCTCAACAAGATCCCGATCAATAATCGTCACCGTCCCCACACCAGCCCGAACAAGTAAATCCGCCGAAACACACCCCAGCGCACCCACCCCCACGATGCACGCATGAGATTCTGATAATCGTTTCTGTCCCTCAGCCCCGACATAACCGACGCGTTGTTGGCGGGCGTACCGATTTGTAGCGTTCTTAGCCATACCTGAGGATATGACTCCGGGTATGCTCTGTGCATGACCCACTGCCAATCAGAGAACAACTTTCCAACCCCAGGCCTCGCCTGGACCGCCCCCAGCCCCCTCGACTGCCAACTCGAATCCGAGCGACTCATCATCCGCGCCTACCGGCTCGACGACGCCCAAGAAGTCTTCGACGCCATCAACGAATGCCGCGACGACCACCTCCTCCCCTGGATGCCCTGGGCCAAGGACAATCACCGCACCCTCGAATCCACCACCAAATACATCTGCGAACAGATGCTCGCCCTCGCAAACCCCGCCACCTTCGCCAATGTAGGCACCGCCGTCTTCTGCAAAGAAACCAACCGTTTCCTCGGCGGAGCAGGGGTCCACGATGTCAGAACAGACACCGCCTCCTGCGAAACCGGGTACTGGATCCGCAAAGACGCCACAGGCCACGGCTACGCCCGCGAAGCCTGCGCCCGATCCATCTCATGGGCACTCGCCCCCCAAGCCCAAGCCGGCCTCGGGCTCAACCGCGTCCGCATCTACTGCTCGGGCGCAAACGCCCCCTCCGTCAAAACCGTCGAAGGCCTCAACATCCAAAAAGAAGTCCACCAACGCAAAGACTACTGCATCGAAACCCTAGGCCCAACCGACCGCATCGGATGGGGCGTCATGCACGACGAATGGGATTGTCAAAACCATTGCGTAATCAAACCAGCGTAATCACACTAATCTCCGGCGGCACCCCCACCCGCACCGGAAGCATCGACATCCCAACCCCACGCGAAATCAGCACCCTGAACGCGGGCCCCTCCACAAGCCCACCCGCATACTTCTGCCCATACCAGCTCGGCACAATCGGAGTCCCCAAAAACGGAACCCGCACCTGTCCCCCATGCGTGTGCCCAGAAATCATCAGATCAACCCGAGGCGAATCCTGCTGAGTGAGCCCATAAATCTCAGCCGTATCCGGATTATGCGCCAGCACCAGCCGCGGCGTCCCCGCTTCCACATCCCGGAACGCCCGATCAACATCCACAACCCCATCCGTCAAATCCCCAAGCCCAACAACCGCCAGCCCAAACCCAGAATCAGCACCAACCACCGACCGACTGACCGGGTCAATCCACACCCGATCATTATCAATCATCCGCACCCCAACATCCCTCAAAGTCGTCGACATCAATTCCCCATCCCCCCACCAATCATGATTCCCCAAAACCCCGATCACCCCCATCGGACACCCCTCAACTAGAGGCCGACACAACTCGGCTGCCCGCTGGTTCTCGCTCGTCCCATCATGCACATGATCCCCCGTCAGCACAATCAAATCAGGCCCAAGCTCCAACGCCTTCCGGTACGCCTCCACCACAAACGACTCCGGAATCCGAGGGCCCAAATGCGTGTCCGAAACCTGAACGATCCGAAGCCCATCCAGTGATCTCGGCAACCCCTCAATCGGAATCGTGTACTCCCGAACCTTGATCGACCAAGGCTCAACAAGCGTCGCATACCCAGGCGCCCCCGCAGCAGCAACCGCAACTCCCCCAAAGGTCGAGTTGGCCATAAACGCACGCCGGCCCGGATTCACCAGTTCATCTTCATCCCCAACCACAACACCCCGCTTCCCCGCAATCAATCCGCGCACCTTCCAAAGCACAAGCCCCCCAATAACCAGATACCCCCACCCAATGATGTTGGCCAGCAAGATCGAGCCCGGATCTGATTTCCCGTCCCCGATACCCCCTACATGAATCACATACGCCGTCGCCCACCCCGGCAGTGAAACGATCCAAGCAAAGTTCCCCAGCAGCCGGACCAACCCATCAGCCCCCACCGCCCATGACTGGATCGTCACCCAAGACCCAACCCCAGCCCCGACCATCCAGATCACAACACAACCCAATATAACCCGCCGACTCAATCGCATACCTCTGTATCGGAAACATCCACCCCCGGTTCGACTAGACCACAAAAAAACCCGAAGCAAACGCTCCGGGTTCTTATGATTTCGATTATCTGGTCTATTAGCGTGCGAAGTGAGCAAACGCCTTGTTTGCTTCAGCCATGCGGTGAACCTGGTCCCGCGTAGTCATCGCCTTGCCCTCGCCTCGTGATGCAGCCCAAAGCTCGTCAGCAAGCTTCTCGTGCATCGGACGCCCCTTCTCTGAGCGAGACGCAGCGATGATCCAGCGGAACGAGAGCGACTGCTGACGCTTCGGATTCACCTGCATCGGCACCTGGTAGTTGGCACCACCGATACGCTTCGAACGGACTTCAACATATGGCTTGACATTCTCTACAGCACGACGGAACACCTGGATGCCGGACTCGCAACCCTCGACCGCGTCGGGGTACTGCTTGAGACGATCATCCATCACATCGATCGCGTCATAGACAACGCGGAGTGCCGCGGTCTTGCGACCCGAGAACATGATGCAGTTGGTAAACTTGGCCAGAACCTTGTCATTGAACTTGGGATCTGGACGGAGTTGTGCTTCTGAGTTGGTAATGCGACCTGACATGGGTCATCTCCTTGTGGCTCATCTGTTCCGCTCTCTAAAAAGAGTCAGAACCGTGTTCACCCCGTAGCTGAGAACGCCCGGGATTACTTGCCTGCCCCATCACGACGACGGGGCATGGTATGTTATTTTACTTGCCCTTTTTGGCACCGTACTTCGAACGACCCTGCTTGCGATCATCAACACCAAGGGTATCGAGTGCACCACGGACGATGTGGTAACGAACACCGGGAAGGTCACGCACACGCCCGCCGCGAACGAGGACGATGGAGTGCTCTTGAAGGTTGTGGCCTTCGCCACCAATGTATGCGGTCACTTCTTTGCCGTTGGACAAACGAACACGAGCGATCTTCCGCAAAGCAGAGTTCGGCTTCTTCGGGGTCGTTGTCTTCACAGTCAAACACACACCGCGTCGCTGCGGGCTGTTATCCAAATCCCGTGAGTTGGACTTGGTCGTGGGTGACTTGCGAGGTTTGCGTACGAGCTGATTAATCGTCGGCATAGAGCTTAATCCTGACCTAAAGGGTCTCTCCGAAACCAGAACCCTCAGCAGACACCGCGCCTGCCGACGATCAAAGTCGGGTCTGTAGTGTAGCCCCCCAACCACCCAAAGCATCCCCCGAAGTAAGAATTCCCCCCTACCATCGCCCCATGACCCCCCAAAGCACCCCACCGAATACTCAAAAATCCGGCAATTCCGACATCGACCCCACCGGGATCACCGTTTTCGAGTTCCAAGAACTCATCAGAACCCGCTATTTTGACTCAGACAACGCCCGAGGCACCGCAGGCACCTTCCTCTACCTCACCGAAGAGTTCGGAGAACTCGCCACCGCCCTGGCCAACAACAACCGCAAAGACAAGCCCCCAACCACCGCCGAACGCGAAAACCTCGAAGAAGAGTTCGCTGATGTCCTCGCCTGGCTCGCCACCCTAGCCAATATCAACCAAATCGACCTCGCCCAGACACTCATCAAATACACCGACTTCACAAGAGTCCAAGGCGTCAAAGACTAACCCCCTAAAAACCAACAGGCTGGACCACCGATTCCTGCTCAGGATCTTCGTCGGAAACCGTGCAGGTCGTCACCCTAACCGGGCGATAAATCTCGATCGCAAGCGTGTCGTCATCAGGCGGAATCCCGCCTCGATGGAACGCCACCTCACGCAGGATCCGCTCAGACCACACCCCCTGGGTATGCTCCGTTTCATCAGCACCGAGCGGGTGCGAAGACGCGAGAATCCGACGGAGCCCCTCAATATTGAGCATCTTCCCGTCAGCGGACCGAGCCTCGGTCGCACCATCGGTATACGCGATCAGCGTATCGCCGGGACCAAACTCAATCTCCGCCTGCATCGGATCAAAGTCTTTGTCCTTGCACGCCCCGAGCATAAAGGTCGTCGATTCCAGATCCTGAATACTCCCGTCAACCCCCCGCAAAAACGATGGAGGATGACCACCCGACGCGTACTCAAGAATGTTCTTCGAACCAATCACCCGGAAACACACCGCCGTCGCAAAGATCGAGTGCTTCGAAAGCGTCAGATTAATGTACCGATTCAGATGACTCAGCAACTCGCCAGGCGAGATATCAGGCTGCTCAGCAAACCGCAGATCAATCTCCCCATGCAATCGATTCACCGTCAAAGCCGCCGGGATCCCATGCCCCGTCACATCTATCACCGCAACAGACAAGGTCTCGTTGCCATCAGCATCGGTCTGCGAATACCGAGCAAACAGATAATCCCCCCCAATCTGACGCATCGGCTCGTACCGATACACAAACTGGACCTGCCCCGTCGTCTTGGGAGGCGGGAACAACGCCTCATGAATCTGCCTCGCGTACGCAAGCTCCTGCCGCAGCATCCCGTACCGCTGATTCAAGAACCGGTTCGTCGATTTCTGAATCCGTTGGCTGTGCTTATACCCGGAGATCAACAACGCGGGTGTATTGAGCACCAGCGTACTAATCCCAAAGAACACCGACTCTCCGATCTGATCACCCTCAAACGCAATATGGCTTAAAAAACTTGCCCCCACCACGATTCCCACCGGAGCAAGCGCCTGCTTCACAGTCCAAGGGAACACACTGCACGCAACAAAGTGCGACACCACAAACACCCAGATCCCCCCAGACATCAGCGAAGGCTCCAGAACTCGCAGCCCCACAGCAACAAGACCGTTGAGAATAATCAACCCGATCGAGAGCCTCACCACACGCTGGTCGCTCACCCGCTTCTCGATGACCATCACCATCACGGCGACATAAATCGCAATCCACACCCCGTAGGTCACCAGAAACAACGCCTTCTCGGTCCCGTTGTTCAGTAGGTTCGAAATCTGAGAGCTTCGCGCCATCATCACGATCGCGTACACAAACGATATGAGTAAAATCCCGCCCCACACCGAAGTGAACCAGATCAGCCGCTTCCGCAACAACTGGCTCGTCTCCAGATGAAATGATCGACGGAACTCCGTGGTCTCAATGCTGCCAGACTTGGACAATCAGTTTCCTTTCAACAGATCAACACAAAGGGTACTGTACGCTCACTCACCCTGCGGACGATACACATCCACAATCAGCATATCATCATTGACCACCCCTTCGCAATAGCGCTCCACAGATCGACGTACCAATTCAGGCCATCGCTGCCCGGGTTCGATCCATCCGCCCTCAATAACACCCCGAATCCCCTCGATCCCAAACATCTCACCCTTGCCCCCCCTCGCCTCGGTAATTCCATCGGTAAAGGCTATCAACGCATCCCCAGGCTTAAACCCGAACCTCTCTACACCCCACTCAATCGTCGCCGTCTCACCAATCCCCATCAAAGGCCCGGTCGCATCAATCTGAGTAATACTCCCAGATCCCTCCCGGAGCAACGCCCCTGGATGACCCGCATTAGAAATTAACAGGGTGCACTCAACCGGATCAATCCGAGCCGCGATCCCAGTCACCAACACCGGAGCATCAGGATTGGTCACACAGATGTACCGATCCAACGCCGACAAGAGTTCATCAGGATGAATCCCCGGGTTCTCCCCGACCAGTTGCATCAGCTCCCCCTGCAACCGGTTCACTGTCAACGCCGCCGGGATCCCATGCCCGGAAACGTCAAGCAGCACCACAAGCAACGGAGAGTCCGTCCCCGCATTCTGAAGTGAAGCAAACAAATAATCCCCACCAATCTGACTCATCGGACGGTACGAATACGCAAACCGCACCGCCCCAGTCGTCCGAGGCTGCGGAAACGCACGCTCATGAATGTGCTTAGCCGCAAGCAACTCCTGACTGATCCGCTCATACCGCGTCTGAAAGTAATCAATCTCGAACCGATCACGGATCCGAGTCGTCCGGAAGAACGACACCATAATCCCAGGAATCACCACCGACACATACCCAAAAACCCGCCCCCAAATCGAGAACTCAAACCCCGGCGTCACCGCCAGAAGCGTCACCGTCGAGCCAATAATCCAGATCCCCGCAAGCCCCAGCGTCTGCCGCGGCGACCAAGGCAGCAATGAAGCACCAAGCGTAAGCACAATCAAAATCCCCGCAAGCGCGTTACTCCCAGGCCCAGAATCAAGCCCCAAGCTCCACCGCAACATCACCGCCGTCCCCTCGAGCAACACAACCAAAAGCGTTAATCGAACGCACCACTTCCCGCTCGGTTTGAGCACAAAGATCAAACCAATCGCGATCACATAGATCGACAACCACGCAGCCTCTAGCCCAATCGCACCCGAAAGCCTCACTGAGAACCCAGATCCAGAATCAGATCCAGAACCAATGTCAATCCCCGAGTATTGCACCCACCGCATCAGAATTAAGACAGAGCCCAAAAGCGAACTCATCGTCAAAAAATGAACCGCATTCCGCCGCACCGCAGAATTAGGCGTCCCGGTAAGCATCTCCGCACTCGTCGTCGAGAACGAAGCAACAAAGGATTGAAAGGTCGGTGAATGCACTGATTGAGTCTATGCACATGCCAACACAGTTCAATGAATAGCTCGTCATCCTTAAACCGAAATCAGACACAGACTGATGGCGTATTTGTTCTGAATGAACTCATTTATCCGATTTTTATCACGATTAATCTTGTATGAGAAGCGTCATCAAGGTACGCTCGCAACACCGTTATGGCTCATCAACCCAAATATCACGATGCTTCACAATCATAGAACAAAAAGCAAAACCCACACATGAATAATCCCAACACGAAGTACCCACGACCTCTCCGCGCCGCCCTCATCGTCGCATCAACAATATCCGCCCCAGCCCTCGCCGGGTTCGGCCAAGACCAAACCTTCCAGATCCCCCTGCCCGATGTGGGAACCGAGTTCTTCTTCAACAACGGCATCGTACCCCACTCAAACAAATTCGACGGCAAAACAGTCATCGACGCACACATCAACATCGTCCTCGATGTCTTCCAAACAGAACCAAGCGACCCACGCATCAGCTCCGCCGCCTTCTTCCAAAGTGAAGTCATTGTCCCCGTAGACATCGACCCCCACACCGAAGGCAACCAGTTCCTCAATGTCATCACCACCGGAGAATCGGAAGGGTGGTCAGGCACAGGAACCTTTACCCTCTCACGCCCCATCGAAGAACTCATCGGCGGCAAATGGTCATCCCCCACCTTCTACTCCGCATCAACATACGAAGGTATCAGCGCAGATGAAATCGTCATCGGCACAATCAACCCCAACAAAAGCTTCATCACCATCACCGTCGCATTCAGGGACCACCCTTGCCAACCTGATATAAACGATGACAACACCCTGGACTTCTTTGATATCAGCGCCTTTCTAAATGCATTCACAGCAGGAGACCCCATCGCAGATTTCAACAGCGACGGCCAGTTCGACTTCTTTGATATCTCAGCCTTCCTCAACGCATACTCGGCAGGGTGCCCATAACGAATCAATCATCAACACAAAAACGCCCGGCCACCATGGACCGGGCGTTTTTAATGATCTGATAGATGATCGCACAACAGAACACACTTCGAGATTCAACTCCCAGATTCTCGATCAGTGCCTCTATTCGTCCCCGGAACCCAAAGCACATCCCCCTTGCCTCCCATTCCCCCATCATTGGCCGCCCGCCCAAGCACAAACAACAAATCGCTAACCCGATTCAAATACATCATCGTCAACACAGAGGTCCGCTCAGGATCAACCTCAATCAGCTCCGCCACCCCCCGCTCCGCACGCCGGCACACCGTCCGCGCCACATGCAAAGAACTCGCCAAAGCCGTCCCACCAGGCAGCACAAAGCTTGTCAACGCCCCCAAATTCTTATTCCACACATCAATCGCCTCTTCAAGCCGATCCACCTGCCCCTGCGTCACCCGAAGCACCATCGCCGGGTCCTCATCCGCCTTGATCGGCGTGCACAGATCAGCCCCAAGATCAAACAAATCATGCTGGATTGATTCAAGCAACCCCTTCATCTTCCCATCCCCCCCAATACCCCCAGCATGCACAATCGCGACCCCGATCACCGCATTGGCCTCATCTACCCCGCCATACGATTCCACCCGCAGATCCGATTTATGCACCCGCTCCCCGCCCCCGAGCCCCGTTGTCCCAGAATCGCCCGTCCGTGTGTAGATTTTGGTGAGTTTGACCATACGAATAGTGTATCCTAAATGCTGCATCCCCGGAGCCTCATATGACGACCCAACTCCAGCAATCAGACCGAGGCCTCACCCGTGTCTGGGATTGCTCGCGCGTCACCTCAGACGACTCCCAAAGCCTAGTAGACCGCGTCATGGCCGCCCGAGGCCTCACCGACACCCAATCCAGCAACGCCTTCCTCAGCCCAACCCTCGCGGGACTCCACAACCCCTCCCTCATCCCAGACCTCGACAAAGCCGCAAAGCGCATCCTCGATGCCATCGAAAACAACGAACCAATCACAATCTTCGGCGATTATGATGTCGACGGCATCACCGCCTCCACCATCCTCTACCACATGCTCGGTGTCATCACGCCAAACACCAAAGTCAACACCTACATCCCCCACCGCCTCGACGAAGGCTACGGCCTCAACGAAACAGCCATCCAAACACTCGCCGATTCAGGTGCCAAAGTCATCATCACCGTCGACTGCGGCATCACCGCCACCTCCCCAGCAATCCGCGCCAAAGAACTCGGCATCGACCTCATCATCACCGACCACCACAACCCGCCCTCCGATCTAGCCGACATGCCAGACGCCTACGCCGTCGTCCACCCGCGCCGCCCAGACTCAACCTACCCCTTCGGCGAGCTCTGCGGCGCAGGAGTCGCCTACAAACTCGCCTGGCGGCTCGCCACCCTCCACTGCAACTCCGAAACCGTCACCCCCGCACTCCGCACCACCCTCGTAGATCTTCTCGTCCTCGCCGCCCTAGGCACCATCGCCGATGTCGTCCCCCTTGTAGACGAAAACAGAGTCATCACCAAGTTCGGCCTCGCCCGAATCAAAGCCACCCCAATCGTCGGCCTCCGAGCACTCATCGAAGCCTCAGGACTCGCCACCGACCAAGTTGACGCCGAAGCTGTAGGTTTCAGACTAGCCCCAAGACTCAACGCCATAGGCAGGCTCGGGCACGCCGAGGGCGCCCTCGAACTCATGACCACCGCAAGAGGACAACGCGCCATCGACCTCGCCGATCAACTCTCAACTCTCAACGACGACAGGCGGGCCACCGAACAACGCATCCTCAAACAAGCCCTCGAAATGGCCGAACAAGCAGGCATGACCAACCCCGACAAACGCGCCATCATCCTCGCCCACGAGGACTGGCACCCCGGAGTTGTAGGCATCGTCTGCTCAAGACTCGTCGAACGCTTCGCCCGCCCCACGATCCTCATGCAACGCAAGGACGGCCTCTGCAAAGGATCAGCAAGATCCCTCGAAGGATTCTCGATCCNCGCCGCCCTCGAATCCTGCTCCGATCACCTCAAAACCTTCGGCGGACACGACATGGCCGCCGGCCTCTCCCTAGACGATTCCAACTACGACAACTTCGTCGAATCCATGCTCACCTGCGCCAACACCAACCTCGCCCCAGAAGACCTCATCCACACCCTCAAAGTAGACGCCGTCGCCCGAGTAGACGAACTCACCGAACGCACCCTCACCACCCTAGAGCAACTCGCCCCCTTCGGTGCAGGCAACTCCCGCATCAAAGTCCTCATCCAAGGTGCAAAGCTCAACGGCCGCCCAGAACCCTTCGGAAAAACCGGCGCCCACCTCTCCCTCAAAATCGGCGACTCAAAAAACAGCTCCCAAATCATCCGAGTCATCGGCTGGAGCTGGTGGCAAAAAGCCCGGGACATCGGCCCGGGCTCAGTAGTTGATCTTGTTGTCGAGCCAAAGCTCTCACGCTGGAACGGTAGAGCCCGGATTGAACCGGTACTCACCGACTTGCGAGTTCACTAACAAGTCGATTCACTTGGTAGGCACACTCGCCACAGCCCGCGATTTCAGGTTCTTCTCAAACTCAGCAAAGTCCGGATTCGAAGGATCAAGCGACACCGCCCTCGAAGCACTCGAAAGCGCATTCTGGATCATCCCAAGATCACGCTGAACGACTGCACGGAACGCGAAGAGTTCAGGATCGGTATTGTTCCGATCAATCGCATCATTAATTGAGCTGAGCGCCTTCTCCATATTCCCACTGCGCCGATGGATCATCGCCCAAAGGACATACCCCTCATGCGTGCTGGGGTGCATCGCCACGATCCGAGCCGCAGCCCGCCGCGCCGTACGATCATCATTGATCACATACGAAGTATTTCCTAACCCGATCCAAGCATCGATATCGCTCTTCCCGTTGGTCTGAGCGAGCAGGTCTTGATAAATTGAACGAGCTTCTACGGTCCGCAGAGTTCCGATGAGTGCCTTGGCATGCAAGAGCTTTAGGTCACGCCGATCTTTATGCTCAAAGTCCTGGAGCATCGCAGCGATATTCCGCTCCGCGTCACCAAAGTGGCCATTCATCATCTGTGTATGAATAAGCTGCTCAAGAATCCCAATATCATCCGGCGCCAGCAGCCTCGCGTCACGGAAGTGCAGTTCCGCCTGCTTCGGGTTCCGGTCAATCAATGCGATATGTCCGAGCGTCTGCTGAATCCCCGCATTATTGACCGACATCGGAAGCGTCTCTAGATACCTCTTGGCCTCATTATTGCGATCAAGATCGATCATCATCTCCGCAGCCGCGACCGCATACCCTGGGTTGTAATCATCAAACTCACAAGCGTTCTCAAAGTGCGTAAGCGCATCCTCAGGACGCGACAACCGTTCGTACACGACTCCAAGATAGTAATGCGTATCCGGATCCTGAGGACTCAAAGTCTCCGCCGTATTCAGGCTCTTGATCGCATTTCCAAGATCACCCATCTCGATCAAAATGCGACCCTTAAGCACATGGCTCTTAACCACAGTGTCATTGATCGCGATCGATCCGTTGATCTTATCGTGTGCTTTTTCAAGATCACCCGCGAGGAATGCCTGCCTTGCAAGGTCCCATTCCGTCGCCGATTTCATGAAACTCATCTTCTCTTTAGCGAGCGAAATGTGTTCCTGAGTGTACTTCCCGTGCCCGCCGGCACAGCCGGTCAAAGCGGGAATCATCCATGCCATCGAGGCAACGAGTGTAATACGAGAGATCTGCTTCATTGGTATCTACTCCCGGGGAAAACACACCCGTTCAGGTTTGGGATTATCGTGTTTATTCAAAGTCGCCCGTTGGGACTTCGGTGAACTGTGTTTCTTCGGAATCAGTTTCTTCAACGCTCTCAATAGAGTTCGCGCTCGTCCAATCCGATGCGCTCAGCGGCCAATCAAGCTGAAGCGCACCGCCGCCAGGCAGTGAGATAATCAGATGACCAAAGATCGAGGTAAGCTCCTGCTCAACAGCGATTCCAGGAGCGACCTCCTCGATGCACTGCTCTTCCCACAGGCTTTCATCAAGGCTCGTCGCCATCTGGGCATCTGAAAGGACTTCAGTAATGAATGGTGCCGGATCAAATGAGTACGGATCAAACGCATAAGGATCAAACGCAGTCTCTTGCTCGTCGGCGAGTTCCTCAAAGCCCATCTCAGAGCCAAACTCCTGTGCATCCTCCACGACCTCAGCATAAATCGTCTCAGCAGAAGATTCATCGATGCCAGATTCGAATGCCGTTTCCATTGATTCTGAGAACTCTGATTCGGACCCAGCCTCAAACCCAGCCCCAGGCCGGAACTCTGGTTGGAACTCAATGACCTCGTCAGATGCTTCTGAGACCTGCTCGGGCACCTCCGCGACCTGCTCATTCACAACTTCCTCATAGCCCAAATCAACAGCAGGCTCAGGCCAATCGATATCACTCAATGGACTCACATCCACCACAGGCTCAAACTGCAAATCTGACTGAACCGACTTCTTGTTTGTATCCAAAAGCTCGCCATGAAGAATGCTCTGAATCATCGCACGGGTAGGTGCAACACGCATCTCACCGGTCAACTCTGTGCGAATCGCACGAGCATCAGGCGAGTTAGGCTGCAGACGCAACGCCTGGTCAACCTTCGCAAGCGCCTTCTCGGTCCGACCCTCATCAGCCAAACGTCTTGCATCGATCAGAATCTGACCAACACGGCGTTCACGTGACCAAGGCAGCAGCCCCTTCCGTGCACCATAACGGGCGTGCTCAACAAAGTCGCTCCCACGATCCCCAGTCTCGGTCAGGAATGTATCGTTCACGATCGAAGGCGTAATCAGGAAGATAATCTCACTACGACGTGTCGAATCATCGTTCCCTCGGAACGCCTGCCCGATCATCGGGATATTCCCAAGCAGCGGCACCTGACGGCGTGAAGCCGTAGTCGTCTCGGTAAACAACCCACCAAGCACAACAGTCTGACCATCCCGGACCATCACATTGGTGGTCATCTCAGTCGTATCCTCATCCGGAATCGTAATAGTCGATCCACCGCCATCAGTAATCTGACGCAGCGTAAAGCTCGAAACCTGAGGGCGGAGTTCCAAACGGATCAAACCGTTCTGTGAAACAAAAGGCCGCACAGCAAGCTCGGTACCAACCTCAAGGAACTCAACAGTCTGTGTAGTCGCGGTCTCCGTACTCACGGTATTCAAATACCCAACCCGGGTACCAACCAGCACACGCGCCGGCTGACGATTCAGAGTCAAAATCTTCGGATTCGAAACGATCGTCACATCAGTCACTTCATCAAGCACCCGCATGAACACCGCAACATCACCGTTAACAAGACCCGCCTTGAGTGTCGCTGGACCAGCCGTATTACCCACCGAAGACGATACCCCACCAGAATCTGATGTCGTACCGTTCCGAGCGTTCACCGCTGTACCATCAATAAGCTCACCGGCACCGCTGATCAGCCCATCGATCACACTCAAAGGACCGCCGTTGCCGACAAAGTCCGTGAAGTTCAGATTCTTAATCAAAGCGAAATCAACACCAAAGGCATTGGCCTCATTGAGCGCAGTCTGAAGAATTGTGGCCTCAACAAGAATCTGCGCAGGCTTGGTATCAAGCTCTTTGAGCAAACCCAGGATCTCCTCGACATACTCCTCGAAATCATGGATCACGATCGACGCGGAGGACGCGTAGGTATCAGCACCCGCTGGGGCGCCATCAGAGATACTGAACGCCTCAGTCGCCGCATGAGTCGAAATCGAACCCGACTCCGACAGCAGCTCCTTGGCAAACTCCGCAGCATCCGCGGAGTTCAAATAATCAAGATGCAGAATCCGTGACACCGGACGACGCGTAGCCCGCTCAAACTCCTCGAGCTCTTCGCGTGTATACACATAAATGAAGTTCCCCTGCTCAATGTAGCCAAACCCGTTGACATTGAGAATCGAATCAAGTGCCTCGTAGAAAGTCACCCCATAAAGATCCGCAGTCACCGTAGCCTGGACGCTATCGGCACTGACAATGTTTCGCTGAGACTGGATCGAGAGAAGCTGAAGAATGTTCCCAAGGTCCTCGTTGTTCACATGGAGATCCACGAGATCATACTCAGAAACCTCCACCTCACCAGAGAGACCCTCGATGTCATCGTCATCAAACTCAGACTCATCTTCCCCCTCAGTATCATCAACTTCGGTGTCATCTTCGATGACTTCCTGCTGCTCGTTCTGCTGAGCAAATGCCTGAAGCAGACCAAAGGCCCCAGGGTCGTCCTGAGCAATCACCGGCGTCGCGATCCCCGCACTCAGTGCAAGAATAAGAACCGGAGTGATCGTGCTGACTTTCGCACGAGAAATGGAGTTGAAAGTGGTGTTGGCCGTGTTCTTCATCAGTGAATCCTCGCGGGAGTTGCTCGCTCTGACTTTCGGCTCGCAAACTGCACGAACCGACTTGATTTCTGCCAAAGAATCGGCCGAAAAGGTCACCCACTTTGCGCATCCCCCCAATTTTGCGGAGGAATCACCCGCCTATCTTCACATTAACAGCCCGATAACTCAATCGTCGATGGTCTTCAGCGAATCACTCACCCCATCAGAAAGCACCTCAAAATCGCCCGTTCCACCAGAACTTTGGTCGATCGAGTCGCCCGAGTCCCCCTCAGCCGTATCCACCTGTTTAGGGTCGGCCAAAGCGCTCCGAGGAATATCTGTTACGAGCCGAAGCTTCGCCCAGATCAGCACACCCGCGAGCATGCCAAGCGAGAGCATGAAGGTCAGGGCACGGGCGCGTCGTTGATTGATCTTTGTGTTCACAGAAAAAACCTCCGATTATTCAAATCGGAGGAACGAGCAAACAAATCCTCATAGATCCACAACTAGCCGGATCGAATCACTCAGTTGAGTTGTACAACCGTCACACGCCCGGTAAAGGCCGCGATATCAATCCGGAATCGTGAATCAGTACCCTGGATCTGAACAGACCCTCCGTCCGAGAGCGCCGTAGAACTCGGCGATGCAATCGGAGCCCCCATCTCATCGAAGATGATCGCAGACCCACCATTAAATGTGATATCGCTCAGAACCGATCCACCGAACTGGTCACCATCAAGCATCACCCTGTACCGCTGATCAGGACCCTTAGGATCAAACAACGCATCAGCATCAGGATCGATCGTCCCACCGAATACATTGGTCAGCGTGTACATATTGGCATCCTCGTCAAACACCACCGCGCGAGGCTCCTGATACGCAAGCGCATCCATCTGCGCAAAGGTAATATCAGCCACCACCGATCGGACCGCAGACTGAATCCGAAGCACCCCCACCGACCCCATCGAAGGGATCACCATCGCCGCAGAGACTCCAAGAATCCCGATCACGATAATGAGCTCAACGAGCGTATATCCACCCGAAGCACAAGAACCATTCGTCGCACGAGTTGATCGCATGTCAATCTCCTTTCATCCACCCACTACGGGCGAGGCAGCGGCTGATCCTGCGCGTCAAACCCACCAGCCCATACCTGACCAGTCGCGCTGTCATACACCCATCCGTGTGTCGTCTGGTACGCCGCGTCAGGCGTATTGCCAATCGCTATGACCCGCGAGTTGATCCCACCAACATACTGGTTCTGAGGAGCCTCACGCAAATACGCAGGCGTCACGATCTCACCCCAGGTCCCGTCACCAGCAACAACCGCAGGCAGCGCGTTCTCATTGGACACAATGAACACCTCAACCGCACGCCGCACCTTATTGAGCTCAGTCTGAGCAGTCGCAACAGCCGCGTCCTGAGTCGCCCCCGCCATCAACGGCACAACAATCGCAGCAAGAATACCAAGAATGACCACAACGATCAGAATCTCAACAAGCGTGAATCCGTAGCCGATGCGTCGCATAAAGTGCCATCCTTCAGTCACTGGTGGAAATCTTCCAGCCCTCAAACAATACAAGGTGGACCCCGTTAAGAGCCCACCTCGCAAATAATCATTCAGCATTCATGCGCCGATTAGTACTGGGCACCGCTTGCACGGATAACGCCATTTGCTGGGTTGTAGTACCAGCCCTGTGAGCCGTCGCCAGCATTGGCTTCGGTATCAGCAGCAGCAGCGTTTGCAGCAGCACTGACGGTCACAAGAGTTGTACCACCGAATGGGTTCATTGGGGCTTCTTTGATGAAGTTCCCATCAATCATAACACTCCAGCCGTTGGCAGAACCATCAGCTGCATCAGCATTGAGCTCAACAACTGTTGGATAAGTACCATTATTCTGAGCCGCAAAGAGCTCAAGCTGGTTCTGAAGTGTTGAACCCTGTGTCGCAACATTACCCTGACGGGCATCATTTGCAGCATTGGTGAACTGTGGAACCACGATCGCGGCAAGAATACCGAGAATCACGACCACGATGAGGATTTCGACCAAAGTAAATCCCTTGGCCACTGAGGTGCGCATTGTTTGCATTGTGTGTACTCCTTGTACCATACCGTTGGTTATCCCGACGGCGTTGTGTTTCCGGCGGGTGTGTCCCGAATCCATTACCTCCACGGATTCGAAACCAAATCATCTCGTCACCCACCAGCGGACACGCGCCGCTTCGGGTTAACTGAAGAGTGACAAACAACTCATCGGAAGAACACCCAATCGTGTTCACATGCTGTACTTTCCTAGCAAACCAAGGGGGCACCTGTGCCACCCATGCCGGTATTGACGGCAAATCACCCAAAACCAACCAACATCTCGGACCACCACTAGATTCTCAAAAGCCCAATAAAAAAACGGACCCCAAAGGGTCCGCTTCATTATCAATATTGTCCAAGCTCGATTCAGTCAGCGCTCTTGAGAATCAGACCCAGAAGATCAGTATTCTCGATCTCCAACGCCCCCATCGACGCAACCGCCGCTGTCGCAAGCCCGTCATCAGCATCGCCAGCAAACCCGATCAACGCACGGATCTGTCGGCTGCTCAAGTGATTCCCAAACCGCTTACCAGAGTCCCCAACCAGAGTCAGCAGCTCAAGCCGCTCGTCCCCATTGGTGTCCATCGCACGATCCATTATCGCTGTCTGAGCCGCGGGACGGTCAACATACGACAAAATCTGGGCAACATCAAGCATCGTCGATCCGCCAACATCCTCAAGCACATCAACCAAGATGGTCGAAGCGTCGAGCACATTAAGAACACGGTTGTTCGAGATCGCAAGATCGCGAAGCACATCAATCGAACGCGAAGCGTACTCAGCAGCCTCGCCAGCCCCGATAGGACCACCAGTAGCCGCCATCAGCAACTGCTCAACCGAAACCTCGACATTCGAACTCGAAATCTCAACCCGCCGCACAGCAACAGACTGATCACGCAAGTACTGACGACGCAAAGGTTCAACATCATCGGTCCGCATCAACGCCAATACAGGCGAAACGCTCATCTTCGTATCCGCACGAGCAGACTCAATAGTCAGCAATGTGTCGTCATACCCAAGCGATGTCACAATCAAATCAATCGAAGGCGTCTGGGCGATTGAAGCATCAAGCCCATCAATCCCGCCACCAGATGGAGGCAGCACAGTAAAGCCCTGATTCTCAAGAATCGAGCTGTACTGGTCATAAGACTCACGATCTGAACCCGTCAACACAACCGCAAACCGCGCCGATGCATCACGCACAGCACTCGCCAGCAGCGGGATCACCCGCTCAGCACCATTAAACGATTCCTGAGGCTGAGCACCACCAAGAGCAAGCGCCGCCTCAAACTGAACACGCCGGTTCTGATACCCAAGCGATTCAAGCAAAGGGTACCGTCCATCAATAGCCTGACCCCAAAGCGAGCGTGGCCCAGCAGTCTGTGCCAACGCATCAATCGCACTCCGAACCAATGGCGTATCGCGGGTATCAATCCCGCGACGAAGAACAAGCTGCGTGATATCCGGACCAGCCGCAATACCGAAATACTCAGCATCACGACGATCATCGCCATACAGCGGGTTGACATACCCAGCAGGAGAGTCAAACTCACGCGAATAGTTCGATGAAATCCAAAGAGCCAGCGTCTCGCCGGAGTCTGCATTCACAGCCAGTGAGCCCTCAGCGTATCGCATCGCCATCGCCTCATGGAATACCGGAGTCACAACCGGAGTCATCACCAAACCAAGCCCAGGATTGAAATCCCAAACAATCTGGTAATCCTCACCCGGGAAACTCGTAAGCTCCGCAGGCTCGTTGTAGTACGAATCAGCCATCAACGCATACATATCAGCAACATCAGAGCTCGGATTCCCGCCCAATCGCGAAATCGAACGCCCGCACGCCTGACGCACATCGTTGTTGTCCGTATTCTGGTACAGATCAATCAGAACCGGAAGACTGGTACGGTACGGGATCAGCCCAAGAACCTCGCACACCGCCTGCTGACGGGTCGCATTCAATCCAGGAAGTGCCGTAATCAACGGGGCAATCGTTTGACGCCCCATATCTACCAGCAACCGCTGAACCTGAGCCTTGAGTGCCAAGTTATCTTTCTGCAGATACGCATCTAGCAGCTGAGGCATTGCGTACTCGCCCGCAGCTATCAACCGCTGACGACCAAGCTGACGAGCACGGAGCCCGTCAGTTAAAAACTCAATATTCCGAGCAATCTCTTCGGGATTCCGGGCGCGAGCCAGCTTCCCAGAGCGATAAGTGGTATCCAGCCGAGCCGCAATAGGCTCAAGGGCAGGCACACGCATCGAAGCCGCGACCGCCTCCTCAAAGCGGCCCAGCTCTCTCGAAGAATCAACAAGATCCACAAACTGCTCAGGACTCAATCCGCTATCAAGCAGCTGACCCCCAAGATCAGCCGCGACATCAAATCGAGCAATCTTCACAAAGTGGATGAAATCACGCAGCAGCACAAGCTCCGCCTCATGATCGTTATTCGCAGGTTGAACAGCGTTGGTCGATCCAAAAGCGGTCTGGGCGGGTACCGATACGGCACCGGCACAAGCCATAAGGAGCAAGGCACTGGAAAGACAGGTTATATTCCGGGTCGTTTGACGCACGACAGACTCCTCAGGGATCTCAGGCAAGATTCATATATCAACAGAAGAGACAATCTCCCCTGCGGGCATCGTATACGGATACCTTTGCGTTGGTGTTGCCCCCCGATCAGAAAGACAGCCACAGCCAAGCCAACTGTATCGGACTTACCCTCAAAGTTCAATAACCCCTCAAATCCACATCCACACCCCCTACCCGCGTCTGGATAAGTCGATACTGGCGAATTGGCCCTCAAACCGTCAAGAGAGCCCCCCTTTGGGCCGATGCTACGGAAGTATCGGCATGAATGGATTATGCCGGTCCACTTCTGTGTATCCCGAGGTGAGAATATGCCAATCGAGAAAGATGTGCTTACGACCGGCGAGGTCGCCAAAATCTGTAATGTTGCCCCCAGAACCGTATCAAAATGGTTCGATTCGGGACAACTCAAGGGATACAGAATCCCCGGGTCCAAGGACCGCAGGATCCCCGTGCCCGAACTCTACCGCTTCATGAAGGCCCACCATATCCCCATGGAAGGCATCTCCACAGGCACAACAAGGGTCCTCGTCGTCGATACAGACCAAGAAGTCTCCGATGTACTCAATACCGTCCTCACAGAACAAACCAACTACGACACCCAGGTCGCCAACTCAGCATTCGCCGCAGGCCTCGCCTGCGAACGCTTCCGCCCACATGTCGTCCTCATCGATGTCCATGTCTCTGAAGGCGAACCAAGAGAACTCGCCGCCATGATCCGCTCAAGCGAAGCCATGCAGATGACCAAGCTCATCGCCATGTCAGGCAAACTCACCGACGGCCAAGCCCAAAGCCTCCGCGCCGCAGGATTCGACTCATTCCTCAAAAAACCATTCCAGGTCCGAGCAATGATCGAAGCCATCGAACAAGCCACCAACCTCGCCGCTTAACACCAACAAGCAACTGCCCCCACCCACCACAAAGCCCGACCCTGCAAGGACGCAGAATCGGGCTTTCTTATTTTTGAACTATTGAACTGGGCTTACTTCAACTCGCCCATCGCCGCAGCCAGAATATCACACGCCGCCTGAAGATCACCCTTATCGATCATTTCCGTCACCGTATGAATATACCGCGTCCCAACAGTAATCCCCATCGCCTTAGCGCCAGCCGCAGCCTGCTGAGCAGCTGCCCCGTCCTGCCCGCCGGCACCAAGAATCGAACGCTGGAACTTTATCTTCTTCTTCTTAGCGATCGACTCCACCTTCTTCACCAACTCAAAATCAGAGATAAAGCTGCTGTCCTTCACATGCAGCGCAAAGCCCTCACCATGAATCGACACCGCCTCGTTCTTGGGAACGCCAGGAGTATCACAAGCAAGCGTCACATCAATCCCAAACCCAATGTCGGGCTTGACGGCGAAGGCCGCGGTCTTGGCACCACGAAGCCCCACTTCTTCCTGAGTCGTAAACGCCACAACGATCTCACACGCATGCGCCGACTTCGACTTGGCCAACTTCTTCACCGACTCAATCCCGAGCCAGCAAGCAACCCGGTTATCGAGCGCCTTGGAAACGAACTTGTCACCGATCTCAATGAACGGCTCATCCATCACCACATAGTCACCAATCTGGAAAGTCTTCTTCACCTTCGCAGCACTCATCCCTGTATCAACAAAGAACTCCTTAACCTCAGGAACCTTCTTACGATCCTCAGGACTCGCGATATGAACCGGACGACCGCCCGGATTCATGACAGCCTTGTAATCACCAGAGTCCGCACACACAAGCACGCGACGCGAGAACAAGTTCCGCGTATCAAACCCACCTGCAGGAGACAACCAGATAAAACCGTCATCATCAATACTGGAAATGTAGAACCCGATCTCATCCATATGACACAAAAGCATCAGCACCTTCGCGTCCTTCACTTTCTTGACAGCACCATTGGCACCCCGAGGCTTCCGCCGACAAATCAGCGACCCCATCGCATCGGTCTCCACAGAATCAAAGAGCCCCTTGATCTCTTTGGTAATCAACTTCCGGACGCGTTCTTCGCGACCAGGAACACCAGGAACTTCACAGAGGTTGGCGAGCAGTTTCGTATTCAAAGCCATGGGGCACTTCCTTACTTCATTTTTTGGTGCATTTCAGAACGGTTCTACTCTAGGTCATTTCCCCCCACGAGTCACCGCTACCATCCACCCTTATGACCACCCAACCATCAATAAATAGCCCATTGCACCCCCTCCACTCCGCCGCAGAGGCCTACTTCCTCAACTACGGGCCACCCGAACTCCAAACCCCCATCGTCGAAACCTTCGGCCAGCTCGACATGGAATACGCCGCACTCCGCAAAGCCGCCGTCGTCTTCGACGAACCCCACATGGCCACACTCAAAATCACCGGCTCAGAACGCCACGCCTTCCTCAACAACATGCTCACCGCCAAAGTCGACGACCTCAAACCAAACCAATCCCTCTTCAGCTTCTGGCTCAACCGCCAAGGCCGCATCGACGCTGATCTCCGCCTTATAGAAACCGCCAACGCCACCCTCGTCAAACTCGACCGCCATCTTGTAGACTCAACCACAAAAACCCTCAGCGACTTCATCTTCGCCGAAGACCTCGAAATCTCCATAGACAACTCCAACTGCTGGCTCTCCATCCACGGCCCCACCGCCTTCGAACTCCTCAACATCGACCCAATCGAAGAACACACCAACACCACAATCAAAATCAACAACACCGAAGTCACCGTCGACCGCTTCGACCTCACCGGCGAGATCGGCCTCTACCTCGCCGTCCCAGCCGACCAACTCGAATCCATCTACAACCACCTCATCGACCCCACCAAAGACAGCCAAGCCAAACCCACCGGCTGGCTCGCCATCAACACCGCCCGCATCGAAGCCGGACACCCCCTCTACAACATCGACTTCGGTCCAGACTCCGTCCCCGCAGAAACCGGGATCATGGAATCAAGAGTCAACCTCACCAAAGGCTGCTACCTCGGACAGGAGGTCGTCGCAAGAATGCACGCACGAAACATCCGCAAACAATCAATCGTCGCCCTCCGCCTAGACGACCAACGCATCACCACAGAATCCCAATCAATCCTCCAGCCCCTCACCGGCTCCCACATCAACCTCCCAGACCAACAAGGCCAAACCCCCGTCGGCGCCATCACAAGCTCCACAATCTCACCAATGCTCGGCGCCATCCCCATCTGCTTCGCCATGGTCAAAGACGCCCAAACAACCCCAGCCACCAAACTCGCCGTCTGGGCCGAAGGCAAGTTCGCAGACTGCCAAGTCGCCGAATCCCTCACCTTCTGGACCAAACCCAAATCATAATCACAGATGAATGGGTGCCACGGCTTGACCGTCTTCGGCAAGCCGTGTCTTAGATACAAACTTCACCGCCGATAGTGCAAATGCACATCATCCCCAACCCGCCTCACCCGCCCAATCCGAAACCGCTTCATCTGATCCAACGATGAACACTCCCTCCCAGTTGCGCACGCCTTGGCCGAGTCATCCCCCATGATCCCCGCCGCCAGATGAACCACCGCCTCGTCAATCAGATCCCCATCAAGTAACGCCCCCAAAAGCGTTGGCCCCGCCTCAATCAAAATATTCGATACCTTGCACTCAACATGCAACAACCGCAACGCCGCCTTGAGATCCAGCCGCCCATCAATCGCCGGACATTCAAGCACCCTGATCCCAGGAACCGTAATATGCTCAGGCCGACTCGTGCAAAGCACCGTCTGATACGCCCCCGCAGTCTCCGCCAGCTTCGAGTACACCGGAAAACGCCCGTGCGTATCAAACACGACTCTCGTAGCCGACCGCCGAACCCGCCGCACGCCCCGAGCAGTCAACATCGGATCATCCGCTAAAACAGTCCCCATCCCAACCCCAACCGCATCCACCCGCGACCGCATCCGATGCACCGACGCCCGCGACCGCTCATTTGAAATCCACTGACTCTCCCCTGTCGAAGTCGCAATCTTCCCATCAATCGTCTGCGCCCACTTCGCCACCACCCAAGGCAACCCTGTCTTCACCGTATGAACAAACGGTTCCGAGATCGAATACGCCAGCGGCGACACATCCACACAACTCGTCCGGATCCCCGCCGCCTCAAGCAACTCATGCCCCCCGCTGCTCACCTCCGCCGGATCCCGCCGAGCATAGATCACCTCGGCAACCCCCGCCTCGATGAGCGCGTCGCTGCAAGGCGGCTGTTTCCCATGATGACAACAAGGCTCAAGCGTGGAGTACACCACCGAGCCCTTCACATCATGCCCATTGTCCCGAGCATTCTTAAGCGCCTCACGCTCGGCATGCAACCCCCCGAACTTGCAATGGTGCCCAATCCCAATGACCTGCTTCTCACCCCTCGGCCCGTCCTTGACAATTACCACCCCCACCAGCGGGTTCGGCTCAGCATACCCCCGCGCCCGGAGCGCCGCCCGAGCCGCCATGTCTAGGTATTTTTTTGTCAATCGTTGATCATGCATTTCTGTACTCTTATCCATTCAGACTCTGAATCTTTACGCCATGCTATCCATCCCTCGGGCAAATCATGCAACTCAACAATAGACGGGTCATGATCGACAACTTCCCGTAGTCCAACGATCATTGCTGACTGCTCATCAATATCACCACCCCAATGAAACTGCCAGGATCCATCGTCGAGATCGTGGGACACATGCAAGATCGGCAACCCGTCTCTAAAAATATGGCGAGTGGTAAACACTGCGACATTTTGCGGATCTAAAAATTTCCATGTTTCATCACTCATATCACACCTGTTTTTCCCGATGACCCGACTCGCGGTTTTTTGACGCAGTGAAGCCTTCTCACACAAACAATCCTGACCAAAGTCACCATGCTCTTTCGATTTTGACGATTTCCCCATCTAGATCTCGAACATACCTCAAACCAAAGGCTTTCATATCCAGATTCGAACTCTTTCGATTGGAAAAATCAATTATTTCATCCCCTGCTTCTCCTCCAAGAACCAATCCGACTCGCTTAAAAATTTCCCGAGGTTCTTCACCTGCTACCAACAACCCATTATAAATTGCTGACCATCCAACCAATACATCCCGAAAATCGTACGACCCGTTAAACAACCAGTGGCCTACAAGACATGCCTCTGCCCGCTCTACCGAGGAATACTTTGCCTCAGTTCGCGTTTCCGACGAATAGGATTCCCGTTTCGCTGGAATAATATTACTAGGGCACTCCCAACCCAACCCATCATCATACTGCGATTTTATCTTCGCCCTGTCCTCAACACTACACGACAACACATAGCTACAGAGTCGCATATAGGAATCCAAAGGTTCGTCCTTGTTATAAAATTCAACTATATCCATATTCTTCTTTCACTTGGCACTAAGCAATCCGAACCAACCCCTCCCGATCCCCACCCTCTAAAACTCTTTCCGCATCCACCAACCACCGCCGAGCATCCTGCACATACCCCGCCGTCGGCTTCAGCCCATCCAGCCGCCCCCCCCAATACCGATTGAACCGCCCCATCATCAACTCCCGCACATACTTCGCCGCCATCGATGCCAGCGACACCGGGAAGTACCCATCATCCGCCTTCGACACCAGCAAAACTCCAAGCTCCTCACCAACTGCATACCGCGATGCCCGATCCGACTCCTCAAGAATCTCTAACCCCTCCCACACCCGCGACAGCAAGTTCATGTAATGCGTCCGCCCGCTCTGACGATCGATCACGATCCGCGTGTGATCCATCTCTGAAATCCCCTTGATCTCCCGCAGATTCTCAAACAACAACTGAGCCGTCGTCGCCGCCTTGGTGCGATGGTCGCGGACCACGCTGTTGAACTCCCCCACCCCCATCGTGTACACCTTCAGATCCACCAGTCCTACCCCAACCTTCTCCATCGCCGATCTCAAACCATTGGAATCAATCCGCAACAAATCCCGATCCGACCCCACCGGCAGTTCTATCGCCTCCCCC
>JGI24724J26744_10000594_pt1 | contig 25966 bp, 21 predicted proteins | sample Cruoilmetagenom7_FD_26744 | JGI IMG/M metagenome (IMG submission 26744) | reverse complement strand
GCCAGAGCCAGAGCCAGAGCCAGAGCCAGAGCCAGAGCCAGAGCCTGTTGCCGAACCTGTTCCGCAAGAAGAGGTGGCCGAGGTCGTCGTTGAGGTGGCGTCAGAAGTTTTGGCTGAGGTTGTTGAAGAACCCGTTTCACCCGAACCCGAAGTGCCAACAGGCACCGTGGTCGAACAGCAAGCGGCGCCGGAGGTCAAAAAACCAAGCTTGATCGGACGACTTCTGGGTCGCAAGGAAACAGAGCCATCCGGAACCACAAAGCAGGCAGCCCCCGCAAAAAAANGCGACAATAAATCTGTTGTCAAACGCGCGCTTGATGATGACATGCTGGAGCGCATCGAGGAGCTGTTGATCACCGCCGACATGGGCGTGGACACAGCCTTGCGCGTCACCGCAAACATGGCCGAAGGCCGGTTCGGCAAGAAACTGTCGACCGACGAGATCAAACAACTTTTGGCCGCCGAAATCACCCGCATCATGGAGCCCGTGGCCAAACCGCTGCCGATCTATGCCAAAAAACCGCAAGTGGTGTTGGTGGTTGGTGTGAACGGGTCAGGCAAAACCACCACCATCGGAAAACTCGCCAGCCAGTTCAAAGCAGCGGGCAAGGATGTGGTGATCGCAGCGGGGGACACTTTTCGCGCCGCCGCCGTTGAACAGCTGCAAGTCTGGGGTGAGCGCGCAGGCGTGCCAGTGCTGACTGCGCCCGAGGGATCGGACCCTGCCAGCCTTGCCTTTGATGCGATGACACAGGCCGAGGCCGACGGCGCTGATCTGTTGATGATCGACACCGCAGGCCGTTTGCATAACCGCGCCGATTTGATGGAAGAATTGTCCAAAATCGTGCGGGTTATCCAGAAAAAAGACCCCACCGCTCCGCACAACACGCTGCTGGTGCTGGACGCAACCACGGGGCAAAATGCCCTTAATCAGGTTAAGGTATTTCAGGAACTGTCCAATGTGTCGGGTCTGGTGATGACCAAGCTGGATGGCACCGCCAAGGGCGGCGTGTTGGTGGCACTGGCAGACAAATTCGGTCTGCCTATCCATGCCATTGGGGTGGGCGAGCAGATCGACGATCTGGACGCATTCGACCCCGAGGAATTTGCCCATGCGCTGACGGGGCTTGAGGAGTGAAGGTCCTGCGGGATGTGATTTCCCATGTGAAATGGACCGCTACTGGATGAGTGACTGGGTCAATTTGGTGCAAGGCACNGCCGTTGGCCATCAGGTGGCGATGGGTTTGGCGCTATTGTCGGCCATCCTGCACGCGATATTCGGTGCCTTGCAAAAGGGCAGCCATGACCCGTGGCTCACGCGCGGCGCTATCGACATATTCTACGGGCTGATCGCGCTGCCATTCGTGCTGTTTGTGGTGCCGTGGCCCGAACCGCATATGTGGCTGATCTTTGCCGGGGCGTTCATTATCCACACCATCTACAAAATTGTTCTGGCCATGTGCTATTCGCGTGGCGCGTTCACGGTGGTCTATCCTGTGGTGCGTGGCACTGGTCCGCTGGTCACCGTGTTTGGCGCGTATCTGATCTTTGGCGAACGGTTCACGGGGGGGCAATGGTTCGGCGTGTTGGTTCTGCTAAGCGGCATATACGGGCTGGCGGTCTATAATCTGCGCTATCTGACCGAGGGGCGCAACACCCTGAAACCGGCGCTGGCGCTGGCGGTTTTGACGGGGTTGATCGTGGCGATATACACCACCTATGACGCCTACGGCATCCGTGCCAGCACCGATCCGTTCACCTTTTTGGCGTGGTTTTTCATGTTCGACGGGCTGTCTTTTATGCCGCTGATCGCCGCCGTCCGTTACCGCAGGATGGCTAATCCGCCAGCCTTGGGCCCGCTTTTGGTGCGCGGGCTGATTGGCGGGATTCTTGCCTATTTCAGCTTTGGTGGCATCATTCTGGCCACCCGTCTGGCAGGCGTTGGTGAGGTTGCTGTGCTACGCGAAACCTCGACGGTTTTTGCGGCGCTGATTGGCTGGGTGATACTGAAAGAGCCGGTCGGCCCGCGCCGCTTTACGCTTATGTCATTGATTGCGCTGGGCGCTGTGATAGTGCAGATGGGCGCATAGAACGGAGAATTGGATGACTGAGCCTAAAAAGATAAACCCGGTTGTAAAGCTGCTGCTCGATCTGGGGCCGATTGTGGTATTTTTCATCGCCTACACCAAGTTGAAGGATCACACCTTCACCTATGCAGGCACCGATTACAGCGGCTTTATCGTGGTCACAGCGATCTTTGTGCCGCTGCTGGCAATCACCACGTTCATCTTGTACCGGATGACGGGCAAAATCTCGATCATGCAAATCCTGACACTGGTGATTGTGGTGGTGTTCGGGGCTCTGGCGATCTGGTTCAATGACGAGCGGTTTTTCAAAATGAAACCAACGATGATCTACCTTTTGTTCGCGGGGTTGCTGGGGTTTGGCCTGATGCGCGGTCAAAGCTACCTCCAACTNGTGATGGACGATGCCATGCCGCTAAAGCATGAAGGCTGGATGATCCTGACCAAGCGCCTGTGCCTGTTTTTCGCAGCGCTCGCTGTGACAAATGAGGTGGTCTGGCGCACCATGTCGACGGATGTTTGGGTGAATTTCAAAGTGTTCGGATTGACGGCAGCGATTTTTGTCTTCTTCATGACCCAAGGCAAGTTGATGCAGCAATACGCGGTTGACCATGACGAGGCCTAACCCCTTCTTCTTTTTATAAATACCTGCGCCGCAGGCATAAGAGTTTTCTTGCTTGCGGCGCGGAGTTTCAGCTGAAAATGGGCAAAATCCTGATAAAAAGAAACAGTCAGCTTTTGCGTTTGAACAGCAAGTTTTGCGCCTTTTTGTCACTTTGCAGATCAGAGCGCATGTCAGCGGCCACTGCTCGCCCTTCAATCACACCCGCGCGGGCCGCGACGGTTTCCAGCCAGCGGGCCATGTTGGGTTTGTCGTCCAGCGTCGATTGCTGGCCTTCCCATAGGCTTGCCCATGGCCAGATCGCCATATCTGCAATGGAAAAGAANTCACCAGCCACGAATTCGTTGTTTGCCAGTTGCCGATCCAGCACACCATATAGGCGTGCTGTTTCATTGCGGTAGCGTTCTTTAGCGTAAGGCAGATCCTGCGGTGGATCCATCATTGGGGCATATTTCAGGAAATGGTGTGCTTGGCCCGCCATCGGGCCAAGCCCGCCCATCTGCCACATCANCCATTGATCGACCATGATGCGCTCGCGCTCGTTACTGCCGTAAAACTTGCCCGCCTTACGCGCCAGATATTGCAGGATTGCGCCCGATTCAAAGATCGAGACCGGAGCNCCATCCGGCCCATCATGGTCAACAATCGCGGGCATCCGGTTATTGGGGGAGATTTTCAGAAAATCGGGTTTGAACTGATCGCCAGCCCCGATGTTCACCATGTGTAGGGTATAGGGCAGGCCCATTTCCGCCAGCGCAATGCTGATTTTCCAGCCATTCGGGGTGGGCCAGTAATAGAGATCAATCGGTTTGGTCATATGTTCGCTCCTTGTTGCTCCCAACTTGATCTTGGTTTCAGCAAAAGGGCAAGGTTGCAATTATCAAGATGTCTTGACCACGCGCGGCGCGCGCAGTATCCACCTCGTTGTGGAGATTTGTTACCGGATTGCGGGCCACGTTAAACATGCCGCTAAAGAGGGAAGGGTTATGCGCCCCGCACCTTGTCCGGTTCGGGGTTTTTTTGTGCCTGAAAGGGCGCGGTTAGGATGATGAGATGAGCAAAGATTGGAACGCCCGCACCATGCTGGTGCATTCGGGGACAAAACGCAGCCAGTATAATGAGGTGTCCGAGGCGATTTTTATGACGCAAGGGTTCGTTTACGACACGGCCGAGCAAGCCGAAGCGCGGTTTATCGAAACTGGCGAGGACGAGTTCATCTATGCCCGCTATGGCAACCCGACTGTGCGCATGTTCGAGGAACGCATGGCGGCGCTTGAAGGCTGCGAGGACGCATTTGCCTTGGCATCCGGCATGGCGGCGGTCAATGCGGCGCTGACTTGTGGCTTGAAATCGGGCGACCATGTGGTGGCGGCCAAGGCGCTGTTTGGCTCGTGCCTGTATATCCTCGAGGATATTCTGTGCCGTTTCGGCGTCGAAGTGACACTGGTTGACAGCACTGATCTGGGCGCATGGAAAACGGCAATTCGCCCCGACACAAAACTGGTATTTTTTGAATCGGTTTCCAACCCGACGCTGGAGCTGACAGACATCCGCGCAGTTTGCGATCTGGCCCATGCGGTGGGCGCGCTGGTGTTGGTGGACAACGTGTTTGCCACGCCGATGTTCACCAATGCGTTTGAGTTTGGTGCCGACATTGTGACCTATTCGACCACCAAACATATTGATGGCGGCGGGCGCTGTCTGGGCGGAATCATTCTGGGCAGCAAGGATTTCATTCGCGGCACGCTGGAACCTTACATAAAACACACTGGCGCCGCCCTAAGCCCGTTCAATGCCTGGGTGATGCTGAAAGGCATGGAAACGCTGGATTTACGCTGTCGTGCAATGGCGACCACGGCCGAGAAAATCGCGCGCGCAGTCGAGGGGCACAATAAACTGGCGCGGGTGATCCATCCGTTTCTCGAGAGTTACCCGCAAGCCGAATTGGCCCGCGCGCAAATGAAACGCGGTGGCACTATGTTATCTCTGGATTTACAGGGTGGTCAGGCGGCGGCTTTCAAATTCCTGAATGCGTTGAAAATCATTTTGATTTCCAACAATCTGGGGGATGCGAAAAGCATTGTCACACATCCGGCCACAACCACCCATCAGCGGCTATCCGAGGAGGTGCGTGCAGATCTGGGCATCACGGCGGGGTTGGTGCGGATCAGCATCGGCATCGAGGATGAGGACGATTTGCTGGCAGATATTCAGCAGGCACTGGACGCGGTGTAATTCTGGCCCTTGGTAATTTGACCTGTTCGCCCTATGTTGTGGTGGCGAACAGGTAGCTAAGAAGGAGCCTGCGATGAATATGCATGCCTCGGATAATACGGATGATGCGGCACTGGGCGAGGCNCGCGCCGCGTTGCGCACCCTGCGTGAGTGGGCCAAAACCGTCACGGCCATCGAAGTGGCTCAGCTGGACCCCGCGATTGCGCGGCTTTTGCCCGAGAACGAGGTTTCAAACTACCCGGCTTTGGCGCGTGCATACCCCGAGGAATTCACGGTGGATGAGGCCTATAAGGCCTCGCTACCGGATCTGCAAAATGGTCCTGAAAGCCTGATCAAAGGTGCCAAGCGCCATATTCAGCACGTTGGCATTTCCAATTTTCGTTTGCCAATCCGCTTTCATTCCCGCGATGGCGGTGATTTGCGGCTGGAAACCTCGGTCACCGGCACGGTCAGCCTTGAGGCNGGCAAAAAGGGCATCAACATGTCTCGGATCATGCGCACCTTTTATGGCCATGCCGAAAAGACCTTTAGTTTCGATGTAATCGAGGCCGCGCTGAATGACTATAAAACCGATCTGGACAGTTTCGATGCACGTATCCAAATGCGATTTTCCTTTCCGGTCAAAGTGCCGTCCCTGCGATCAGGCCTTGCGGGATATCAGTATTANGATATCGCGCTTGAGCTGGTCGAGAAGCGCGGGAAAATTATCAAAATCATACATCTTGACTATGTTTACTCCTCAACCTGCCCCTGTTCACTTGAACTTTCCGAACATGCCCGCCAAACCCGCGGGCAATTGGCCACCCCGCATTCGCAACGCTCGGTGGCGCGGATTTCGGCGCAGATGATTGCGGGCGAAAACTGTTTATGGTTCGAGGATCTNATCGACATTTGCCGCGCGGCGGTGCCAACCGAAACCCAGGTGATGGTGAAACGCGAAGACGAGCAGGCCTTCGCAGAACTTAACGCTGCCAACCCGATTTTCGTTGAAGATGCGGCGCGGCTGTTTTTTGAAGGGCTGCAAAAGGATGATCGGATCGGAGATTTCCGCATTATTGCCAGCCATCAGGAAAGCCTGCACAGTCATGACGCGGTCAGTATTCTGACCGAGGGGGAAACATTCGTGTCTGATAGTCTGGACCCGAAACTGTTTAACACGCTATTTCATGTGGGGTAGCTGGTAATTTATGGCGTTTGCCGGTTTGCCGGTTTGGCAGTTTGATCAGCACCACCAAACCACCCAGATGGGTCGAGTGCCCCGGCTGAAGAGAGCCGCCATAAGCCCGTAGCAAATCCGAGGCAATCGCCAGACCAAGTCCCGACCCAGGCGAGGCGGTATCAAGGCGGCACGAAAGCGCGACAGGTCCACTTGCTGCCATTGCCGCTGGTGGTCTGCTTGAACGACAGCGGGTGAAATCCAGCACANACGACCGGAATATGGCCTAATGCCTGATGCGCAATCGNCGATAGCGCTTGACAGATTCACCCGACCTCGCCAAGCCTTGGCGCTATGTTTGATCTGCGTCCTGTCGGATTTATTATTGGCCAGCTGGCCGCAGCGCTTGGGGTTACAATGTTGATCCCGATGGCTGTCGATATTCTGTATCAAAACGGCCATTGGCAGGTGTTTCTTGAAAGTGCGATCATCACCGTTTTGCTGGGAGGAATGATAGCGCTGGCTTCGGCCAATCGGTTGCATCAGGGGCTTAGCATTCAGCAGACCTTTTTGTTGACCACGGGCGTCTGGCTGACGCTGCCGGTTTTTGGCGCCTTGCCCTTTATGTTTGGCGAGCCAGAGGCCCGTGTGGTGGATGCTTTTTTTGAGGCAATGTCGGGCTTAACCACAACCGGATCGACCGTTTTCAGCGGGCTGGATGATATGCCCGAAGGGATTTTGCTGTGGCGCTCCATGTTGCAATGGTTTGGTGGCATCGGGATCATTGTTGTGGCGATGGTGTTTTTGCCCGAGTTGCGGATCGGGGGCATGCAAATATTCAAGACAGAAGCGTTTGATACGATGGGAAAAATCCTGCCCCGCGCGGCGCAAATATCAGCCCGTATATCGACGATTTATGTGGGCTTAACGCTGGTTTGTTTTTTAACGTATATGGCTGTTGGCTTGCCCGGATTTATGGCTTTGAACCACGCTTTGACCACCATGTCGACGGGCGGGTTTTCGACGCATGACGCCTCTTTTGGCGAATATCAGGGTGCCCCAGAATATGTTGCGTCGGTCTTTATGATTTTGGCGAGCCTGCCGTTCGTGCGCTATGTGCAACTGGTTTCTGGTTCAACCCGTCCAATGCTGTTGGACAGCCAGATACGCGTCTATCTAACGACCATTGTCACATTGGTTATGCTGGTGACTGTGTATCGTGTTTTGGCAAATGACGATCATTATGCCCACGCCGTGCGCGAGGCACTGTTTAATGTGACCTCGATCATATCGGGGACCGGATATGCCAGTGTGGACTATCAATTATGGGGGCCTTTCCCGATTGTGTTGTTTTTCTTTATCGGCTTGATCGGTGGCTGTGCGGGNTCAACCGCTTGTTCGNTCAAGATATTCCGCTATCAGCTGTTGTTTGCAGCCATCCGCGCCCAGATTTCGAAAATCCATTCGCCACACGGCATGTTTCGCCCGCGTTACGACAATCGCCCCGTGAGCGAAGAGGTTATTTCTTCGGTGATGGCCTTCTTTGTGATGTTCATTGTGACAATCGGTGTGCTGTCTGTTTTGCTGAGCGCTACGGGGCTGGATTTTGTCACCTCTGTGTCCGGTGCGGCCACAGCGATTGCAAACGTCGGGCCTGGTTTGGGCAATACAATTGGTCCGGCGGGGAATTTTGCGACCTTGAATGATCCGGCAAAGTGGATGCTTGCTGTAGGCATGCTCATTGGCCGTTTGGAATTGTTGGTGGTTTACACCATCTTGACCGTGAGATTCTGGAGAGGTTAAGCCATGAGTAAACGGCCATTATGCGCTAATATTTCCCACATGCTAAAGCTGGGCGCTAGCGCTGCTCCATCGCCAACCGCAGGCCAAGCGCTATAAATATAGCGCCTAAACTACGGTCCAACCATAGGCCAAAGCGCGGCGAGTTGCGCAGGCCGTTTGTCAGCTTCTCGCCTGCCAGTATCAGCGGCGGCTCGATCAGGGCTGCGACCACAATGATCAGGCTGCCATGCAGGAACAATTGCGCCCAGACAGGACCCGCCCCCGCCACTACGAATTGTGGCAAAAACGCCAAAAAGAAGATCGCAACCTTGGGGTTCAATAGCGCCACAAACACGCCCTGTTTGTAGATCGGCAGGAAGGTTGGCGATGTTTTCACCCGATCCGTGATAAACCCACGGCCGTCGGACCTAAGCGCCACAATACCTAGCCAGATCAAATAGGCAGCGCCCGCCCACTTCACCATTGAAAACGCCACAGCCGAAGTGGCCAAAATCGCCGAAAGCCCAGCGGCGGCCATCAAGACATGGCCAAATGCCCCCGTCCAGATGCCTGCCATTGCCGCAAATCCGGATTTGCGCCCACCGCGCACGGTTTGGCTAAGGATAAAGGCTATATCGGGGCCGGGCGCCAAGTTTAGAATGACTGCCGCAGTCAGGAAGGTCGTCCAATGCAGCAGCGTGTAATCAAACATCATCCCAGTTCCTTTAGTTCCAGCAGCTGACCAGCACTGTCATATCTGTAGCAATGCGGCTCAGATCGTTGGGGGCCAATGCACCACCCGGTTGCGAGGCCGAGATCGTCACGCCATTCTCGGACAATACAGCCCCCATCGCTTCGGCACTGATGGCAAAGCTCACTGCGTCAGGCAGGCGCTGGCCGTTGCTTTGTGTTTTTGGCAACAGCATACCCAAAACGCTGCCTGTCATATCAAAGACCGGACCGCCCGCATCACCGTTTTGCGCCGATACAACAAGGCGGCGCAGCTCGCTTTCGCCCTTTAGGCCGCGAATATCGGCAAGTTTGCCAAAGGTCATTGTCGATGCCCCCAGTACCCCTTCATAGGAATAGCCGGAAACCGCGATTTCGGAGTTTATGCGTGGAATTGCGGTGCGGAAATTTGCGTGGTTCAATGGTGACAGACCCTCAATCGGTGTCAGCAACGCAATACCCAAAGCTTCGTCCATGAACGAAACCTCGGCGTCATAGGTTTCGTCCAATGAAATGCGGGCGCAATTTTGCACAGCCTCGATCGTGGTCAGAACCCGTCCGCCCGCATCGACATAAAAGCCCGAGCGCGAGATCGTGGGTTTGCGAATTTCCAGACCGGCCAACAGGTCAATGCGCTGATCCGGCGAGGCTTCGCCCATTGTGTCACTTAGCGCTGTTTCGCCAAAAGGTTTAAAGCTGGCCTTCATAGTTTCAATCACGCGGCCACGCCGTTTTTCGTCGCCGGTTGGCCAAATCAGGGTAAAGCCTTTGACCATCCCGTCCTTTAGCGCGGCATAGGTGTAGGACTGGATGTTTTCATCCTGCCCCGTCAGGGTAAAGCTGTTGTCGCTGCGGTTGCGCATCCCCTCGGTTGGCACAATCGCCAGAGTCTGCATGATGTCATACAGCCCGAACAGCGAAGATTTATCGCCGATNTGCGATATCAGCAGTACCCGGACGCCGTTGTCTGCCTTTGAGCGAAAATGCACGAAAGGTGGTTCGTATTTATTAAACTCGACCAATGCTGTCGGGATGTTAATCTCTATGCCGGCCGCTTCTTCACGTATCGGAGCAAGACCAATGCCGGCCAGAATGGCATTATAGGATTTGATCAGCTCGGTGCGTTGTTTGGTGGTCAGGATGCCGGTTTCGTCATAGCCCATCGCGGCCTGATAGGTCGCCATCGCACCGCGTGTGCCGCGCCCGAATGCACCATCAATGGCCGAGTTGTAAAACCCTTCCCACTGCAATGCAGTTTGCAACAATTTGCGCGCGTCACGGTCCAGAAGAGATTCTGATTTGCGAGCTTCGCGCTTGGTTTCGTCAGCAGGCGGAGGTGGGGCGACGGGTGTTTCAACCACGATTGCTTCTGGGGTTGTGTCCGGCGTTTGTGCGGTTTCTACGGGGGTGGCTGCGGGCGGTTGGNGGCGTGTGTCAACGCCAACCGGCCAAAACTGCTGACGAAAGGCCGCGCCGTCAACTACGAAACTGTCACTTGGGATCAGGTTTTCTTGGCGCAACTGGATGCGAGTTGCTTCGGCTCCGTTTACAGTGAATGGCCCCAGTGCAATGGCATACCAGCCAGACCCGATAGAAAACCCGTTCACATTTTGAAAAGCACCGGCATAGGCGCGGGCGCGGGCCTGACCTTGGCGCAGGCTTGGCTGTGCCTCAATCTGGATCCACGACGATTGTTGTGCGGTGGCCGGTCCAGACAGGGCGGCAAAAAGTGCAAAAAANACCCAAACGAAAAATTGTTTCATATTACCCCTCATACGCACGATAAAAAACTGGTGCGGAATCATTCCCACTTAAGTAGCGACAAGATTTGTGTTTTGCACCCCATATTTGCCTCAAACCCCGGTGTTGGCACCCCTGCTACCCGTGGCGCGGGTTTCATGTTAGCTGAACTTCATGTTAGCTGAAAGGGATCCACAGGAGACTTCCATGACCAACTCGCTTGACCCTGAAAGTTGGCCAGATTTTCGCCAAACAGCCCACAAAATGCTGGAGGCCGCTCTGGATAAAATGCAGAGCGCGGCCTCTGGTCCTGTCTGGCAGCCCTTGCCCGAGCAAATGAAACAGTCATTGCAAGCCCCCCTGCCGCGTCAGGGCGCGCAGGTGGATGCTGTGCAACTGCAAATGCAGGCCCTTTTGCCTTACGGGGTCGGCAACACGCACCCGCGGTTCTTTGGCTGGGTGCATGGGGCAGGGACGCCCACCGGATTGATCGCCGACATAACGGCAGCCGCGATGAACGCCAATCTGGGGGGGCGTGATCATGGGGCGATGTATGTGGAACAACAGGTGGTGTCATGGGTGCGACAGATGTTTGGTTTTCTGACGGGGCAAGCGGCTTGGTGGTGTCGGGCACATCGATGGCAACAATCATCGCACTCAAAGTGGCGCGGGATGCGGCCCTTGCTGGCGAGACGCGCAAGTCTGGTGTCGGGGCATCACGGCTGGTGGGCTATGCCTCCAGTCAGGCCCATAACTGCGTGGCGCGGGCCTTTGATTTGCTGGGGTTGGGGACGGATGCTTTGCGTTCTGTTCCCGTGAACGGGGCCTACGAAATGGATGTTGCATCGTTAACGGCGATGATTGCCAAGGACCGTGCAGCGGGTTTCATGCCATTCTTGATTGTCGGCACCGCTGGTAGCGTCAATGTGGGGTCATTTGATGATCTATCTGCATTGGCTGATTTGGCGGCGGCCCAGAATCTGTGGCTGCATGTCGATGGGGCATTCGGGGCGGCGGGGGTTTTGTCAGACACCCTGCGCCCTCGTTTGAAAGGCATTGAACGCGCGGATTCACTGGCATTTGATTTTCATAAATGGTTGCATGTGAATTACGATGCGGGCTTTGTTTTGATCCGTGATGGCGCTGCGCATCTGGCGGCGTTTTCCAGTCGTCCCGATTATTTGCAAGCGGCGGAACGCGGTTTGGCGGCGGGCAACCCTTGGCCGGTGGAATACGGCCCAGAGCTGTCACGCGGGTTTCGGGCGCTAAAAATATGGGCGCAGATCAAATGCCACGGCACCGAGGCGTTGGGCGCGATGATTTCGAAAAACTGCGAACAGGCGCAATTGCTGGCTGGATTGGTCACGGCGCATCCTGACCTAAGTTTGCTTGCCCCCGTAGCCAGCAGCGCCGTCTGTTTCCGGTTTGGCGACAATGACGCCCTGAACGGCGAGATTGTCATGCAATTACAAGAAAGTGGTGTCGCTGCGCCTTCGGTCACCACGTTGGACGGACAGGTTGCGATACGGGTGAATATTACGAACCACCGCACGCAGGATGCTGATATGGTGTTGTTGGTGAAGGAGATTGTGCGGATTGGAGCTGGCTTGAAGGGGATAGAGTGACCATTCCCTATACGCCCATCAGGTCGGGCGCTGTCACTTTTACAAAACAACTTCGCCAACTCGCCAATTGACCCCCCCCGCCACATTGCCTATTTGAAACCAACCCGCCAAAACACCCGAGGCCAACATGACCGATAAACCCCGCAGCTTTCAGGAAATCATCCTGCGTCTTCAGTCCTATTGGGCGGCCAAGGGCTGTGCCGTGTTGCAGCCCTACGACATGGAGGTCGGGGCTGGCACTTTTCACCCCGCCACCACTCTGCGCAGTCTGGGCAGCAAGCCTTGGGCAGCGGCCTATGTGCAGCCCTCGCGCCGCCCCACCGATGGGCGCTATGGTGAAAACCCGAACCGGTTGCAGCATTACTACCAGTTTCAGGTGTTGATCAAACCCTCGCCGCCGGACCTTCAGGCGCTGTATTTGGGCAGCCTTCAGGCCATCGGCATCGACATGGACCTGCACGACATCCGTTTCGTCGAGGACGACTGGGAATCGCCCACCCTTGGCGCGTGGGGGCTGGGCTGGGAAGTCTGGTGTGACGGTATGGAAGTTTCGCAGTTCACTTATTTCCAACAGGTCGGCGGCCACGATTGCCATCCGGTGTCAGGCGAGCTGACTTACGGGCTGGAGCGTTTGGCGATGTATATTCTGGGCGTGGATCATGTGATGGACATGCCTTATAATGCGCCTGACGCAACCATCCCGCTGAAGTATGGTGATGTGTTCAAACAGACCGAGCAGGAATATTCGCGCTGGAATTTTGACATCGCCAATGCCGACGTGTTGCTAAAGCAGTTCGAGGAGGCCGAGGCCGCCTGTGCGGATATTCTGGACCACCCTTATGATGATCCCAAAACCGGCAAGCGCATTGTGATGGTGCATCCGGCCTATGATCAGGCGATCAAGGCCAGCCATCTGTTTAACCTGCTGGACGCGCGCGGGGTCATTTCGGTGACCGAGCGCCAAGCCTACATTGGCCGCGTCCGCGCCCTGACCAAAAAATGCGCCGATGCCTTTGTGGAAACCGACGCTGGCGGGTGGGCGGCACAATGAGCGGCAAAAAACTGGGCGGGAAACTGGTAGGAGTTGGTATTTTGGTTGTTGCACTGATCGCGGGTGCTGCGCTCTATTATATTCAGGTCTATGCGTTTTACGACGAGATCGAGCAGGACACAGCGGTGATCCAGCTGACCTCGATCGTGTCGGGCGAACCCGAAGAAATTATCGCAGACGGGTTCGAGGGCATTGATAGTGAATCCTCACCGATCCGGTTTCGCGGCTGTTTCACAACCCCGATGTCGCAATCTCTGCTGTCCGAAACCTATGTGTCCTATGATGCCGCCGTGCCGCTGATCGGGCCCAGCTGGTTTTCCTGCTTTGACGCCAAACTGATTGGCGCCGACCTTGAAGAAGGCGTGGCGTTGCCGTTCCTGTCCCAAGCCGATATTTCGAACGGTGTGGATCGCGTTGTGGCGGTTTACCCTGATGGACGCGCCTATATCTGGCACCAACTTAACGACAAATTTGCGGAATAGACCCCATGCCTGATCTTTTGATCGAACTGTTTAGCGAAGAAATTCCTGCCCGCATGCAAACCCGTGCGGCGGCTGACTTGAAACGTCTGGTGACGGACGGGCTGGTCGAGGCGGGGCTGACCTATGCCTCGGCTGGTGCGTTTTCAACGCCGCGCCGATTGACGCTGTCGGTGGATGGTGTGTTGGCGCAATCTCCAACCATTCACGAGGAACGCAAAGGCCCACGCGTGGGTGCGCCCGACAAAGCCATCGAGGGTTTTTTGCGCGGGGCAGGTGTGAGCCGCGATGATCTGGAAGTGCGCGACGAGAAAAAGGGACAGGTTTACTTTGCGAGCATCGAAAAACCTGGCCGCCCTGCTGCCGACATCATTGCGCAAGTGCTGGAAAAAGCCATCCGTAATTTCCCGTGGCCCAAATCTATGCGCTGGGGGGCTGGCACATTGCGCTGGGTGCGCCCGCTGCATTCGATCCTGTGTATCCTGACGGATGAGGCTGGTGCTANCGTCGTGCCGCTGGATGTTGACGGCATTAAATCCGGTGACAGCACCGAGGGGCACCGGTTTATGGGGCAAGCGGCTTTTGCTGTGGCGTCCTTTGAGGATTACGCCAGTAAACTGAAATCCGCCCATGTTATATTGAGCAGCCGCGATCGGGCTGACCATATCTGGGCTGACGCCACCAATCAGGCCTTTGCCCAAGGGGTTGAAGTGGTCGAGGATGGCGCATTGCTGGCCGAGGTCGCCGGATTGGTTGAATGGCCCGTCGTATTGATGGGCGATATTGCCGAGGATTTCATGGAGCTTCCGGCGGAAGTGCTGCAAACCTCGATGCGTGAGCACCAGAAATTTTTCAGCGTGAAAAACCCAAAATCAGGCCGGATCGAGAAATTTATCACTGTGGCCAATCGCGAAACCGCAGATGGTGGCAAAACCATCCTTGCGGGCAACCAAAAGGTTCTGTTTGCGCGGCTTTCAGACGCGAAATTCTTTTGGGAGAATGACCTGCGGGTATCGCTGGCCGATATGGCAGCAAAACTGGACAACGTCACCTTTCACAACAAGCTGGGCTCGCAAGCAGACCGCATCAAGCGGATCGCCAACCTGGCGCGCGAAATTGCGCCCACGGTTGGGGCCAAACCTAAATTGGCCGTGCAGGCTGCCGAGATTGCCAAGGCGGACTTGTCCAGCGAAATGGTTTATGAATTTCCTGAACTGCAAGGGTTGATGGGGCGTTATTACGCCGAAGCCGCTGGAATGCCCCAAGATGTGGCCAACGCCTGCGAGCAACATTACTCGCCACTCGGCCCCTCGGATGACGTGCCAAACGCGCCGGTCTCGATTGCTGTCGCACTGGCCGACAAAATCGACACGCTGACCGGATTCTGGTCGATTGATGAAAAACCGACAGGGTCAAAAGATCCGTTCGCCCTGCGCCGCGCCGCCCTTGGGGTGATCCGGCTGGTGTTGGATAATGACGTGCGCTTGCGCCTCGATCGCTATGTGGATTCTCAGCTGTTGCGTCATAACCTTCAAGCCGGTGGCGATGCGATGTTGCAAGATATGCTGGATGAAATCGCCGATCACGGGGTTTTCGGGGCGGCGATACGCACGGTTCTGGACCGCTTTGATGGCGAGGCCCCCGAGGCTGTTCAGGAGTTGGAAACCGGGCTGCCCGAAGTGTCCTCCAATTTGCTTGGATTCTTTCATGACCGGCTGAAAGTGTATCTCAAGGACCGCGGTATCACCCATGACGTGATCGATGCTTGCCTTGCCATGCCCGGCAACGACGATCTGACTCTGCTGGCCAAACGCGCTGATGCGTTGCAAGCCTTCATGGCAACCGATGATGGCGAAAACCTGTTACAAGGGGTGAAACGCGCTTCCAACATCCTGACCGCAGAAGAAAAGAAAGACGGTGTGGAATATTCCTACGGGGCGGACATCAAATTTGCCGAAACAGATGAGGAACGCAACCTGTTCAAGGCGCTCGAGTCTGCCGAGGCCACAATCGCTCCCGCTCTCAAGGCCGAGGATTTTGCAACTGCAATGTCGGCAATGGCCACATTGCGCGCCCCGATTGATGCCTTTTTCGACAAGGTCCAAGTCAACACCGACAACTCCACTGTGCGGCGCAACCGGTTGAATTTATTGTCGCAAATCCGCAAAACTTGCAGCTCGGTGGCTGATCTATCTCGCGTCGAGGGCTAGCCCACCTCATTTTGTTGCATGGGCTTTGACCGTTTTAGCTGGAAGCGATCCCCCGGACCGTTTCTTTTTCAGCACAACTCTGCGCCGCAGGCATAGAATCTTTTTGCTACCTTGCCAGCACACGCTATGGTGCCAGTGACATGTGGAAAGTCTCCTTCGTGCAAAAACAGGCCAATATCATGGGTTTTACCGAAATCACACAAACCGCGCCCATCGGGGCCGAGACCCACGGCGGGCGGGCGAAATGCCTGCAACGGCTGATCCGGCTGGACATGCCGGTGCCCAAAACCCTTGCGCTGTCGTTTGATGCTGTGCGCGGCGTTGCGGCCGGGGACCCGGCCAACACCGAGTTGATGATGAAAGCCTTTGGCGAGACGGCGTTGGTTTCGGTGCGCCCCAGTTCCGAAGACCCCGACTGGGGCGGACCTGGAGCGATCTTGAATATCGGCATGAACACAAAGCGCCACAAGGCGCTGTCGAAAAAACTGGGCGAAGCCGCCGCCAACGCGCTTTACTTGCGGTTCATTCGTTCCTTTGCGGTGCATGTGGCGCGGCTTGATCCGGATATGTTTGATTTACCCGATGCGCCGTCGAATGAGGCGTTGCAAGAGATGTTGCATGCCTACCATGACGAAACTGACGCAGAATTCCCGCAAAATCCAGCCGATCAACTGGACGCGGTGCTAAGTTCGATGGCGCGGGCGTGGCTTGGCACCACAGCGCGCTTGTTACGCCAAGCCAAGGGTGCGCCTGCGGATGCGGGGCTGGGCTTGATCGTTCAGGAAATGGCCTTGGGTGTCGGGGTCGGGGAATGCGGTTCAGGCGTGATCCAGTTTGTCGACGGGTTGACCGGACTAGCCCAGACCAAAGGGCGCTATCTTAGCCAAAGTCAGGGGCGGGATGCCTTGCTGGGGGGGCATGGTGCGATTTACCTGACCCATGATGAACGCGGCCCTTCGCTTGAGGATATGTGCCCTGATTGCATTGCGGCCCTCGTCGGATTTGGCGATGTGATCCGTCATAGGCTGCGCGAAGAAATGCAGATCGAGTTTACCATCACCAACAATTGCCTCAGCATTCTGGACGCNGTGCGCATTCCACGCCGCTCGCGTGCGGCTGTGCGCATTGCTGTCGCTTTGGCCGAGGATGGAATTATCAGCCAGCAAGAGGCCTTGATGCGCATCGAACCACGCGCCCTGAGCGAATTGTTACACCCACAAATCGACCCCGACGGCGAGCGCGACAAGTTCCAGCAAGGCATCGCTGCAAGCCCCGGCGCTGCAAGCGGGCGGATCGTGTTCAGCGCCAACGAGGCGCAAGCCAGTGCCGCGCGCGGCGAGGCCTGCATTCTGGTGCGCCGCGAAACCACGCCCGAGGACGTTCGTGGCATGCACGCGGCATCAGCTGTTCTGACCGTTAAAGGCGGCATGACCAGCCACGCCGCGGTGATTGCACGCGGCATAGGTCTGCCCTGTGTGGTTGGCGCGATGGGGATGACGCTTGATATCCGCGGAAAAACCCTGACAGGCGGGGATGGCCGCAGTTTTTCCGAGGGCGATGTTATCACCATTGACGGCACTTCCGGCCAAGCGCTGGCTGGCGCCCCCGCGATGTTGGAGCCCGCCCTTGACGGTGCTTTTGGCACTTTGATGGATTGGGCTGGAGAGGCTTGCGATATTGGCATTCGCGCCAATGCCGACACGCCAGCCGACGCCCGTATCGCTCGCAAATTCGACGCCCACGGTATTGGGCTTTGCCGCACAGAACACATGTTCTTTGAACAAGATCGCCTGACGGTGATGCACGAGATGATTTTTGCCGACACCTCCGAGGATCGCGCCGAAGCCTTGGGCCAACTGCTGCCCATGCAGCGCGAGGATTTTGTTGAACTGTTCGAGATCATGCAGGGTAAACCTGTGTGCATCCGCCTGCTGGATCCGCCATTGCATGAATTCCTGCCAGCAAACCGCGAAGGTCAGCGGGCCTTGGCCGAAGCATTGGATTTGCCGGTGTCCGATGTAACGCGGCGTGTCGACGCCTTGCGGGAATATAACCCGATGCTGGGGATGCGCGGTGTGCGGCTGGGGATCACGGTGCCCGAAATATACGCCATGCAAGCCCGCGCTATTTTCGAGGCGACGATCAAGGCCAGCTCGACTGATACGCCCGTGGTGCCCGAAATCATGATCCCGCTGGTCAGCGCCACCCTTGAGGCCGAATTGGTGAAATCGCAGGTTGATGCGGTGGCCGCTGCGGTGCGCATTGAGCAGGGGCAGGATTTTGACTATCGCCTAGGGGTGATGGTGGAAACGCCGCGTGCTGCGCTTCGGGCCGGCGACATTGCCCAAACCGCCACCTTCTTGAGTTTTGGCACCAACGATCTGACCCAAATGACCTATGGGTTGTCGCGCGATGATGCGGGCCGGTTCATGTCAGACTATGTTCAACAAGGTGTTTACCCAGAGGATCCATTTCACATGTTGGACACCGAAGGCGTCGGCGAATTACTGAGCATAGGTGCGGAACGGGGCCGAAGCACCCGTAAAGATGTGGTTTTATCGATTTGTGGTGAACATGGCGGCAACCCCGAATCAATCGCATTTTGTCGCAGTGCCGGATTTGACTATGTTTCCTGTTCGCCTTTTCGCGTGCCTGTGGCGCGATTGGCGGCTGCACAATTGGCCATAGAGAACACGGAAACATAAATTTTAATATAAAAACAAAATGTTATGCCTAATAACGGTTCTCCGGCACCGTTTCCAAACAGGAAACAAACCCGCCGCGCCAACCGCGCTGTTGCCCAATTACCACATGGGCTAGACTCAGCGAGTTTGCTGGGTTATTACGTTTCGTGGTCGCAGTCTGGGGGCTGGGTCTCTGTGTAAACAGAAGAGATGTGGGAAAGTTATGCGATCTAGTCTTGTCAAATTGCAGACTTCGGTCTGGGTATTTGTGCTTGCTATGGCAGGCACGTTTGGTGTTGCAACCGCTCAAGTGACTATCAGCACCTCGTCCGATCCAACCGTGCAGCCAGACCAAATGGCGCTTAGCAGCGGTTTGACACGTTTGTTGAGTCAGGAACGCACCGTTCTTAGCCGTCTTAGTGCCGAACGTATGCGGGTGATTTCTTCTGCCCCGGCGATCAGTTGGCGCCCTGCGGCGCGTGGTGAAACCCACCCTTTGGTCCCCGAAATCAGCTATACTCGCAAATGGGTGGCCAGCCAGCCAGCCGCAACAGGGGGTGCCGATTGGCGTTGCTTGTCCGAGGCATTGTATTTTGAGGCGCGTGGCGAAAGCGTCAAAGGTCAGTTTGCTGTTGCAGAAGTGATCTTGAACCGCGTGAAATCCAGTAAATTTCCAGGTTCGGTTTGCGCCGTTGTAAATCAAGGCACCGGCAAACGGAACCGCTGTCAGTTTTCGTATACCTGTGATGGAAATCCTGAAAACATCAACGAACCCGCTGCTTACCGCAGTGTTGGNAAAATCGCCCGTGCANTGCTGGATGGGGCACCACGAAACCTGACGGTTGGGGCCACCTACTATCACAACCATACGGTTCGGCCACGTTGGAGCAAGGTTTTCACCCGCACAGCAAGCATCGACGGGCACCTGTTTTACCGCTAGGGCAATTTACATTTTTCAGATACAAAATTCACCCCAACTGCGGGCGAATTCTGATGCTCTATGTTTCACATTGAATGAAAGCGCTATAAACAGGCGACATGACCGCCCCCCTTTAGTGGATTCCCGATGACCAACGACATCAAACTTGCCTTTGATCACCCCGACGCGCGCGCAGCCCATACCGCGCGCGGCGATTTTTATGATCGCATTTCCCTGCGGGATCATATCGCCGAGGTCGAAATTGGGGCTTTTCAAGTTGAACGCGGCACAACACAGCGTTTGTGCTTTGATGTCGTGGTCGAGGTGGGCGCTGCCAGCGCTCCGCTGGATGACGATGTAGACCGTATCCTGTCTTATGACACCTTGACTGAATCCATTGCGATCGAGCTTGCCGCAGAGCGCCTGAACCTGCTGGAAACCTTGGCAGAGCGTGTGGCAGAGCGTATTTTGCACGAACCGCAAGCGATGCGCGTCTTTGTGCGGATCCAGAAGCTGGATCGTGGGCCCGGCGCGCTGGGGGTCGAGATTGTGCGCAGCCGCAAGGATGATTTAGGCGCGGCACATGATCAAGCCCCCGTGCATCCGCTGATTGTCTATTTGGAAAATGCCGCGATCACGGGGCAGGCGTTAACCGAATGGATCGACCGGTTCGAGCAACAAAAAGCGCCAGTGATCCTCTGTGTTGGATTGCCCGATGTAACGCCNCCTAAAACCGGTCANGCCCCGACCCAACGTCGCATTGATTTGCTCCAGATCGAGCAAAACGCATGGATGTTGGCAAGTAAGGACGAGCGCTGCGTGGTGGTCGATAGCCGCACTGAGTTGGACTGGGCAATGAAACAGGGCAAGTTGAGCGTTTGGGCTCCGTCGCGTCTGGTGCTGGATGCTGTAGATGGGCCGTCATGGGATGCGGATGGCTTGGCATTGGCCAATTGGTTGGGGGGGGTGTTGCAGGCCGAGCGTTTGATCAAAGTCGGGGGCGGTGGCAAGGGTGCTTTTGCCCTTGATGCACCTGAAACATTCGCATGAGCCACTATTTCCGCCCGATCCCGATGCATGATTTAACCCGCCCCGAAAATGCTCGCGTTATTGCAGGGGGCTGGTGCTGGTTTGATACCGTTGAAAAAATCACCCGCGGTGCAGGGCGCGAACAGATCGGTGTTGAGAATGTCCCCACCGAGGTCTTGGATCGCATTTGCGCCCCACGCGCAGCTATTGCAGGTCTATCGTTTGATGCGCCGCGTATCATGGGTATCCTGAACGTCACGCCGGATAGTTTTTCGGATGGCGGCGATTTTGATAGGCCGGATGCCGCCCTGAAACATGCTCGCGATATGGTGGCCGAAGGGGCAGATATTCTGGACATCGGCGGTGAATCCACGCGCCCGGGTGCGNATGTGGTGCCAATCGACGTTGAAATTTCGCGCACAGCCCCCGTCATTTCGGCGATCCGTTCCGAGATGCAAACGCCNGTGTCGATAGATACCCGCAACGCAGCCGCCGCAATGGCCGCGATCAGCGCAGGGGCCAATTTGATCAACGATGTGTCGGCCTTTAGCCATGACGCTGAAATGGTGAATGTTGCCGTGCAAACAGGCGCACCCGTTTGCCTGATGCACGCCCAAGGGGTGCCCAAAACCATGCAGGCCGCGCCCAGTTATGACGATGTTTTATTGGACGTTTATGACTATTTGGAAGATCGAATTGAATTCGCTAATGCGGCTGGAATCCCCCGCGAGCGCATCTTGATTGACCCCGGCATCGGGTTTGGCAAACGTGAAAACCACAATCTGGTCTTATTGCAAAATATTAGCCTGTTTCACGCCCTGGGCTGTCCCATATTGCTGGGGGCTTCACGTAAAAAATTCATTGGTAACATAACAGATGCGCAATCGGCGAAAGACCGCACATTTGGCTCGGTCGCGGTCGCCCTGTTGGCCACAACGCAGGGTGTTCAGGCGCTGCGTGTCCATGATATAAAGGCGACAAGTCAGGCAATTACTATGCAAATGGCAATAACGACGGCAAAGCGAGATTAAAATATGAGTGGTAAATTATTTGGTACCGACGGGGTGCGCGGGCGGGCGAACACATACCCGATGACAGCCGAAATGGCGTTGAAACTGGGGGCTGCGGCTGGGCGTTATTTTCGCACGGACGGGTTGAACCGCCACCGCGTCGTAATCGGCAAAGATACCCGCCTGTCCGGATATATGCTGGAAAACGCGCTGACCGCTGGATTGACCAGCACAGGGATGAACGTGCTGCTGCTGGGTCCGGTTCCAACCCCCGCGGTAGGGTTTTTGACCCGATCGATGCGGGCTGATCTGGGGATCATGATTTCCGCCAGCCACAACCCGCACTATGATAATGGTATCAAGTTCTTCGGTCCCGACGGATTTAAACTATCGGACGAGGCACAAGACGAGATTGAACGGCTGTTGCAGGGCGAAATCGAACCGACACAGCCACATAACATTGGCCGTGCCAAACGGATTGATGACGCCAGTGGGCGCTATGCCGAATATGCTAAAACCACATTTTCAGGCAATGGCGGACTGGCCGGCCTGAAGGTGGTGGTGGATTGTGCCAATGGGGCCGCCTACCGGTCGGCACCCGAAGTGTTGTGGGAACTGGGTTGCGAAGTGATCCCTGTGGGGGTTGACCCGAACGGCTTTAATATCAATCAGGAATGTGGATCGACCCATCCACAAACTGCGGCCGAAGCCGTTGTGCAACACGGCGCTGACGTTGGCATTTGTCTNGATGGAGACGCGGACCGCGTGATGATCATTGATGAGCGCGGCCAAGTTGCGGATGGTGACCAGTTGATGGCGCTGATCGCAGCCCGGTGGGCCAAAAAGGGGCAGCTTAAGGGCGGCGCTCTGGTGGCGACCGTGATGTCAAATCTGGGGTTAGAGCATTATTTGGCCCGTCAGGGGCTTACTTTGTTACGCACTGATGTTGGGGACCGCTATGTGGTCGAGGCCATGCGCAAGGGCGGGTTCAATCTGGGCGGCGAGCAATCCGGCCATATCGTAATGACGGATTATGCCACTACTGGTGACGGGCTGATTGCGGGCTTGCAGTTTTTGGCGGCGATGGTGGAAACCGGCAAAGCTGCCAGCACCTTGGCCAACAGTTTTGAAACCGTGCCGCAAATATTAAGCAACGTGCGCTATGCGGCGGGCAAAGAACCCCTGACAGACAAGGCCGTCAAAGCGGCAATCGCCGAGGGTGAGGCACGTTTGCAGGCAAACGGACGTTTGTTGATTCGTAAATCGGGCACCGAGCCATTGATCCGTGTGATGGGCGAATGTGAAGATGAGACCCTGTTGAAAGACGTGATCGGTTCGATCACGTCCACGATCGAATCCGTTTTATCGACGTCTTAAGGTTCCATATCTATTATTGAGGGTTTGACCAGCACCAGCAGCTCGCGCTTAGTCTGGTAGGCCCCGCCCAACAACGTGCCATTCCTATGGATATCACCCAGATTGGGGATGTTGGACATCCCCATTTTACGTGGTCTGGGTTTTGGCTCCCACGACAGGTTTCGATGGCTAATAACCACCTTTGTTACCTTGGAAACCGGTCCGCGTTGCGGCACGATCATTAGCAGGCGATGGAACAAAAACACCTGCCCAACAAGGGTGGCTGGATTAAAACGATCCTTAAGAGATTTACGAAATAGCCCGCCCAGTACTGGCACTTTGTCCATCGAAAGGCGGTTTTCGTTGTATTGTGGCACAGGGTGACGCAGATCAAGGCCAAGTAAGCCAAGCGGGTTGAAGATTAACATGTGTGTGATGATCACCCTTTGCAGGCCCAAGATCAGAATAACCCGGCTGAACTGCCGAACGCTTTCGCTGCCAAATCCACCTTCCCCGCCACCGGAATTGGCAAGTGCCTTATCCCCGGTCAATATCGCCGGTGCGACAAGTCCAGCAGCCATAAGACCAGTTGAAAAATCCCGTCTATGCATATCTATCCCTCCCTCTGATGGGCGGTAGCGTAACATAATACGGGAGGTTTTCCAAATTACCGACTGTTCAGATACGTTTCCAGCGCTGGCTTACCGCCAGCCCCAACAGGATCAGTCCCAGCGCGACAAAGGTGTAGGTGGGCAGGACTTCGGCCAAGAAAATCGCCCCGAATATGACAGACCAGATGGGCACTTGGTAGTTCACCAGTGACAGGAACGAGGGGCCTGCGCTGCGGATCACCGACACCACCAACAAGTTGGCAATGGCGGTCGGAACCACACCCAGAAAAATTATGGTAATCAATGGTTTCGTGGAAAATTCAGTTGGAAAACCTTCCAGCGCAACAGCGGTGGGCACGATGATAATAGCTGCTAGCATAGTGGCGGTGGCGGCGAAGGCGAACGGGTCGACTTTGGGGGCGAGCTTGGTAATGATCCCGCCGAATGCGTAACAGGCTGCGGTCCCGAAACAGGCCATCCGCGCCAAGGGTTCCATCCCCAATCCGCTGCTTTTGAACGCATCCAGCCCGATCAACACGATCACGCCAGCAAAGCCGATGACAAAGCCCAGCGTTTTGCGTGGTGTCAGCTGTTCACTCGGAATCAGAAAATGCGCCAACGGTAGCACCAGCAACGGCACAGCGGCCATTGTCACACCGGCAAAACCCGACGTCACATAGTGCTGCGCCCAACTGAGCAGGAAAAACGGCAGNGCCATAGAGAACACGCCAAAACCAAAGGCTGCCAGCCACACTTTACGCCCATCCGCGCCTGTTGGGCTGGGCAGAGACAGGCCCATGGTGCACACCAAGGCCAGCAAGATCACAGCGCCAATCGCAATGCGTCCGGCGGCAACGGTGATCGGGCCAAATCCGGTGATGGCAATGCTCACGGCCATAAAAGATGACCCCCAGATCATCCCTAGCGCGCCAATGCGCAGCCAGTTTATCAACCCTGCTTCCATGTTCATTCCCGAAAATAAAAAAGGCGCCCCGAGGTTCAGGACGCCTTTGGTAACAATATGAAAAGACGCTTAGTTCTTTTCTTTGTCAACCATTTTGCCAGCAGAAATCCAAGGCATCATGTCGCGCAATTTACCACCAACGATTTCGATTTGATGTTCGTCGTTCGAGCGACGCGAGGCTTTCAGCGTTGGTTGTCCAACAGCGTTTTCCAGCATAAAGTCACGCACGAATTTACCGGACTGAATGTCGCTTAGAACGGCTTTCATGTTTGCCTTGGTTTCTTCATAAGGCAGGATGCGTGGACCGGACACGTATTGACCGTATTCCGCGGTGTTCGAGATCGAGTAATCCATGTTGGCGATGCCGCCTTCATAAATCAAATCAACGATCAATTTGGTTTCGTGTAGGCACTCAAAATAGGCCATTTCAGGCTCGTAACCCGCTTCAACCAATGTTTCAAAACCCATGCGGATCAATTCAACAATGCCGCCACAAAGAACAGCTTGCTCACCAAACAGGTCGGTTTCGCATTCTTCACGGAAGTCAGTTTCGATGATACCGGAACGACCGCCACCGATGGCCGAGCAATAAGACAGACCAATTTCCAGCGCTTTGCCGGATGCGTTTTGATCAACGGCCACCAGACACGGCACGCCGCCACCTTTGGTGTATTCGCCGCGCACGGTGTGACCCGGGCCTTTGGGGGCCATCATGATCACGTCGAATTCTGGCTTTGGCTCAATCAGACCGAAATGCACGTTCAAACCGTGGGCAAATGCGATGGCCGCGCCGTCTTTTAGGTTGTCGCGCACGTATTTGTTGTAGGTGTCAGCCTGCAATTCATCGGGCATTGTGAACATGATCAGGTCACACCAAGCAGCGGCTTCGGCGATGCCCATAACTTTCAGGCCTTCGCCTTCGGCTTTTTTGGCAGATGCTGAACCTTCGCGCAGGGCAACAACCACGTTTTTCGCGCCGGAATCACGCAGGTTCAACGCATGCGCGTGCCCTTGTGAGCCATAGCCCAAAATGGCCACTTTCATTTCTTTGATCAGGTTAACATCGCAATCGCGGTCATAATATACGCGCATGTTGGTAGTCCTTTTGTTGGGTAAGGTTTAATTGCGACTGTGATACATAGATTTTGATGTATAGAGTAATTGAAATCGCGCCAAATTGCAGATATAGGTGAATAACCATTCTTCTAATATCCTAATAAGATAAAAATCATGCTTGATGACGTTGATCGCCGTATTCTGCGCAACATGCAGGCCGAACCGGATCTCAGCACCGCTGATCTGGCGGGGCGCGCGGGCGTAACCGCGGCCGTGTGCTGGCGGCGGTTGGAAAAAATGCGCGAGGCTGGGGTGTTGATCGGCCAAGAGGCGGTGATCGACTGGCGCGCGCTTGGCTATGAGGTAGAGGTGTCGCTGCGCTTTACTCTGGATAAAACCCAACGCAACGCCTTTGACGAATTTCTAACGGCGGCGCGCGAGGTGCCCGAGGTGATCGAAATCCAGACTTTTTTGGGCCGTGTTGATGTGCGCCTAAATGTGCTGGCCCGCGATATGGCGCATTATCAAGAGCTATACCGCACCCGCATTCTGACCCTGCCGCATATCGCCGACATCGAGGCCTTGATGCTGATCGCCACCATCAAATCCGGCGAGGCATTACCG
>JGI24724J26744_10000592_pt1 | contig 26007 bp, 22 predicted proteins | sample Cruoilmetagenom7_FD_26744 | JGI IMG/M metagenome (IMG submission 26744) | reverse complement strand
TTGTTTATCTTTGAGCTTTAAAACTTCTTTAGCAATGGGGCTTATGATTTTGTATATGCCATTTTTATTTTTTAAGAAAACACCTTCATGTTCACTTGCTAACAAATTATCATAGAGCTGTGCATTGAGGTTGTCTTGTACCAGGATAAACTCAGTAAAGGAAAGAATTGTGCGTATAAATTTATAGAGCCCAATAATGGCAAGAGAGAAGATAACGCCGCTAAAAAAATAATAAAAAATAGCCTGATTGTTGCCAGGCAGAAAAAAGTTAATTATCTGATCACCTATAAACACCCATACCAGACCCAGCAATAAGGCTAGTCCTGAGATAAACAGGTTTACAAGTTCGTGATCCTTTCCATGTTTCATTGGTGGATTAAGCTCTTAGCTAGATTTGCACGTTGTATATTTAGCTTAATGACAACGAAGAAAATATTCTTAAGCTTGCTTTTTACTTTTGTGCACTGTGTTTTTGCGAAAAAATCCGCTCTGTGGTAACGGAAAATAACCATGCAGAAAAAACATTTCATAATTATTTTATCGATTTAAACCGTTTGTAAATTGGCATAACTTAAAACTAGCCATTTGCTGCCTGCGTGGTCAAAATTGACTTCAACTCTGGCGCTTTTACCCTGACCTTCGTAATTTAGTACAAAACCTTCACCAAATTTTTGGTGTAATACTCTTTGCCCAATGGAAAGGCCTGAATCATTATCCTGTTGTGCATAGCTGTAATTACTGTAGCCATGTGAGTTTGTACTCGTTGTATAACTCGTTTTAGGGCGAATTTCTTCAATAAATTGTGCGGGTATTTCACCGATGAAGCTTGAAGGCATTGGGTACATTTCTTTGCCATATAAGCGACGCTGTTCAGCATAACTGAGTACAAGTTGGTCACGAGCACGAGTAATTCCAACATAACAAAGGCGTCGTTCCTCCTGTAGTCGCCCTTCCTCTTCAGCGCTACGCTGATGGGGGAATAACCCCTCTTCCATGCCACACATAAATACTAGTGGAAACTCCAAACCCTTGGCGCTGTGTAGTGTCATTAGCTGAACACAGTCTTCCCAGGCCTCCGCTTGCCCTTCACCTGCCTCCAAAGCAGCGTGAGTAAGGAAGGCAGTCAGGGTGTCGAGAGGTGCGTCGTCGTCCTGTACATATTCAAAACCCTTTGCGGCGCTGACCAGTTCTTCAAGGTTTTCAACACGTGCTTCAGCTTTTTCGCCCTTTTCTTTGCCATAGTGATCAATAAGTCCAGAAGCATGAATGACATGTTCAAACTGTTCATGAAGTTCAACCGCTTCAGTGTCACTATTTAACTTATTAATTAACTGAATAAAGCCATTTAACGCGTTCTGCGCTCTAGCGGTAAGGCCGTTGCTGGATATGAGTTCCATTGATGCCTGCCACATGGAAATATCTGCCAGGCGGGCGGCTTCACGTATGGTATCTACGGTTTTATTGCCGATGCCGCGAGTTGGCTGGTTCACTATTCGCTCAAATGCGGGATCGTCGTTACGGTTATTGACCATACGCAGATAGCTTAAGGCATCTCTTATTTCAGCACGTTCAAAGAAGCGTAAACCACCATATACACGATAAGGGATGCCCTGAGTCATGAGTTGTTCTTCAAAAACGCGAGACTGAGCATTTGAGCGGTACAGAATGGCAATATCTGCGCGAGCATTGCCATTTGAAACATGCTCAGTGATGCGGTCAATGACATAGCGAGCTTCTTCCTGCTCATTAAAGGCCGCATAAAGCTGTATTGGGCTGCCGTCCTCTCCATCAGTCCACAGGTTTTTGCCCATGCGCTCATCATTATGAGAAATTAGCCCATTGGCAGCATTGAGAATGTTGCCTGTCGATCGATAGTTTTGCTCTAACTTGATAACCTGGGTGTTTGGATTGGCATTTCTAAAGGAAATAATATTCTCTACTTTAGCTCCGCGCCAGCCGTATATGGCCTGATCATCGTCACCAACAACGAATAATTGTGCTCCACGGCCATTTTTGTCTGCGGCCAGAAGCTGAATCCAGGCGTATTGAATTTCATTAGTATCCTGAAACTCATCAACCAGAATATGTTGAAATCGATTGCGGTAGTGTTTATGGAGTTCTTCATTGTCACGTATTAATTCAAGGCTTCGTAAAAGTAACTCCGCAAAATCAATTACCCCGGCACGCTTACAGGCCGCTTCATAAGCACTATAAACACTGACTAATTGTTGTCGAATAGGGTCTGAGCCTGCATCAACATGCTGGGGCCTTAGGCCCTCATCCTTACGGGAGTTAATAAAACCCTGTATTTGACGAGGTACCCAGCGTGCTTCATCCAGCTCTAACGACTTTAATACCCTTCTAATCATACGATATTGATCATCGGAGTCCAGGATCTGAAACTGTTGCGGGAGATTGGCTTCTTTCCAGTGCGCACGTAAAAGTCTATGGGCGATGCCATGGAAGGTACCCACCCACATGCCATTGGGTGAAACACCCTGTAGTTGCTCGACACGTGAGCGCATTTCACTGGCAGCCTTATTGGTGAAGGTAACCGCCATTACACTGAAAGGTGAAACATCTTCAACTTTAATTAACCAGGCCATACGGTGCACTAACACGCGTGTTTTACCACTTCCGGCGCCAGCAAGTATAAGCATTGGGCCCGGGGGAGCAGTTACAGCTTCGCGCTGAGCATCATTTAAACCATCAAGTATATGAGAAACATCCATGCGACGCATTGTAACCTAGAGAGTGGTTGGTATGAACCTAGAAAAGTCATTTGTATGATGAGGTTGTGCAATAGCAAGAGATTAAGAAGAAGGATACTTATGGCCTTTGCTAGGCGTTAAAGAATATATAAACCTGAAGATGTGGATAACATGAGCAATAGGCAAATAATGAAGGGCAAAGGTAATGAAAAAAGGAGGAATTGAAATATATGTAATGTTTACACTATGTTTAGGGTAATTCCCTGGAATAAAGAGCAAAGCCAAATATCTAAAGTATGGGTAAGTAGAATAATAGAAGCTCATGTTATAGTGAGCGCTTAATTACGGTTTAAATAAGCGATTTATTAAGATTTCGTAAGCACGAAGGACATTTTCTAAATAATGATACGAATTATTAAATGGTTAGTTATATTCTTTTTTCTATTTGGCATAATGCTGGGCGTATTAGCGGTTAACAGTATTGATGAGTATGCCATTGTAAATCAGCCAGCCAGGCTGGACAGTATAGAATTGAAGCGGGTAAAGCGCTTTATTAAATTAAATAACCCATCAAAGCTTAAATCAGGACAAATTGCTAATAGCAAAATCAATCAGAAAGATTTGAATTTGGTTATAAACTATTTATCACAAAAATCCCCAGGCGCTCTTAATAACAGAATTAATTCCATGATATTACTGGAATCAAATTTAGCCTATATACAATCGAGTTTGCGTCTGCCCAAAAACCCAGCCGGGTCATATATCAATATTACTGCAGAAATAGAAACATTGAACAATGCCAAGACAGGAGGATCTTTAAAGCTTAAATCGTTAAGTGTAGGTAAAATGACATTGCCAGCTGTACTTGCAAATCCAATTGCGATGTATTTACATAGACAGTTAAAAAATAAACTATCTGAATATAATCTAATAAGCCAGACTCTACAAAGTGTTAACTTTGAGAAGAATAGCCTAACGGTAAATTACCTATGGGATAAACAAACAGCGGACACTATAAAAAATAGCTTAAGCTCAAGAGTTATTTCAGATGATCTAAAACGGGCATTGATCGCACAATCAAATAATTTGTCAAAAATAAGTTATAAGATAGGGGTACGTGCAAGTTTAAATGAAGTGCTGAGGCCTATGTTCAGACTGGCAGAAAGCAGAAGTCTATTAAATAATCCAATTGTAGAAAATAAAGCTGTATTTATTGTGCTTGGATCTTACTCGTTAAATAAAAACCTGACCAGGTTATTTAATACTGAAGATCAAAAACCTATCAGAATTAAAAAATTGTATTTAAAAAACCGCTTTGATTTAAGTAAGCATTTACTAGTATCAGCAGCGATTACCAGTATGGCTGATTCGAGTATGGCTGAATCAATAGGCCTGGAAAAAGAAGTCAGTGATTCACAGGGCGGAAGTGGGTTCAGTTTTGCTGATTTGGCCGCAGATCATACGGGTATAAAACTTGCAAAATATGCAACTAAAAATGAACAGCAGGCAAGAACGATACAGTCGAAACTGGCATCTATAAAGCATGAAAATGAATATATGCCTGCAATAGATAATTTACCAGAAGGATTAACTGAAAACGAATTTAATAAAACTTATGATAATACTGCGTATGAAACTATGCAGAATATAATAAAAGTAAGAATAGCTAATTTAGCTATATATAAATAAAGGAATAAAATGAAAAAATTCATCATCATAAGCTTCATGGCTTTATTAATAACAGGCTGTAGTGAAGAGCAACAAAATAAATTTTCTCGCTTAGGCGTTACCTGGCTGGAAGGGGATTATAAGGTGACATTTTCTGAAGGTTCAAATCAACAGAGCTGGTATGTTAAAAGTGGAAAGGTAACCACAGAGCCTGCAAAAGGGTATTATTATTTTTGGGCAGACGTGGACGGTAAAAAAAGGTATGTGCAAACACCAATTGCAAGAACTTACATTGAACAAATTGGCGACTAGAAATGCAGAAATTTGCTTATATGTTTTTATGTCTAACTCTGATAATGCAGGTATCAGTAGTAAATGCGACGAAAATACGTATAGCGACTGCAGCTAATTTTTACCCGACATTAAAAAAAATAACAGAAAGTTATGAAGCCATTACAGGCAATGAAGTCGACATTATAAGAGGATCAACAGGGAAAATATATGCGCAAATAATGCAAGGTGCACCGTATGATATATTTTTCTCGGCTGATAGCTTACGTATTGATAAGCTAGTTATAAAAGGTAAAGCAATAGAATATGAAAAAGATAAAACATCATTGGTATATGCCATAGGTAAACTCGCATTATGGCGTGCAGATGCAGATAGCTCTATGCAATTAAGGGAGCAACTCAATGAAGGAAGCTTTCACAAGTTAGCAATAGCCAATCCCAAAACGGCACCTTACGGTAAGGCGAGCGTTGAAGCATTGAAGGCATTGGAGCTTTATGAAAGTGTTAAGCATAAACTGGTATATGGTGAAAATATTTCTCAAACAATGCAGTTTGTTCAATCTGGAGCAGCTGATTTAGGATTTGTTGCCAGGTCATATGTTATTAACGATATATATTGGGAGATTGATAGCTACTTTCACAAACCTATAAAGCAAAAGGCAATGATATTAAAACAATCGAAACAGCAAGAAACAGCAAAAGAATTTTTACAGTATATTCAGAGTGCTGCAATTAGAAAAATTATAACTTCAGATGGTTACGCACTTTGATTGAGTTAAGCCCAATTCTCGTCACATTAAAATTAGCGACTATTACTACGTTGATTTTATTGATTATCGGTACACCATTAGCCTGGTGGCTATCAAATACACAAAGTAAGGCGAAGGTAGCAATAGAGTCAATAGTGGCACTACCCCTGGTGTTGCCACCAACGGTATTAGGGTTTTATTTATTACTGGCATTAAGTCCAGATGGTTTCGTAGGGAATTTGTGGGCATATGTAAGTAGCACCCCTTTAAGCTTTAGTTTTACAGGCCTTGTTATTGGTTCGGTAATATATTCTATGCCTTTTGTCGTGCAGCCATTACAGGCAAGTTTTGAGCTTGTGGGTAAACCATTACAGCAGGCTGCACAAACACTTGGGGCTACACCACTTGATACATTTAAAAATATCGTGCTGCCATTGTCCCGGCGAGGATTTTTGGTGGCCATTACTCTGGGCTTTGCACATACAGTAGGTGAATTCGGAGTTGTGTTAATGATTGGAGGTAATATACCTGAGGTAACGCAAGTATTATCTATTGTTATATATGATCATGTTGAAGTGCTTGAATATACTCAGGCTCACTATTACTCTATTGGGTTATTAATATTTTCTTTTGTCGTTTTATTTTTTACCTATTCATTAAATAGAAAGTTAATGGTGCGTATTTAATGATAAAAGTTAAATATAAAACTAATTTTAATAATTTTAAGTTAGATATAAATTTTGTTATGCCTGAAAAAGGTATAACGGTATTGTTTGGTCCATCGGGCTCGGGTAAAACCAGTGTATTGAACTTAATGGCAGGTTTAGACGGCTATGATAATTGCATGTTAAATGCAAATTTCAAATTAAATTCAAAAATATTAGATGACACAGATAATACAATAAGGCTTAAACCCTGGCTGCGCAATGTAGCCTATGTTTTTCAGGATAACAGGTTGTTTCCACATTTAACTACGCAGGAAAATATTTTATTTGGTCACAAACGTCGCAATAGTAAACTTAGCCCTGAAAAGTTAATAAAGAAATTTAAGATAAAAGACCTATTAACGCATTATCCAGATCAGCTGTCTGGTGGCCAAAAACAGCGGGTAGCAATGGTGAGGGCTCTATTATCGCAGCCAGAATTGCTAATACTTGATGAGCCACTGGCTGCATTAGATTATCAATCGAGGCAGGAGTTACTGCCCTATTTTGAATCTCTTCACAAAGAACTAAATATACCCGTGATATATGTAAGTCACGATATTAAAGAGGTTCTGCGTCTGGCAGATTATATCGTTGTAATGGATAAAGGGCGTGTCATTGATCAGGGCTCTATAGCTGACTTATGCATTAGCCAGCCACTTTTGACACAACAGGAAGGCGCCAGTTTTGTATTAGAAGGTGTAGTATCTGAAATAATAAAAGAAGATAAGCTTGTAAAAATAAACTGTGGTGAAGAAATATTAATCACAGCTGAGAATATGCAGCTTAAACAAAACATACGCATTTTGCTGCACGCCAGAGATGTCAGCCTGTGTTTAAGCCCGCCAAAAGATAGCAGCATTTTAAATTGCATACCTGTGTGCATTGATGAATTACAAACAGATAGTAATGGAAAGTTACGCGTAATGGCGAAAATTGGTGAGCAGACCATTGTTTCGCTTATAAGTCATCGATCTGCGCATCAGTTAAAAGTGGAAAAAGGCAGAAAAATGTATGCCCAGTTTAAAGCGACAGCCATGATAAAATAGATGTTATTCAGAGCCAAATATAACCATTAAAACAAGTTGTATTTAGATGACTGGAGTTTAATGAAGAAAAATACTTATAAATAGTAATAACGCTTAAAAATACAAATGAAAAATAAATTCAATTCGATTTCAACAGCAGTTTTAATTCTTCAGTTAATAATCGCTATGCCTGTGCTGGCGAGTAATGAAGAAAACAACTGGGAATTAATAAATGATGAAAATGAAATTCAGGTTTATATCTATGAAACTGATTCGAGTGATATCGTAAAAGCTAAAGCAAAAACAGTTGTAAGAGCTTCTATGCAAATAGTAAAAAATAAATTAGATGACATAGCACATCGGCATGAATGGATTCCATATTTAAAACAATCTAAAGCGCTAACAGTTTTTAAAAACAATAAAAGAATAGAATATAGCCACTTCTCTGCACCATGGCCTGCGTCTGACAGAGATTTTGTATATGAAATTGAGTTGATTTCAGAAACAGCTAATCAGCTGGTATATAAAATGCATTCTGTTGAATCAGATCTAATGCATATAGATCCTGATAAAATTAGAGCTGATTTATACGAAAGTGTTTATACATTAACTGTATTGGATAAGAGTACAACGGATGTTGAGCTAATATTTTATGCAAACCCTAAGGGGTGGCTTCCAGACTGGATAATTAATATTATTCAAAGCGTATTACCTTACAGAATGCTCAATAATTTAAAGTTAGCGTTAGATGAGTAGGGATTAAACTTTTTTTTCATTGTTATATTTAAATATAATCAAAATAATGCTCATAATAATGATAAGTGTTGCACATACAATAAGCGGCATGTTGTTCGTAAGGCTTGCATGAATAAGCCAGGCCGCGTTGCCTAAAACCGCCAAAACTATCATGAGCATGGAAATGTCATTAGTCAGGCGTGTTTTGAAAGCCTTGTATATTTGTGGAATAAAGATAAGGGTAGTCAGGATGGAGGCTATCCAGCCGAAGATTTCTTCTAATAACATAGTTGTTTATTTATATTGAGGCACAAAATTTAATGTGCTTTTTAAATCCTTATTGTTGAAGTGTGTGGCCTGCCTGTAATAATCTGGAGTATAGAATATTGGGAGATATCCATATTAAAATATCATCAAATTCAGAACCTGCAACTTCTTTTCGTTTAGCCGAATAATAGAGAATATTATTGGCAACGGGATATGCGGGTAAACCGCAGGTGCTTGGAACTGTTCCACCTTCACCTGCATTTTGGTTTTCTGTTGCACTATTTGCTCTTTGTTTTGTGCCCATGGCATAGATGACAGCTACAGCTGTTGTTGTAGAGGCAACAGCATTGGTACAGTTTACTTCAAGATTATTACAAACTACGATATTAGGTCGTACTGCAGTTGGTCCGGTCAGAACAGGATTTCCCGTTGATACTGCCTGTGAACGTATACCACCAGTTACGACAAAGTCAGCGATGCCATCGCCATCTCCAGCTGTCACTCCACCGTCGGTATTAACTACGCTGTAACGATATGGCCTACCCCATGGATCTACTAGTAAACCATCACAGTTTACATCACCTTTAATTCCGAGTGTATTTGAGGGTACAAAACCTATAAATCCACCAATAGCTGGATCGTTTGCACAGTTAGCGGCCGGATCATCTGGATTTGAAACACCATTACCTCCTGGGATCGTAGGACAGGGCAAGCGATTATTTGCTATTGCATAACCATATAATGCTTCTTCTATTTCAACTAGTTTCGCCCGTGCATTTTTGATATTAGCGGTTTCAAGTTGTGCACGTAATGGCATAAATGTATAACTTAATAGAACAGCAATGATGACAAAAACAATCGCTATTTCTATTAAAGTAAAACCTTGTTGTTTGTTAAGTTTCATTATGGGGTGCACTCATTAACGGTTGCAGGTGGAGTCATATCTTGAGGTACACAAAATAATCTGTCATTAGAGTTTATAGAGTCGTAATTTCCATTACCATCTGGGTCGCCGTTATTTAATAGATTGTTACCTTCGAGATAATTAGCAAGTTCAGCTTTAGAGTTTGCATTTACAGGCGCAGGGTTTTCAGTTTCATCAGCACGCCTCAGCTGATTATTGATGCGTTGTTCTGAAAAAATTAATATTGCAGAATGACGTGTCCCACCATCAAATTGTGGACAGTTCGTACAGGGCACAGCGGGTGCAGCGCTTGCGTCAGGTGCAAAGTCTCTTCCAACAACATAAAACCAGTGATCTTTCCAGTTCTCCCACAAGTTAAACATTTCCTGATCAGGGTCTGCTTCAATACCACAAAATTCAAATAAATTATCGTCGGTCGTGAAAGGTATCGTTGTTATTGCCTCTATGGAAGAAGAGGAATTTGTTGTTATATATGGGAGACGGCCAAAAAATAAATTTGTTGAGTTATCATCAATATAATTATCATTTAGACGATAGTCAGCGCTCAGGTCAACCAAAGCCGGCCAGGGAAGTCGATAGATGCCTGAACCACCTGGTAGTGGGTTACCTCCGCCTCCGCCACCGTTATTCCCGTTATTCCCATTATTTCCATTATTCCCATTATTCCCATTATTCCCATTATTCCCATTATTCCCATTATTCCCATTATTCCCATTATTTCCGCCGGGAGAGAGACAATTGGTTACACATACTTTTCTGCATGTAGGACGGATTTTATTGCATGCGGCTGTTTCAGGCCCAGGCGCAGCCGCTGCTCGACATAGGTCACGTGCATTATCACAATCTGTATAACAACTGGTGATAGAGGGGCAACTAGTGACAGCTCCAGCTTGAGCGTATTCTATTAAACATTGCCCCAGTGTTTGCCCCATTAGAGTGACTTTATCGTTATAAATCAGGTTGTTTTTTTTAATTCGATCGAATATTTCCTTAGATGTGATTGTGATAATTCGATCATTAATAGATGTGTTTGTATTAAGCCCTGTTGCTGAGATGAACTGGTCTATGTTATCTGCACTATTGATACTGGAAGAGGAGTTTGAAGTGTTCTGATATGTTTCCAGGTAATCTGATGCGACTATTGTATCTCCTAGCACTTTACAGGGCTGACCTGCGACAGCTCCGCTTCGATTCTGATTATTTAAAGGTCGGCCTGGCGCCATTACTACGGCGACTACTCTATCTTCCGGCGTATTACCTTGAATAATATCTCCGGACTCATTTAAAATCTGGAACATACCGGGTGTATCATCATTTGTCATTGGGGAGCGTGGAGTATTATAAAAACCACCAGAAACCGCATACCAGAGGCATTCACCTGAAGAGTCCAGCAATGGTTCTATTTCAAGGTTCTTCCAGGGTAGCCGGCCGAGACTATTGGTATGTGTAGCACCACACTGGTTGCTACTATTGCCTTCGCCATTATATCCGATCGGTCTTTCAGGGCAGGGAAGTAAACCATGATTTCCCAAATGAGGCGTTCCAATCGTTGACTGGCCGTAATAATATGAGACAGCATATGAAAGCAAAGCTTCTTTAGCTTTAGATAAGGAAGTTGAAGTATTGTTTTCAGCACTGGTGCGTAAAACATCCGGGCCGAGATCAGAAATTAAAAAAACAGCACCCGTTAGAATAATGGCCATAAAAAAAACGACCAGGGCGGCGCCCTTCTGTTTTAGTGCTTTAAATGGCGAATTTGATCTATTCATAATACTTGTTCGAAGGTTTTAACAGTTAAATTATCCTCTTTATCCGTGGTATCGTCATTTTCACCGGTCTTATCTTTTGTTGGCTTTATCTGATAGTTATCTTGTACATGACGCTCGGCTTCGTTCCACTGTTGACCTGGCTTAATATTAATTCTCTGTTGATTCACTCGAACGGGTACCTTGTAAGCCTGTTTATTAACACTGTTTGTACTAACGCTTATGCCGTTCTCAATTGTGCCAGAATTTAATGTATTTCCTTTATTAATAAACACTACGGGCTGCTTGTTATCCCTCAGAACGACACCCTGTAGTTTAACGGTAATGGGTTGTCTTAAAACTGCGGTAGAAGATGTTTGAGTGGAGTTATTAAATTTGCCTTGATTACGTAGTAAATCAAGTTCGTTACGAGTATGTGTGGTTGTAAAAAGTGTGCGCAAGTCGCTTTTAGAGTCAACAGTGTCGGCTATAGCCTGATTGCATGTGAAAAATAAAGTGCAAAGAAAAAATAATTTAATCATTAGTTATCTCCGAACAGGTAAAGCAGCAGTCTTAGTCTGCATGGTGTACCAGTTCAATTCGCATTTTGAGGAGAAGTTTTTATTAGTTTGAGAATCAATCAGTGATTCAACCTGCGTTGAATTACGAATAATGGTGCAGTTTTGTATATCAAATAATCCCTTTGCCATTTTTTCCAGGGAATTTAACACAGTGTATAAATCACCTTCATGTAGAAGTTGCATCTCTAATGTCATGGCTGATTTATAAAGTGTAATACCAGGAAAATTTTGCGCAATTTGAGGTGAATTCAAAGCTATGCGCTTAGCAATGCTATATTTTATATAAGGTATTTTGTTTGAGGAAGTGATGTTCTCGATGCTATCAACCCAGTTAAGGCGATTTTCTTCGCCTACAATTCCAGATGATTTAAGTTGATCATATTTTTCTTCAAATTTTTCTAATAATTTCTTTTGATCGAGTGCTGTGTAATATCTGTCTTTTGCTTGAATTAAAGTAGATTGCGCCATAGTTTTTTCATCATATGATGTTTGCCACCATGAATTAGATATAACAATGATGATTATAGAAATAACAATGCTAATTAAAAAAGTAGAAAGTTCTTTATGTAAATTATTAAGGATAGACAATATCATGATTTTCTACCCTGCATTAATAATTCAATTTTAAATTTTCCTTTAACTGAATCACTCTTAATATTGACTTGCTGGTCAGTACTACTTTCATTTTCTATAATAGAGTCAGACCTTACATCAACAGGCATATTAATGATTTTTACATGTTTAACTAATTTGTTGTTTTTAAATGCATCAATAATCGAATTAACTTTTTCTACTGACTGTTTAATTGTGTTTTGAGATGCACGAATATATCCACCAATAATGGCGTGTTGATTTATTTCATCATGTTTAGCATAGTCAGTAGATGATTTAATACGATTGTTGTTAGAAACGGGTAAAGCATTACTCTGATGCTGTTTCCAGTGAATATCGGTGATAGCAGTATCATGCATGCCTGAACGAGTTAAAAGTCTGCTGATATCAACCATGAAATTTTGAGGAGATATTGATTTTGACTGGTATATTTTATCAGTTAGCAAAACTGATGATTGCATTATTTGCGTTTTTGAAAGTTTAGGCTTAAGGGCCTGAAGTTTCTTTTGATAGTCTTTATTAATCGATAATGTTTGATTCTTTAGTGCGACTGTTTCGTGATCTAATACTGACGATTCAGATAAATAAGATAAAGACATAATAATAGAAGCTAAAACTAAAAGAATACTTCCAGCATAAAGTGCTTTAGAGAGTAGCTGTTCGTAGAATTTAGTAAATAAGGTGCGATTACCATAATGACCAACAGGGAATAATTTAGATGCGCAAACATAAGAATAAATGCCGTTGCTATATTCTATGGCTTGTGTAGAGCCCTGATTATTAGACGGTAACTCGCAGCCTAATGAATCACCAATATCGGTAAGTTTATGATAGTGAAAACTGCGTAAAGATGAATCTAAACAGTGAGACTGAATCTCTGCCATGTCTGATTCGCGACACATAACATGAACTTGTATTTTTTCATCAAAACCAATATGACGTTGATTAGATAAGAAACGTATAGTTTGTTCAACTTCAGATGATATGTACTCTCCAATGGAGGCATCTTCAAGATTAACAACTGCGGATCGGCTGCTTTCAAATCGATTGTTTTTGATGAATGTCTGTCGTAAGTTACTTGGAACTTGTTGAGAAACAAGTAAAACATTTTTGATATCATCAAATATTTTTGCATATAAATCTTCGCTCAATAGCGGTAAAGACCAGATGCCGGATATCGAAGTATTACATTCCTGAATAGGCTTAAGCCAAATATCTAAAATATCAGGGTTGCTTAAAACACTATAAAGAAGAATGTCGTCTTTTCTTCCAGCTTTTTCACGTCCCACTATATTGTAATGGACATAGTCTTTACTTTTTCTATATTGTCTGTCAACAAGGCGCGTGACTATAGACTTGCGATCAGCTTTGCCTACATGGGGTATGTTTTCTTTTTTAAAGTCTTCCTCTATTAGATCAACCAGTATACGAACAGGTGTATTGTCAGTTGCTAACAAGTAGGTTTTAAATTTTTCTACACCCTCTTCACCCGGGTTAAAAACATAAGACGCAATGCATTTTTCATTTTGCCAATGAAAAACATTGAGTCGATAGCCTGAATAATAAAATACGCGTTTCACAATATTGTATAGTTCTATAATTGAATGGTGGTTAAAGAATCATAAATTGGGCCAAGTACAGCAGACATAATCCACATCATAATGCCGCCCATTATAATCGTCAGTACAGGTGTCATTGCCGCTTCCATTTTATCTACACTTTCTTTGACTTCCCTGTTGTAAAAATAACTTATATTTAATAACGCTTCATCCAGTGCGCCAGTATTTTCACCAACTTTTAACATGCGTATTACTAATGGAGGATATTCATCTACAGAAGCAAAGCTTTCTGATATTTGACCACCTTCAGCAATTTTTTCTCGAATTTGAACAAGTGACTGGTTTAAAACCGCATTGCCCATTATTAATTCAGATATCTTCAAGCTGTCGAGTACTGATAAGCCAGATGAATACATCATGGCGAAATAGTTTGAAAATCTTGCAAGATTTGTTTTTAAAATAATTGGACCGAATATATAGAGCTTTAGCTTTAGTCGATCAAGCATCATACGCACATTAGGTTTACGTCTGGCAAGGTTACGGACTGCAAAAAACAAAACGATTGGTAAGCCGAATACGAGGTACCAATAATTGCCTAAAAACCAGGAGGTAGCAATAAGTGCACGTGTGTGTATGGGAATTTCACCACCAAGATCCTCAATAAACGGTATCAGTTCAGGTACCAAAAATATCATCAGATAGGAGACTACCGCGATGATGACTACAGTAACGATAGCTGGATAAATCATTATTTTTTTTGTATGTGCGATTAACTCATCATGCCACTTAAGGGTTTCAGCCATATCATGTAAAACTTCTGATATGCGTCCTGTTTCTTCTCCCACTTTAACCAGGGTGATATAAACGGTATCAAAAATTTCTGGAAATTCACTGAGTGCACCTGAAAATGTTTTTCCGCCCTGAATTTCATCAGAAAGCCCTGATAAAACCTCTCGCATTCGACCGTTAGGAACAGAGTCCCTCAGATCGGCAAGACCATCCAGAATACTAACGCCAGATTTTGTCAGTTGCTGCATTTGAAAGGTAAAGTTAATTAAATCTTTGCGTGGAATGCCGCGTTTTTTAAAATCAAATAAGGAAGAGTTTTTTTCTTTGAAATTAATGAGATCCATGCCCATGCCGCTGAGGCGCTGTTCAAGGTCCAGCAGGTTGTCAGCTTCTATACTGTCGTTGCGAATTTTACCTGAGGCATCTACGGCTTTGTATTTATACATGGTTGACATAACAGTGTTACAACCTGTCAGTGAGATCGATTACACGACTCACTTCATCTAGTGTAGTAATACCTTCAATAACCCGTCTTGCAGCATCATCAGCGAGGGTTTGAAAACCATTTTGTTTTAAATGACGTTTAATTTTGGCTAGACTAAATTGTTCTGAAATCATTTCATCTAATTCAGCATCAACTTTTAAAACTTCTAAAATTGCAAGTCGACCTTTGTAGCCAATATTGTCACATCTATCACAGCCATTCGCATCAAAAATTTCCAGATGCTCAGAGGCATCTATACCAAGCAGGGTTTTTTCTATATCTGCGGCTTGATGCGAAGTCTTGCAGTGAGTGCAAAGTTTTCGAACAAGTCGCTGGCCCATAATGCCTATAATATTTCCTGACATGATTTCTGGCTTAACACCAATATCAACAAGGCGTGGAATTGTGCCTATTGCAGAGTTGGTATGTAATGTAGAGTAAACCTGGTGACCTGTCATTGCTGCGCGTAATGCCATTTCAGCTGTATCCGCATCACGTATTTCACCAACCAGAATAATATCAGGATCCTGGCGCATTAAGGATCTAATGCCGTTGGCAAAGTCCATACGTAAAACCTCGTTGATAGAGGTTTGGCGAACCATATCCATTGGGTATTCAACCGGATCTTCAAGTGTCATTATATTCACTTCAATAGAACGAACATAACTTAACATGGAGTATAAAGTAGTAGTTTTACCGCTGCCTGTTGGGCCGGTTACCAGGATAATACCCTCCGGGCGAGCCATCATAAGTTTTAATTGAGATAGTGCGCTTTCGTGTAAACCCAGGTCATCAATTGCAACAATACCTTTGGCACGATCGAGAACACGCAAAACAACATTCTCTCCATGTGTTGTTGGTTGTGAAGAAACACGAAAGTCTATTTGATGGCCACGAATATTCAGGTTGATGCGTCCATCCTGAGGCGCACGGGTTTCTGCGATATTCATGTTAGACATAACTTTCAGTCTCACCACAATGGCTGACCAGTAATCTTTATGTAAACTGCGAACCTGGCGTAGTACGCCGTCAATTCTATATCTTAAACGTAAAAAACCGGCTTCAGGTTCAAAATGAATATCTGATGAACCGTGCTTAACAGCATCAGCTAAAATCGCATCAACCAATCGAACTAATGGCTGGCTATATTCGTCACCTTCAACATCTAAACTATCGTAGTCAACCTCTCCTGTTTCTATTTCATGTAGAATGCCATCTACAGATAGTTCATAACCATAAAACTGATCGATAGCATCAGAAATTTCACTCTCACCAGAGAGCAACGGAATAATTTCAATACGGTTACCGACAATTGCACGTAAGCGGTCGAGCACAACTAGATTATAGATATCAGTCATGGCAACTGATAAAGTGTTTTCTTCCTGATCAAAGCTTATAGGAATAATATTAAATCGAGTAGAAAGATCTTTTGGTATTAGCGCTATTGCTTCATTATCGGGCACAACATTTGAAAGGTCGATGCTGTCTTTACCCAGCATTTCACTTAATGCATCACGTAGTACGCCTTCACTAACAAAGCCAAGAGATACTAGTGCTTCGCCTAATGGCTTGCCTGATTTTTTCTGCTCTTTAAGAGCAATGCTAACCTGGTCTTCAGTGATTAAACCCTGTTGAATGAGTTCTTCACCCAGACGTTTTTTCTTGGCCCGTAAAGCTGAACCAATATCTGAGATGGTACTAGTAGCTTGCTGACTCATTTGCTACTCTCTTGTAAAGTGCGAATACGTTTCTCTGTATTTATTTGTGAAAAATTACCACTGGATGCCTGCTTTAGTTTAATACTTAATCTGTAAAAATTTAAGGCCTGTTGTTTTTTGTCCAGATGGTCCAGACTGACCGCAAGGTTATATGCATAGTCAGAATTTTTATTTTCTGCTGACCATGCACTAAAATAAGCTGACTGTGCTTCAGCCCACCTATCTTGAGAAGAATATTGTGAGCCTAATGCAAAATATAGATGTGCTGAATCAGGCTGTTGTTTCAACATGAATTTTAATTGAGACTCATTAAGCTGGGGGTTAATGTGATCTTCTATGCTGCTTAAACCAGCTAACGCTATGCTATCTCTTGGGTTTAGTTTTAATAAATACTGGTATTTCTGTCGTGCGTATTCAAACTGTTTATCTTTTATAGCAATCGCTGCCAGACCAAGTAGAGCATCTCTGTTTCTGTTTTCACGTTTAAGCACTTTGTTATAAAGTTGCTTGGATTTTTGGTATTCCTGCTTATGAAAAGAACTATATGCTTCTTGTAGTAATACATGTACCGGATCAGATTTTTTTGTGCGCACAATGCTGATAGGTGTTGCCGCAGTTTTGTTCTTATTAGCCGATTTTGAAATTGATGCAGTTTGTACGCGAGGTTTTGTTTGTGTCGTTGTATTTTTCTGTTTGATGGCCTGTTTCGTAGGCGTAACAGATTTCACTGTATTTTGAACGGCTACTGGATTATTGTTTTCAATAATATTATTACGATTAATATCTGCATTGTTATTCTGTGCAAGATATAGATCCTGACTGGTCATCTTCATCTGAATATAAAAATATAAGCCAGCACCAATCAGTATGAGCGCTGTTAAAATGGCTATGGAGATATTTTTTTTCAATTTCTCTCTTCGGCTATGTTGATTGCTTTTATTGATAAGGGCAGATAAAGCCTGTTCATTTTTAATTTTATCGTTAGATCTTTGTAAGTTCTCATCTGATGTTTTATTAGCTGTAATAGCAGGCTTTACTTCGAAGTCTTCCGCTATTTCTTCTTCTATATCGGGTTCTTGAATCTCGCCATTGGTATCTAAAGGCACATCTTCAATGCTTAACTCAACCGGTTGTTCAGAATGATCGTTATTGTCTGGCTCATTCTGTTTATTATCTAAAAACTCTAACGCATCACTATCGTTAGGGTAGGAAGAATCCGGGTCTTCATTTGACGTATTAATAACATCTTTTTCAGGGATAGATTCTTTATTTTCTTGAGCAGCGTCTTCGTTTACTTCAGGAAAATTATCATTTACCTCGTTCAGGTTGTTGATGCCTTGAGTATCTGGCTTTATATCATCAGGGCTTAAGCTATCTGATTTCAGATCAAGGTCTAAATCAAGATTGCTATCATTATCCCCTGGTGTTGAATCAGACTTCTTGTTTTTGTCGTCAGCTGCTTTTTTTAGCGCATCGAGTAACAGGCTCATATATTATCCTTGTTACTCAACACTAGCTTTCTTTATGGCATCCTGCTTTGTTTTTACAACATCCTTTTGTTGAGGTGAATTAATAGGCTTCGGTAAAAACTTCTGATATGAAGATAAGTCTCCAGTTAAACTTGCATGGTGAATGACTACAGGGCGAATGAAAATAATTAACTCTGATTTTTCACGAAAATCATTATCATAACTAAATAGTGAGCCAAGAATAGGAATAGATGAAAGATAGGGCACGCCCTGAGATTTATCATTTGTCGTATCTTGCATTAATCCACCAATAACAGCTGTGTCTCCGCTATTTATGGTTAATATAGACTCAATTTCTCTTATCTGTATTACAGGCACTTCAGAAATAACATCGGCTTCTTTAAATGCTGGGTTTGGGTCCTGAACAGAATCAATAACACGTGATATGGTTGGGCGAATATTTAATGTTACCGCTTCATGCTCATTTATAAATGGCGTAACAGACATCACAAAACCAACGGGTACGGTTTTTATTTTTGTTTCTAGTGTAGTAAGAGACTGTGAGTCTGAAACAGAGGTATCAATATTTAATTCAAAATATACAATATTGTCTACCACTTTTAAAATAGCAGGCTGGTTATTAATTGCCATGACTTTGGGGCTAGATAATACTTGTACATCACCGAACTGCTCCAGAGCTTTTAATGTTGTGCTTACCTGGTTGCCGCCAAATGAATCATTCAAAGTAAGTTGTGAAAAAGGTGCTTGAGCTAAATTAGTACCGGTTAAATCGGTAAGAATATTAATGCCAGAACTGGGGTCATCTGCTACAACGGTCCAGTCTACTCCAGCCTGATATCGGTCACTGAGTTTAATTTCGGCTATTGTGGCTTCTATCATTACCTGGCGTTTGGAAATGTTCAGTACTTTATCGATAAAGCCCTGAACTTCTTTATGTTGTCGGTAAGTTGCACGAACCATTATCAGGCCTGATTCACGATTTACAATAACGTCGTTATTTGTTTCACGTCCTTCTACCTGTGTTGAGGATGTGTTTGTTGTGGTGTCGCTATCATCTTCTCTATAAATAATTTCAATAATGTTATGGGTAAGGCTATCCCAGAATTTGTTGTCAGAAGTTAATAATACCTCAGTCAGTGAGCTGTTATTTTCATTCTCACTTGTACCACCAGTTCCTGTTCCCTGGCCAATGTTTCCCTGGCCTGTTGATCCAATATTAGTTGCAACACGAATAATGCCCTTTGATTCTCTGGCGATATTCACGTAATCCACAATATAGTTTTCTAAATAAGGCTGATCAGCACGCACACGCAGTGTGCTGTCTTCAAGTGAGTAGCGAATATCAGCTTGTTGAGAAATACGTTCGAGTATTTGTTGTAGAGTTTGGTCAATGGCATTTAGGGTAACCGTGCCCTCTATATCATCATGTATATCAAGGTTGATTTGCGCATCACGTGCCATGGAGAAAAGAAGGTCTTTAACAGAAACGCCACTTACCACTACGGTATAAGTTTCAAGCTGCTCCCTGGCTTCTGGTACGGGTAAAAGTGTGGTTTGAGAAATCGCGGCTGGAATATCAGCTTGCTTTTCTGCAACCTTGTCTATGTGGCCCTCAGAGAACTCAGGTGGCCGTGTAGGCCCGCAGCTAATGAGTGACAGAGTGAGCCCTAATACCGCAAGTGATGCAGTATATGGCAATATAAGTGGTGTAAAACTTTTACAATTCATGACGTTATCAGAAATTTCCCGGTTGTCTTGTTTTTAGAATATCTGCCTTTATACCCTTAATTGTTCTTAAGTAAGGGGCGCTTTTCTTAAGCCGTTGAGGAAGCAGTTGCAATTGTTCAATGGCCTGATTACGTTCTACATACTCATTGTATAGCACACTGTAAAACAATCTCCCGCGGATAGAGACATTATAAATATAGATACTCTGTAGATTAAGGTGTCTACCCGCCAAATCCAGAAAGCGGATAGCATCATTTTCAACGCTAGTATCAAGTAATGTTAACTGGATAGTGAAGTTTTCATCCTGTGCATTGTNTATCCAGGTTTCCGTTGCCTGCATGCGCTGTTGTAATGGGCTTTCCGGGCTGACCGTAGGCTCTACGGCGGAGGCTTGTTGGTTAATGTTTTGCTGCATATCATCAGTTTTTTGAGATGTCTGAGTCTGTAAAGCTTTCTGATGGGGCTCTGCAGGTGCATAAGTCGCTGTATTAAGACTGTTTATTTGTACATTACCGGCCTGACTTACATTATTTTGCATGACGTTGGGTAACATGCTGCCTATCCAGATTGATGCAGCAACCACACTAATAGCCGCAAGCGCTTTCAGCGTTGTTTGCCAGGGGAAATCCTGTCCGAAATCACTGTCCTTCGCTGCCAGATTAATATGTTTAGCGTTAATATCATGGCGATCATCAGAAAATGCGGCGAGTAATGCTTTATCGGCCAGTATATTAATACGTCGAGTTAAACCATTAGATTTACGTTCAATATTTTTCGCCATTTTGGGTGAAAATAAATCGGGCCCGCGATAGCCAACAGTACGCATTCGAAAATTCAAATATTGATAAACGTCTTTTGCAGGAAATGGGTCAAGATAAAAATTTTGAGTGATGCGTTCTTTTAGTTGTCGAATGGAGTTGTTGCGAAGCTTTTCATCTAGTTCAGGCTGACCAAATAAAACCATTTGTAATAGTTTGTCGTCATTGGTCTCTAAATTACTGAGTAGTCGAATTTCTTCTAATGTTTCAATGGGCATGCCCTGTGCTTCTTCGACAAACACAACAACCTGTTTATTTTTAGCGTGTTTTTCCAGCAGGTAATTTTGTAGCGCCTGCATAACTTCGAGTTTGCTAGAATCAGAAGTGATATCGAGTTTTAGTTCAAAGGCAATAACGTGCAAAATGTTTTCAGGTGAGAGGCTTGGGTTAGCAATATAAACAACCTCAATATTCACGCCCAACTCAACCTCAAGCATGCGGCATAACATAGTTTTTCCTGAACCCACTTCACCTACAACTTTTATAATACCTTCACCAGAAGTAATGGCATATTTAAGAGCTTCTAAAGCCGCGCCCCGTTTATTACCACTATAAAACATACTGGTATCAGGTGTGATTTTAAAAGGAGGTCGTTGTAAACCAAAATGTTCAAGATACATAGGTCACCGGGTTGGGTTAATCATTTTTTTTGCATCCTGCTGTATAAAGTGGTTCGATTGATTTGTAATGCTTTGGCAACCTTACTTAAATTGCCATTATATAATTGCATCGCCTGTTGAATAACAAATTCTTCTAGCTCTTTTAATTTTGAGTTAAGGTTGAGCTCTCCACTGGAAATCTGTTGCTGTATTAACTGGCTGCTAAACATATCCTGTTCAGTATGGTTGCTAGCATCCTGATTCAAGTTTTGCTCAAATTCCTGTTGTAGCTGAGAGTTATTAATTGTCTGGTCAGGGTATTTAGTGCAAAGGCGAATAACTATATTACGTAATTCACGTACATTACCGGGAAAGTCATAGGCCCTCCAGCTGAGTGTTGCTTGTGCATCGAGCTTTATGGGCTTAATAGAATCAGCATAAAATTGTAAAAAATGCTGTAATAAAAGCAAGCTATCATCTTCTCTTTCGCGCACAGGGGGCATCTGTATTTTTAATATGCTTAAGCGATGAAAAAGGTCAGAACGAAAATTACCCTGCGCAACTTCTTGCTGTAAAGTTTTATTAGTAGCCGCGATAATTCGCGCTTGAGACTTAATGCTGCATGTTTCACCTATTCGGTGAAATTCGCCGCTTTCTAAAACGCGTAATAATTTAGCCTGTAAATCATATGCCATTTCACCTATTTCATCGAGAAATAAAGTGCCGTCACCGGCTTCTTCAAAAAAGCCTTTATGTGATTTATTTGCACCAGTAAAAGCTCCCTTTGCGTGCCCAAATAATTGTGACTCAAGTAGCTCTGGTGCAATAGCAGCACAATTTATTACCAGATAAGGCTTATCAGCACGCGCACTTTGCTGGTGCAGGGCCGTAGCAACCAGTTCTTTTCCGGTGCCCGATTCACCTTCAACAAGCACAGGAAAAACAGTATTTGCAAATTGTCCAATTTGTTCGCGAAGTGCAGAAATTGATGCGCTGTCACCTACAATTAACGATGGCTTATTTGTAGATAGACGTTTTTTCTCAACTTGTTTAAGCATGAGCTGATGTTTGAGCCGGGACTGTAGCAATGCCGGTTCAGCAGGTTTAGGAATAAAATCTACCGCTCCTAGCGTTAATGCATGGTGCATATTTGCCTCATCGCTTTGCCCGGATAATACCAGTATTTTAATTTGTGAATCATATGCTAAAAGATCTTCTATTAGTGCAAAGCCTTCGTCTGGTTCATGAGGCAGTGGTGGTAGACCAAGGTCAACTAATGCTAGCTCTGGCTTGATATCTTGCTTAGCTAATAGTATTTTCGCTTCAGCGCGCGATTCTGCGCTAATCACCTGAAAATTTTTCTTAAGAATGAAGCCGATACTTTCCGTAATTAAAGGGTCATCATCAATTAATAGTAAGATAGGCTTTTGCATATTTTCATTTATATCGCTGGTTAGCGATTTGCCCGTGATATATTCGGGTAAATAGTTGTTTTATAAGAGAGTTTTTAGACCTAAAATGCAACTTAGTCAATGGCTAATCTCTGATAATTAGAGTTTTACTTAAAAAAGCTATTGTATCTTACTGATAACAAAAGATAAATTGATGATTTCTATTATTCTCTACCAACCTGAAATTCCGCCAAATACAGGCAATATAATTCGACTATGTGCCAATATGGGCGCACAACTGCACCTGATAGAGCCCCTGGGCTTTGATTTAGATGATAAAAAATTGCGTAGGGCGGGCCTGGATTATGCGGAATTTGCACAGATAAAAGTTTGGAAAGATCTAGATGAATGTTTGCAATCTAATGATTTTATGCGAGTTTTTGCCTGTTCAACGAAAGGTACCCAGAATTATAGTGAAGCCAGGTATGAGCAAGGTGATGCCTTTATTTTTGGCCCGGAAACACGAGGATTACCTGAAGAGTACTTAAATAGCCTGCCCAGTGAGCAGGTAATACGTATTCCTATGCTGGCAGAGAGTCGCAGTATGAACTTATCTAACTCGGTAGCGGTTATTGTTTATGAGGCATGGCGGCAACTGGGATTTGATGGAGCAATATAGCAGTTAATCATGCTGGAAATTCCTGAAATAGTGATAGAAAAATTTCACACAATAATTTTATCGGTATAATTACAAAGGAGATTGTTTGGGACTTTTACTTAACTATTTCTAATAGAATATAAATAAACATTTTGAGTGATTTATTGAAATTACTCAGATCTTGCTTCACGTCCCAGTAAATCTTGCACCGCATCCTTTGGCGCTTTATTTTCATAGAGTACTTTATATGCCTGTTCAATAATGGGCATTTCGACTTTGTACTTCTGTGAAAGCAACCAGGCTTCTTTGGTGGTTTTTACGCCTTCAACTGCCTGGCCGATTTTTTCTCTGGCCTGTTCAATGCTTAGGCCCTCAGCTAGTGCCAGGCCCATGCGGCGATTACGTGATTGATTATCGGTGCAGGTGAGTACCAGGTCTCCCATGCCAGCGAGCCCCATAAAGGTTTCCGCTTGTGCTCCCATTGCCAGGCCGAGTTTCATCATTTCATTTAAGCCGCGAGTGATAAGGGCTGCTCGTGTGTTTGAGCCAAAGCCCAGGCCGTCGGCTATACCAGCAGCAATGGCCAGTACATTTTTAAGTGAGCCACCTAGTTCTACTCCAATCATATCTTCTGAGGTGTACACACGGAAATTTCCATAATGTAAAAAACTTGCGACTTCTTTAGCTATTTCATGGCTGCTGGCTGCTACAGTTACCGCTGTTGGCAGGTTTTTGGCAACCTCCCCCGCAAACGTTGGGCCAGAGACTACTGCTGTATACTTACAATTGGGTAGTTCTTCTTCAACAACCAGATGTACGGGTTTGGCGCTACCCTCTTCCAGGCCTTTTGTGGCCCAAACGATATGATGATCTTCGCGTATCCACTGTTTGGCTTTTTTAAGAAAACCGCGCACTGCATGGCTAGGTATAGCAATGAGCAGGGTATTATTTTCACGAATGGTGTGTTCCAGCTGGTCACTAAATTTTAATGATTCAGGCAGTGGAATATCAGGTAGGTACTGTTGATTGCAGTGTGTTTGTTGCATGCTCTTAACATGCTCCGGGTTCATATCCCAGAGCACTACGTCGTGCCCGGCGCGGGCAACCTGAGTTGCCAGGGCTGTTCCCCAGGAGCCGCCACCGAGCACGGCTATCTTCCTTTGTATGGGAGCCTTTTCAGCCATATTGGTTTCTTAGTGCGTTGTTTCAGCTGACGCTTGAGCCTGCTGCTGTTGCTGGTGCTGCATGTATAACGCATTAAAGTTAACAGGGGACAGTAACATCTGTGGGAAGCCGCCCTTAGTAACCAGGTCAGAAATAGCTTCTCGAGCGTATGGGAATAATGTTTCAGGGCAATAAGCGCCTAACATGCCACCCTTTTGATCTTCCGGAAAGCCGGTCATGTGGAAGATTCCAGACTGTTTTACTTCAACTAAAAAAGCTGTTTTTTCAAGTTGCTTTGCAGTTACAGTAACCGTTAATGTTACTTCGTGAAGGTCATCAGAAATGGCTTTTGCTTCAGTGTTTAGCTGTACATTAACTTCTGGTTTCCATTCTGCCTCAGTAAATACCGCTGGAGCATTGGGTGACTCGAAAGATACATCTTTAACAAATATCTTTTGTATAGCAAATTGTTGTTGTGCTTGTTCTTCGCTCATTTTAATAACCTAAAAACTATTATATGTCAGTGTTAAGAGCATATAGACAGCTCCTTATCTAGAGCACTATATGTCTGATTTATATTTGTTGGTGGAGAATACCATTAAAGTGGTGAGGCTGCGAATTTGATGTCGGAAAACACGCTGAAGTAAGCGTTTTAGGAGGGGTAACTATGCGTTGTCACGTCCATGTGAGGTTTAAAGTGCTATATCTTAAAGTGCGATACAATTTTTCGCAGTTGTGATGCCAGGCTGTCAACCTGCTCGGCAGCAAGACTGGTTTCCTGTGTGTTTTGAAGGGTTGTGACAGACTCAGTGCTAATATGTACTACGTTTTGGTTCATTTCCTCAGCAACTGCGCTTTGCTCTTCTGATGCTGTGGCAATGTGTGCGTTCATCTCACTAATGGAGGCAACGGCACGGGTGATTTCATTTATCGCATTGTTTGCTTTGCCGGCCTGTTCCACACTAAGTTGCGCTTGTTTATGACCAGTTTCCATCGCCTCTACCGCATTTTTAGCACCGGATTTGAGGCGTTCCATCATGGCCCGAATTTCTTCAGTTGATGACTGGGTGCGACCGGCAAGGGTTCTTACCTCGTCGGCAACAACAGCAAAGCCACGACCTTGTTCACCTGCCCGTGCAGCTTCTATTGCGGCATTAAGGGCTAACAGATTGGTCTGCTCTGCAACATCGTTAATAACTCCGACGATGCTATCTACACTGTTGGTATCATCGCCCAGCTTATTAATGGCAATCGAAGCCTGTTCAATTCCATTTGCCAGTTTTGTAATGCTTTGCATGTTTTCAGATACAAGGCTAATTCCTTGTGCTGCAGCGCCATCTGCCTCAGATGCAGACGTAGCGGCCAAGGTTGCATTTCTGGCAACCTCTTGCACCGTGCTTGTCATTTCATTCATTGCTGTAGCCACCTGNTCTATTTGAGACTGTTGGTTGCTCATGCCCTGAGAGGTGTTTGATGCAGTAGATTGCAACTGACTTGATGCGCTTGAAAGTTCATTGGCGGAGCTGGCTATCTGTATAATAATATCATGCAAATTTGAATTCATAGAATTTATAGCTTCTGTTAATTCAGTTA
>JGI24724J26744_10000591_pt1 | contig 26077 bp, 27 predicted proteins | sample Cruoilmetagenom7_FD_26744 | JGI IMG/M metagenome (IMG submission 26744) | reverse complement strand
ATCATGTTTGAGGCCATTGGTACTAGTTTGTACTCATAACCGTTCACTTTTCCATCTTTAGCATCGATATCTAAACGTCCAACATATTTACCATGACTACCTGCAATAACGATAACAGTACCGTCAATTACAATAGGCTTAGGCGAAGGGTCATGAGTATGTCCACTTAAAATAAAGTCGATACCGTGAACCATACGAGCAACTTCCTGATCAACACTAAATCCATCATGAGAGATAACTACAACACAGTCAACTTTGTGCTCATTTCTTAATTCATTAACATAATCTTGAAGAGTCTCAGGTCTGATACCAAAACTCCAACCCTCAGTAAACTCTTTCGGGTTTGCAGTAGAAGTAAATGGAAACGCTTGACCGATAACACCAATCTTCGCTCCACCTCTCTCTTGAATCGTATATGGTTCAAAAATCAGCTCTTCATAATCATCTTCAAAAGGATCATTACCAATAACGTTTTGAGCAACAAACTTAGCGTCTAACATACCGATAAGCTCCATAACTCTCTCTTTACCGTAAGTGAATTCCCAGTGACCAGTCATGATGTCAACACCAAGATAGTTTTGAGCCTTTACAATAGCCTCGCCATTAGTCTTAAGTGCAACACCTGTACCTTGCCAAGTATCACCAGAATCAAGAAACATTACATTCTCAGCACCACGCTCTTTACGAACATGATCAAGGTAAGTTTTCATATGAGCGATACCACCCATTTTTCCAAACTTTCTTGCCAAAGTATCAAAATCCATATGTGTATCAAAATACGCATCCAGACTTGATGGCTCTAAACCGTAGTGTTTAGCAAATGCTTCACCACATAAAAAGCCCGGTGTACCAACTAAATTTGGAGCAGAGATTAATGTAGAAGGCTCTCTCCAGTATAGTGGTTTTATATGGGCATGAATATCACACATATGAAGTAACGTGAAGTTACCCATAGAGTTGAAATCATAAATATCTTTTAGACCTACATTTGCTGGCGTTTTAATTGAACCGGCCATACTGCCAGTAGCAGCACCTAGTCCTAAAACAGCAGCAATATGCATAAAGTCTCTTCTTGAAATATCCATCTCTAAGCCCTATCTTTTAATACCAGGAACAGCTATTTCTGTACCTTCAGCTTTTTTAGTAAGATACACTTCAAGAGCAACCATCTCTGGTGAACCTAATGGAATCACTTTTAACAGAGCATTTTTCATACAACCCTGAAAACGACGTTGTAGAGTTCTTAAAGACGATTTAGTCATTCTATATGCCGGCCANGTTGCTGCAACTGCAACACCTTTGTTACTCAAATCAGGTAGTGGTTGAGTTCTTAATACTCCACCAATTACAGCTGGTGCATGACAAGATAAACATGCAAGTCCACGTCCACCACGTTTTTGGTTAAATGTTTTTTCACCTAAAGCGTACGCATCTTTCATGTGCTGATTTGCATTAACATCAATCTGACTCTTTTCACCGTTTGCAATAGTCTTAACATAAGTACTCATGTCAAACATGTTTGAGCTTTTAAGTTTAAATGGTTTGTGACCATTTTTATGCATAAGTCCTTGAAGAGCCTGATCGACACCAACAACTTGTTTAAACTCTTCTAAGTAGCGAGGGAAACCTGCTATATATGCTGGTAAATCATCTTCACTTACATTTAAAAATGCTGCAAGTCCAGCATCTCCACCACAATACTCTTCTAATAGTTCTTCACCATTAGCAACCATAATATCTGCCGGGTTATTCTCTAACATCTCAGCATACATTGCACGGTCAGCGTCACTCATTGCAAACTGTTCTCCACCAAAAGATAGTGATGAAAGAAGTGCAACAGATAGTGCTATTTTAATTCCTGCTTTCATTGATTATCCTTTTGGTTTAATCTTTTTACTTTTTTCGTGAACTTCACCAGTGTTATCAGTATATGTAACAGTAAGTTTACCTTTACCGTTAATTTTCATATACGTAGTAAAAACTGGATTAACAGAGAGTGATTCCCATACAGTCATAGTTGTGATGTCTTTACCGTTATAGTTAAACTTCACACTATTAATGTATTTAGCTGGAATGAGTTTTTTAGTCTTTTTATCCTTACCCATACCAGTATCCATTGGGTGCATAACCATAAAACTTACTTTTACAATTTCACCATCTTTAAACTTTTTTGGTTTAAGCTTTATCAGTGATTTTCTTTTATCTGCCATTTTAATATCCTCTTACTATTTTATTTAAACAAGATATGAGCAAAGCCCACATCTCTACGCTAGCCGCTAAGGCTCTAAAGCTAACCTCTTACGAGGTAGAAACTTTGTTCGTTCTGTTTTATAGATTGACAATAATCAACCACAACCACCGATAGTTACTTTAATACTTTGAGAAGCGATTAAAAAATCACCATTACTAAGTGCAACTAATGCTGTAACTTCTTGAGTTCCACCAAGTTTAATACGGGTAGCAAGCATCGCTTTACCGTTTGCCGGAGTTAAATGTACATCTATACAACGTGCATTTGAATTTTTACCAGCTAAAATATGAATAGCTTTTACATAATCAGCATCCGTCATTGGAGAGTCAACCTCAACAGTTACAGGAACAACTGCACCATTTTCAGCGATTTCAGGAACTTTCAACTTAATAGCTTTAGAAGTTTTTGGCGCTTTACCACCTGTAATAGCATCAATCGCACTTTTTATATCAATCTGGTTTGGACTCACCGGTTTAGCATCTGCTGCAAAACTCATAGCTGGGACTACTGCTGTTACAGCTGCTGCTGTACCTAACTTTTTGAAAAAATCTCTTCTTTGCATAGTAATAATTCCTTTTTATTTTGGAGATACAATATATGAAGTAATGTCACATATCTCTCTTGTTGTAAATAACTTAGTTGTTAAGTTAATTGTCATGTGAGTCTCTGCATTGTCAACACGAGGGTCAGCAATTTTTTGAAATACAAACTGATTATCTCTAACGCCAGTAGCCATAAACATATCTTTATATCCTGTTAAATCCGGACCGATATTTCCACCACCTTTAGCGCCTTCTATATTATGACAAGCAACACAGTTTCCATACTGTTTAGCTGGAATCTTATCTCCTGGCATATATGTTTTACCCGGCTTCATCTGCTTTTTAGCTAAACCTTTAGGTAACTTACCTTTTGCCTTTTTTCCATTTAAGTTATGGAACATAAAAGAACCTCTAGCAATTGCATCAGCATCAGTAGTAATACAGTCAGCTGGCATTGTATATGTCTTAGCTGGAGCTAATAGATCTTTTTTAATCATCTTGCTTGCATCTGGTGTTTCTATTACACTACTATAGTCAGCAGCAAAAAGAGAAGCACTTACAAGTAGTGACATCATCAAAGTTTTCTTCATTCTTGTTCTCCCGTTTTTTAATTTCAAGAGCGAGTTTAACACCCGAATGTAAAATTAGTGTAAAATCTTTGTAAAATTAGTTTTTTTTATAATTAAGAGTGTATAAATCCAATAAATAGTTAAAATTTATTTATGATACAATGACGAGAATTTAAAAGGATAATGATGAAAAATATAATAACAAATGCTGCTGTTGTACTTATAGGGCTTAGCTTTATATCTTGCTCAAACATGACTATAGGCTTTGAAGAGGATAGTCCATTCTACAATGGTCCTATAATTGATACTAGAGAAGAAAAAACTGTTGAATCTAAGAGTGTTCAAAAAAGTGAAGAAGTTATAGCTGAAGAAAAAACAGTTAAAGAACTAAAGAGTGAGAACCCAACAACTCAAGGAAAGATAAGTACTAAACAAGAAGAACCTATAAGTCAAGAGACTGCGGTCCAAGAGGAAAATGAAACAACATTCTCTTATGATCCAAATGATGGCGATTAAGATTCACCATTCATGGGAAATATGTAGAGAAAAATACTTCCCTTTGTAGGAATAGAGTCTATTTGGAGTTCTATATTTGCTTCGTCAATAATAGACTTAACAATATTTAGACCTATACCAAAGCCCCCTTTGCTAGTATCTTCACGATAATATCTACTAAATATTTCATCTATCTTCTCAATACCCATTCCGTAGTCCCTAAAACTTAAATAGCATTTACCATCTTTCATGTAGAGTTCTATATCTACCTCAGAGTTTTCATAAGAGTACTTGATAGCGTTTGATATATTGTTATCTATAACACGCTGAAGTTTCTTNGCACTCATCTCTATATTGGGACAATCATCTATATTTGAGTTAATAACTATATTTTTCATACGTGCTACTTCACTAAAGTACTCTATTCTATCTTCTAAAAAAGATTTCATACATATACTCTCTTCTTCATGCTTTACTCTATCATGCTTTATAAGATAATCCATATCATTGTATATGTTAGAGAGTACCTTTGTAGCAGCCTTCATTCTCTGCATATACTTATTTGGTTCATTCTTTCTGTTGTAAAGGTCAATATTTACATTTATTATAGAGAGTGGTGTATTTATCTCATGCACTGAATCTTTTATAAAATTATCGAGTGTCTCATTGAGCTTCTTAAATGGTTTAGCAAAAGTTTGTAAGAAAAACATACTAAGAATAAATACTAAGACAACTACGCTAAATAGTATTAACATGACTTTCTCATATACTATGGCAAACGAAAGCTCATTTTTAACAATAAGATATCTTGCCCCAAAGTACCTCTCTTTAGGAAGTTTTACAATTAAGTAAGCATCGTTACCATCCAAATGGTATCCATCTTTAAAATACTTGATTTTGTAGTCAAGAAGAGAGAAGATTGGCTTAAAACTTTCATCGTAAAGACCAGACTCAAAAGTTTTAAACCTTGGGTACTCAAAATACTCCTCATTTTGAGAATACTCCTGCATAGCCTTTATAACTAAAAGAGACTCTTCTTTAAGCAGTAACTCATTTTTAATTGAGTGAATATTTTTCATATATATAAAATAGAAAAATAGTGGTGTCAAGAGTATGACTGAAATCAATGAAGTATATATTAGAGCATACTTTGCAGAGTATTCCTTATCTTTCAATTATATACCCTAACCCTCTTCTGTTTTGTATAATCTCATCTGGCAATTTTTTTCGAAGGTTGTTTAGTTGAACTCTAATAGTTGCTGGTTCAACATACTCTCCCCACACCTCATCTTGAAACATCTGAGTTGAAACAACTGCATTTTTATTTTTTATAAGAACCTCTAGCATATCTTTTTCTGTCTTTCTGAGTACTATTTCTTTATCATCAAGAGTCAATTTACTTTTTTTCATATCATAAATAACATCACATCCAATATTTATGACTGAGCTCTCATCACTAGATGCACTGGCCAAGGCTTGGTCAATTCGTAACTCTAACTCCTCCAAATCAAATGGCTTTCGTATATAATCACAGCAACCTCTTTTATAACCCTCTTTTAAATCTGCCGTTTCAGTCATAGATGTTAAAAATATAGCAGGAATTTGAACACCATCTGCTCTTAGTTTTCTTAACATTTCAAAACCATCTAAAGATGGTACATTAACATCTAAGAGTAAAATATCGTAAGATTTATCATATATAGCATCATGAGCTTCAAGTCCATCTGTAAAACCATCAACTGCATAACCTATATCAGTTAAAAACTCTTCTATACTCACGCGTAGTGAATACTCATCTTCTAGTAACAATATTTTCATTTTATCTTCCCATCTATCTTTTTAACTATCTTTCTCTCTAGCATCATCTGGATAAGTTCATCTTTAGAGTACTTATCAAACTTCTCATATGCTTCATCTAAAAACAGTTCTCTATCCTCTTTATCAATAACGTCTTGCAGATAGACCATAGAATCTGCGGAGTATCTATCATATATGTTTTTTTCATATTTCTCTTCTTTAATAACGTCATAAAGTCCACTTCGTGTTACATTGATTAAAAAAGAGATGTCATCTTCTGGATTCCTAAAATAGTCTAAATACCTTTCAGGCAGAACAAAGATATAAGCTCCGATAGCCTTAAAGCTGCCATCATACATCGTCTCATAAAATATATATTTATTATCTTTATATAGCACTTGATTTAACTTTAGCTCTTTAAAATCCACTGTATTTAAAGTTTGGATATGGGAGTAGTTATAGTTTCTGTTTGATACAACATAGTTTTCAATAGTGAGATTTTCACTCATCAACACTGCCGTATCCGTATGCTTTACATCCAAAAGTACATAGAGGTCAACCCCAATAGAGCTGAAGAACTCTGTCATAGACTTAAAAAATGATATCACTTCTGTAAAACCGATAAATACATCATCTTTATATATTGGTACAGTAGCTTTAATACCAAGTCTTCTTCCTACCTCAACTGAGGCACGAGGGGTATCATGTGTTTTAAAGTACTCAAAATCTGTTCTGTAATCACCTATAGGCATACCTGCATAAATATCATCCCAACTTCTTGCAAAAATATTATACTCACTAGTTATAACCTGAGATCTGATACGTCTTGAAGTATTCTCTTTAATCGTATTAGTAATATCTGAAAGTATCTCATAACCCAAATCTTCATCATCATTTTCCAGTGCATTCACCAGTCCCTCATTTTTAGAGAGAAACAGAGCCATTTCCAAATCATCCATCTGACGAGACTTCAGTTCAGAGTCAAGTGCAAGAGTTAGTTGATCTAAAATATGATATATTTTTTCTTCTTGTATCTTGCCCTTATTATAAACGAGACCTACAGATAAAAAAACTGCTATAAGGAGAAATAAAAAAATTATTTTTTTAAACATTAATTCAACCACTTTGTAAATAAAAAAAAATTATAACAAGTTTTAAACTTTTTTTGTCTAAAATAAAATAAAATTTTATAAGTGAGAAACTGATGGTTGATTTAGATACAGAAATATGTGTATGTAACAGTGTTACCGTAGAAGAGATGGCAAAGTGTATAAAAGAGAACAACTTTACAACTCTACAGGAAGTTATAGAGAATGATATCTGTCCTATGGGTGATAAATGTGAAGCGTGTCATGATGAAGGGTTTCAAAATGATGGGTTAAACATACCTATGGTTTTATCTATGGTGAAAAATAAACTGATTTAACACAAATTTTACAGAACTCCGCTATTATAATGATTAATTATAATTTCATAAGGAGTTCATTTAAAATGAAAGTAAAAAACCTAACACTTCTAACTAAGCTATTAATCGCTCTAGTACCAGTCATACTCCTTGTTTTTGTTGCTCTATCTTTTGTTATGTACTCTCAAATAAACTCAATTGAAGAGTCAATATATACAAAAGAAAAAGAATCCCTTAAAAGTAATATCACTAAAGATTTAAATAATAAACTCGAAGCTCTTAAAAATATAGTTATATCAATTGCAAACAATAGTGTTGTTGTTAATAACATGTACAATGAAGATAGAGAAGCAATATTTGAAGAGATATTTAAACTCCGAGAGGTTCTAGTCAAGAACCGCTCTTTTGAAAATCCATTAATTCAGATAGTTGACTTAATGTCTACTTCTTATGTTAAATCTTGGGACCAAAAAGCCTACGGTGCGGATGTAGGGATGAGAAATAGTATCAAGATGGTTCAAGACAACATGAAACCATTTATAGGTGCCGAAGTAACAAGAGGTGGGATAATGATGGTTTCTACAGCACCTCTTATGTACATTGAAGATGAAGAGAGCGAGTATGTAGGAAGTGTTGATTTCATTTTACGTTTTAATACTTTAATTTACAAAAAAAACAACCCTGAAGATACTCGTGAAATGTTGATTCTTGTAAATAAAGAGGAGTTAGAAACAGCACAATACATCAAAGATCCAACACTAATCGGTTCATACTATGTTGACAACGGAAACGAAGAAGCAGATAAAGAGTTTTTACAAAAAGCATCTTCAATAAACATAGAAGAGTTAAAAAGAGTTGGTCATGTAGTTGATGAAGAGTATTTTTATACATATGAAACTATTAAAGACAGTGATGGCAAAAGTATAGGAATATTTTTATTGGCAAAACCTATAAACGAAGTTAAAGCCACAGCAAATGAAGCATCTTCAGCACTTGTTTCATTAATTATCATCTTTTTCTCAGCATGTACTGTAATACTCCTGATACTTATCATAATAATTAAAGTTTTAATCCTTTCACCTATAGATGAGTTGGCAATGATTTCAAAAGACATATCTACAGGTAGAGGTGACTTAACAAAAAGACTGGCTGAGAAATCAGAAGATGAAATTGGAAAAACGTCGCATTTTTTTAACAGTTTTATAGAAAAAGTTCAAACTATGGTTCAAGGAGTTATGATTTCGGGACAAAAAACTTATAAAGATGTTGAAACTGTTACAAAAAACCTAGACACTATAAACAGCAGAATGAATGAGGAGAGAGACCTACTCAAAGAAGCTACAAATAAAGGTGGAAATATACAGCAGGTTATAGCAGAGACTCTGCAAGATAGTAAGGAAACAAGTTTAAAAGTAGACTTAGCTGTCGAGAACCTATCTATAGCACATGACGATTTAATAGAACTGGTTGAGAATGTAAATATTGCATCAGAGAAAGAAAATGAAATCGCAATATCACTTTCAGAATTAAGTAAAGATGCTGACAATATTAAATCTGTACTAAATGTTATTGGTGATATAGCAGATCAAACAAATCTGTTAGCCCTAAACGCAGCTATTGAAGCTGCACGTGCAGGTGAACATGGTCGTGGTTTTGCTGTTGTTGCAGATGAAGTTAGAAAACTTGCTGAGAGAACACAGAAATCTCTATCAGAGATAAACGCAACAGTAAGTGTTATTATTCAATCTATTAATGATTCAAGTATGCAAATGGATATAAATGCCAAATCTGTATCTATGCTTGTTTCTCAAGCCAGCAATGTTAAAGAGAAAATGCTTGATAGTTCCAACTACATAAAAGAAGCGTCTATAATCGCAAAGGATTCTCAAACTAAATCGGATGATTTAGCACATGGCACTGAAAATATTATCAAAAATATAGATGATGTAAACAGACTCTCAGTTGAGAATAAAACATCACTGGAAGATATTTCACTTAGAGTTATTAAAGTACAGGAGAGTGCAAACACATTAAATGAACAACTAGGACTATTCAAAGTTGAATAATCTTAGTTTACTTATTTATCAGCTTTAGAACATCCTCAAAACCACCCTCTACTATCTCCATAGTAGAACAGGCAATCATCAGATTTACAGGGTAGTCAAAATCCTCTATAAATCTATTCTCTTCATCCCAAAACATTCCCTCATCTTCTGTTTTAGAAGTGAACTGTTCAATATAACTGCGTTTAGAATCCATATATCCGTATACTTTTTTGCCCTTAGCGTAAGCATAACCACACTCCCATACAGTTCCACTATCAGCCTCTTTACCACGAAAAGAGTTTAAATTTGCAATGACTATGTCACTCTCATCTATAAGTTTTTCATTCGCCGCAAAAATATCATGTGCTATTTTTCTCTTGGCTTGATTAAAATCTATTACATTGTCTAAAGGATACTGCCCTATAAAGCCATACCCTTCACATAATTTAGTACATCTTTTTCCAATCTCTATGGAGTCTCTCTCAAAAACATCTGGACCGGCTATATATATTTTTTGCACTATTTAAACCTTTAAAATCTTTCTCTACATATGATAACACTAGTCAACTAAAAATACAAACTGGTATACTTTGTAGTCATTTTTCCACTATAAACATAAATANAACTTTGGTATAATAAGATAAATAAATATTATAAAGGGTATTTNAAATGTTAAAATCTTCTTCTTTACAAACAACACTACTATATGTAGAGGATGACGTTGACATTAGAGAAGAACTCGTTGATATCCTAAAAAGAAAGTTTCCAAAACTTTATGTAGCAAAAAACGGTGAAGATGGATTAGTTAAATACCATAAATATAATCCGGACATAATTCTGACTGATATTCGTATGCCAATAATGAATGGTCTTGATATGATTAAACAAATTCGTAAAGAAAATAAAGAGATATCTATTATTGTTTCATCTGCTTTTAACGATAGTGAATATTTACTAAAGGCTATTGATTTAGACATTAATCAGTATCTACTAAAACCAATAAATATAAAAAAACTTTTTTCTATTTTAGAGAGTATTACTGAAAGAATCTTGACAAAAGAAAGATTAATAGAAAATGAACAAATTCTAGCTCAATACAAAGAAGTCGTAGATGTCAGTGCAATTGTTTCTAAATCTAATACGGATGGAAATATCACCTATGTCAATGATGCCTTTACAAAGATTAGTGGCTATTCAAAAGAAGAGCTCATAGGTGCTAATCATAATCTTGTTAGGCACCCGGATACACCACTGTCACTCTTTAAGAATCTATGGAAAACCATTCTATCTAAAAAGCGTTGGAATGGAATTGTTAAAAACAGAGCGAAAGATGGCTCTACTTACTATGTAGATTCTACTATTACACCTATTTTAGATTTAGATAATAATATCGTTGAGTTTATTTCTCTTCGTAAAGATGTTACAGAGATTGAACTTCAAAAAGAAAATTTAAAAGTAGAACTGGACTCTAGTTCAAAAACACTACATGAGAAAACAACCTTTATTGGTGAATTTGAAAAAGCAATCAAGGAAAATACTCTTTTTTGTCGTACCTCAGTTGATGGACTCATAACAATGTCTAGTAAAGAATTTTGCAAACTATTAGGCTACAAAGAATCTGAGTTAAACAACCTTAATTATAGAAAACTCATAAAAGTAATACAACGTGAGAACATAATGCAAGAGATAGATTCAAACATAAAAAATGGAAAAGTTTGGCAAGGCGTACTTGAACATAAGGCAAAAAACAGAGAAGAAGTTTACCTTGAGAGTTCTTTTATACCTATAGTTGGAACAGACAACAATATTCTCGAAGTATTTTGCTTTTTTGTAGATATAAGTGAGAGTGTAATACTAAACCGTGAGATAGTTGCAACACAACGTGAGGTAATATCTACGATGGGAGCTATTGGAGAAACTCGTTCAAAAGAGACTGGAGCTCACGTTAAACGTGTAGCTGAGTACTCTAAACTTTTAGCTTTAAAAGCTGGACTTTCTCAAGAAGTTGCTGAAGAATTAAAAATGGCTTCACCAATGCATGATATTGGAAAGGTTGCAATTGCTGATTCTATTTTAAATAAACCGGGAAAGTTAACTAATGAAGAGTTTGAAATTATGAAAACACATGCAGAGCTTGGATTTGAAATGCTTAGACATTCAAATCAAAGACTTTTACACTCTGCTGCAATAGTTGCAAATGAACATCATGAAAAATGGGATGGGAGTGGGTATCCAAATCAGTTATCCGGTGATAAAATCCATATTTTTGGAAGAATAACAGCACTTGCTGATGTTTTTGATGCACTTGGCCATGATAGGGTATACAAAAAAGCTTGGAAACTAGAGGATATACTCTCCTTGTTTGAAAAAGAAAAAGGGAAACATTTTGACCCTAATCTAGTAAATATATTTTTTGAAAACCTAGATGAATTTTTAAAAATAAAAAATGACTTTGATAACAATTAAAATCAATAAAAGGCTTCCTGATGAACAAAGAAACAATCTTATTATATGTTGAAGATGAAGCTAGCATCAGAGAAGAGATGGTAGAAATATTAGAATTAAAATTTACAAATATTCTTGTTGCTAAGAATGGAAAAGAGGGATTGGAAATATATAAAAAACAAAATCCAGACTTAATAATAAGTGATGTTCAAATGCCTATAATGAACGGTCTGGAGATGTCTAAAGAGATTATGTTACTAAATCCACAAGCAAAAATTATTTTAACTACAGCATTTAACGAACCGGGCTTTATATTAGCTGCTAATGAAATTGGTATAAACCAATATGTAAACAAGCCTGTTGAAATCACTAAGTTATTTCAAGTTATTGATAAACATCTAAATGAAGGTTCAAAATAGTGCTCAATAAATTTTATACAATACCACTAATGTTACTACTGGCTTTTTTCATGAATGGATGTGAAAAAAAAGAAGAAGAGTTAAAAATAGCTATCTCTCCATGGCCTGGATACGAAGCCTTGGTTTTAGCAATGGAGAAAGGTTTTTATGGTGATTTAGATGTGCGTATTATACGTTTTGCAACTCCTTCTGAGTCATTCAGAGCTTTAAGAGATAATGTTGTAGATGTAGCTGCATTTACTGCTGATGAAGTACTCCGATATACACAGATGAAAAACCAACCAAAAATCTTCTTAATTTTGGATATTTCAAATGGCGGTGATGCAATTGTAGCGAGACCAGAGATCAAATCACTCGATGACNTTAAGGGAAAGAGAGTCTGTATTGAACCAAGTGCATTAGGTGATTATGTTATACATCGAGCGATGGACTTTACAAATGGTTTAACAGTCAATGATTTTAAAATATACTCTGATGAAATTGGAAAACAGGTAGAACTGTATAAAGCCGGTCAAGCTGATGCTTTTGTTACTTATGAACCATATCGCTCGCAACTTATAAATAGCGGTGCTCATGTTATATTTGATTCCACACAAATTCCAAATGAGATTGTTGACATACTTGTTACTGAAAACGAAACTCTAAAAAATAGACCAGAGGCACTCAAAAAAGTCATCAATGGTTGGTACAAAGCTCTAGAGTATATAAAAAACAATAAAGAAGAGGCCATGATCAAGATGGCTTCTTATGAACATATCTCAGCAGATGAATTTGAAAAGTCATATGATATGCTTATTATTCCATCTAAAGAAGAAACTAGAAATATGCTAAATTTACAAACCACTTCATTTAAAAATTCTTTTTATAAACTATCAGAATTAATGTATAAAAAAGGAACTATTAAAACACATATTGATACAACTTCACTCCTTGACGCTAAACTACTAGAAGAGAATAAATAATATGAATTTTTCTCTAAAATATTTAGTACCTGTCTTAGTGCTCCTAATTGGTTTAATTACTATGGGCGTCAACATGTATTTTTATAAGAAAACTGAACACCATCATCAGATAGAAACTGAAAAAAAACGTATCAGCATTATAGGTAATCGGATATCAAACGAAATTGAGAGACAAAAGCTCTATCAAAAAAAAGAGTTAGCTGCTTTAACAAGACTACTATCTCAATACACTCTAGATCATTTAAATTCTGTAAAGATATATAATGAGCAAAGCAGTATAATATTTGAATCTATCCCAGTAAAGTTTTTAAATGCTGATATTATTCACGAAAAAAAAATAATTGACTTAGTTATAAAAGAGCAAAAGGCTACTCTTATATCTGGGCATGATGAAATGTATATTAATGCTCTCTTTCCTCTTGCTATGAAGTTAAAAGAGGGAGACTTATATCCTAAATACTATGGCGCTATATATCTTCAATTTGACATGAGTGAAGCACATCATAATATTAATGATGGAATATATAAATATATGATTATTAATTCTCTAGTAATCTTATTAATGGTTGCTATACTGGCACTTTTAATATATTTTTTAATACTCAGACGCCTTGATCTATTACATAAAATGACTATCCAGTTATCTAAAGGTGATTATGATGCGAGAGTTTATTCATGCATGAATGATGAACTAGGCGAAGTTAATACAGCATTTAATAATATGGCAGAAAAAATCTCAACACATCAAAAAGAACTAGAAAAGAAGGTTGAAAAAGCTGTAGAGAAAAACATTCAACAAAATCGTTTAATGATGCAGCAAAATCGTCTAGTTGCTATGGGTGAAATGATTAACAACATTGCTCACCAGTGGAGACAGCCTCTTAACTCCCTTGGTTTGATTATACAAAAATTTGAATTTTTCAAAGAGCAAGGAATTTTGGATGATGAAAAAATTCAAGACAATGTCAGCAAAGGAATGTTGCAGATAAAAAAAATGTCTTCAACAATAGATGACTTTAGAAACTTTTTTAAACAAGATAAAGAGATGCACGTTTTTTATATGCAGGATTTAATAGATGAATCTATTGTGTTTATGGAAAATGTACTAGAAGAACACAGTATAGAGATTACTTCAAAAATAGAAACATCAACGCAAATACGTGCATATAAAAATGAACTTATCCAGGTTATGATAAATCTTATAAATAATGCGAAAGATGCCCTTGTTGAAAACAGAGAAACAGATAGAAAGATACATATATGTTGCTACGTAGAAAATGAAAGAATGCTTTTAGCTGTAAAAGACAATGCAGGCGGTGTTCCAGAAGAGATAATAGACCAAATTTTTGACCCATATTTCAGTACAAAAGAGGAAGGTAAAGGAACAGGAATAGGTCTCTATATGTCAAAAACAATTATAGAAGAGAATATGAAAGGAAAACTTGAAGTTGCCAATGAAAATGGTGGAGCAGTCTTTATAGTAAGTTTATCCATTGACCATACTAAGCCGTTCTGTGAAGTGCATAAATTAAATATACATTGTGAAGGATAAATCATGAAAATAGATAAGCTACATTTTGAAAATGACAACTGGTTAGTTGAAGAAGCTAGTGAATGCGATAAAGAGAACGTTGACATAGTGTTTGTATTTGCAGATATAGATGCATTGAAAAATCACAACCACACATCTTTACTAAGAAAGATTTACCCTAATGCTCATGTAGTCGGTTCATCAACTGCCGGAAATATTTTAGATGATGCTGTTAGTGAGTATCCAGCCGTAGCAACTGCGATTAGTTTTGATAAGGGGAAAATTGCTGTAAATTTTTCGGTAATTAATCCTAACAATTTACACAATGATGCAAAAGCATTAATAGACAACTTAGAAAAAGAGAATCTTAAACATGTATTTGTATTAGCACAAGGTCTTAAAATAGATGGTTCCGACTTTGTAAAAGGTTTAAACAGTGATAGAGATATCACCGTGACTGGTGCTTTAGCAGGAGACTCTTTTACATTTGAGGATACTTATGTTATTGCTGATGAATTAAGTGGAAACAATATTGCCGTTGCCATTGGTTTTTACGGTGATTCTCTTCATATTGGTATTGGTTGTAAGGCTGGATGGGAAGAGTTTGGAGCAAAAAGAGTGGTTACTAAGGCTATTGGAAATGTGGTTTACGAGATAGACAATAAACCAGCCCTGGAACTTTACAAAATGTACCTTGGTGAGTATATTAAAGATTTGCCGGCTAGTGGATTGCTTTTTCCATTGAGTGTAAAGACAAGTAAAAATGATAAAAATGAAGTTATTAGAGTTATGATGGGTATCAATGCAGATCAGTCTATTATTTTTGCCGGAGATGTACCCCAAGAATCTGAAGTTCGTTTAATGAAAACAAATATAGACAACCTTGTAGATGGAGCAGCTTTAGTGGCAAATAGTATTAAACCCTATAATTCTAAACGTTCTCTGGCGTTAACTGTAAGCTGTAGTGGTAGACGTAGTGTCTTAAAACAACTTGTAGATGAAGAGATAGAGGTAATGCAAAAAATACTTGGTGAGAGTTCACAGATGGTTGGTCTTTACNCTTATGGAGAAATAGCTCCATTTAGTGATGATTTACTCAACTGTNAACTACATAACCAAACTATGACAATTACTACTATATACGAGGNTTAAAATGCATCGGTTATTAAAAGCTCAACTTAAAAAAGCTTTTGGCAAAGAGTTTGATATAAGTGTTCAGGATAAGAAGTTGAAAAAATTCATAGAGCTTACTCAAGAGGCTTATGATGATTTTTACACTGAAAGAAAAATGCTTGAAAATACTCTTGAAGTCAATGCTAGAGAATTAACCGAATCAAACCGTGAAGTTACAAAAAACCATGAACTAATTAAAAGTGTTACAAACTCTGTCAGTGATGTGATTTATTATAAAGACTCTAATTTTAAATATATAGGGTGTAATAGGAACTTTGAGCTTATCGTTGNTAAATTAGAGCAGGAGATTATCGGTAAAGATGATTATGATTTATTTACTAAAGAGAATGCAGACAAATTCCGTCAAATAGATGAACTGATATTAAAAAGTTCAAAAGAACAAAAAGATAAGGAGTGGGTCAAATTTCCAAATNGAGAAGAAGCTTACTTTTTTACTCATAAAACACCACTTTTTAATATGACAGGNAATAAAATAGGAATTGTTGGAGTATCTCGTAATATAACAAATGAGTATAAACTTGAACAGGAACTTCAAAATAAACAAGCCCTCCTCGTACAACAAGACAGGCTCGCCTCAATGGGTGATATGATAGGTAATATTGCCCACCAATGGAGACAACCACTCAACAGCTTAGGGCTTATTGTGCAAAAGATAGGTTACTATGATACAGAGGACCTTCTAAAGAAAGAGGATCTTGATAAAAATATAGATAAATGTATGTCAATTATATATGGTATGTCTGATACAATTGATGATTTTCGCGATTTTTTCAATCCAAATAAAGAAAAAGATGACTTTTTAGTAAAAGAAGCTATTGACAAGGCGTACCATATTATTGAGCCTCATTTAAAAAATCTAGGCATACACTATGAAATCAACATAAAAGAAGAATTCACAATCAATGGTTTTAAAAATGAATTTTCTCAAGTTATATTAAATATTCTTAATAATGCTAAAGACTCACTTATTACAAACAAAACTGAGAAACCTTCTATCTTTGTTAGAGTATTTAAAGAACAAAAAAATATAGTAATTCATATTTTAGATAACGGTGAAGGAATTCCTAAAAAGCAAATTGACAAGATATACGACCCCTATTTTACTACAAAAGAAGAAGGTAAAGGGACAGGCCTTGGACTTTATATGTCAAAAATGATTATAGAAGATCATATGAAGGGTAAACTTAATGCCGAAAATACAATGCAGGGAGCAAAATTTACAATACTACTTAAATCAAATGATTAGTGATTGCGTACCTAATAAGCTCGGCGTTACTATTTAGTTGCATCTTCTCAAAAATTCTTTTCCGGTAAGTACTTATAGTTTTTGGTTTTATATCATACTTTTGAGCGATATGGTTGGGTTTTATCCCTTTTGCAATATCTAAGAAGACTTCGTACTCTCGTTTTGAAAGTCCTTGATGTAAAAGTTTAGACTCTGAAATTCTATTTTCACCTTTGTCATCTGCGGTTAACAAAACTCTATCTTCTAAAATATTTTCAAGCTTCTCAAGCAGTATATCAAGCTGTACCGGCTTAATAAGATACGCATCTACTTTTAAATCAATAGCACTCAATAAATACTCAGTATCATTATGAGCAGTTGCAAATATAAAAATAGAGTTTGAACTTATTTTTTTTGCTTCTTTAAGCATATCTACACCATTCATACATGGCATATCAATATCAGTAAACACAATATCAGGATGATACTTTTCTATTAGTTCCAGTCCTTTACAACCATCAGCTGCACTGTACACAAAGCCAAAATACAGCTCCATCACATATTGCAGCTCTTCCATGGATTCAGGTTCATCTTCAACAATTAAAATCGACAAACCTTGGTACAATTTACTTTTCATGGATGAAGTATAACACGAATAAACATTTGTACTCCTTTTTCCACTATGAATCATCTTTGAGACACGCTAAAATACATCAAAATAATATCTTTTACTTATATTAAAGGAACACAAACATGCAAGAACACATATTGAAAAGTGATGATTTCCTGGTATCACAAACTGATGAAAAAGGAAGCATACTTTTTGCAAATGAAGACTTTTGTAAAATTGCCGGATTTACACTAGAGGAGTTGGTTGGAAAACCACATAATGTAGTTCGCCATCCTGATATGCCAAAGGCTGCGTTTAAGGATTTATGGAACACTGTTAAAAGTAATAAAATCTGGACTGGTTATGTGAAAAACAGAACTGCTGATGGTGGCTACTACTGGGTTTTTGCAACTGTTTTTCCAAAATATGACAATGTAAACAAAAGAAATACATATATTTCATGTAGAAGAAAACCATCAGCTGACGAGATTCAAACAGCTGAAAATTTATATAAAACATTAAGATAGGACACAAATGAATACTTTAGTAAAAAATATAATATCAGCTGGCGTTTTTGCAATTTTAATTATTTCTCTATTTATAACAGACTCTTCATTGATTCATGCCGGAGTTGCTTTTATAGCTTTCGTTATTACAATCGCTATACAAATGCAACAATCCTCCAATGCTTCTACGAGTACTAAAAGAGTTTTAGATGAACTTATTGAACTGATAGACTTTAAAAGAAATCAAGTNACAACTAACGATAGTACTTCTGATAAGATCGAAATGCGTATCAACAAAATTATAAAAGAGTATCAAAATGTTGTTCTTCTAGATACAAAAGTTGCCGGAGAGATGGTTTTACTTGCTGATAAAGTTTCAAAAGGACACTATACTTGCAGAGTTGAAGCAGACAGTACAACACCACATGTTCATATACTTAGAAATAGCATGAATAACATGATAAGTTCTTCAGAAGACAATCTTGATAATGCCATCACAACTTTAAAAAACTTTGCACAAGGAACATTCACTTCACGCAGTGAAATAAATGTTGAAGCTAAAATGGCTGACCTTTTAGAGAATATAAACTTACTTGGTCAATCACTTCAAGATATGCAGCAAAAGAATACAGATACTCAAACTCAGATACAAGAGAGTTCAAACCAACTAAATGAAACAATATCAAATGTTACAGACACTACAATTTTAGACCTCAAAGGAATGATTAACTCAACGGTAAATCGTATTCATGCTATTTCTGAAAAAGAGAATGAAATGGTTGGTAACCTGCAAGAACTTGTAGCAAATGCAAATGAGACTAAAGAGATACTCTCAAATATTGGAGATATTGCAGATCAAACTAACTTACTTGCACTAAACGCAGCGATAGAAGCAGCACGTGCCGGTGAACATGGTCGTGGTTTTGCTGTTGTTGCTGATGAAGTCAGAAAACTAGCAGAGAGAACTCAAAAAAGTCTGGCTGAAACATCAGCAACTACCAATGTTCTCATTCAGTCCATTTCTGAGAGTTCTGATTCTTTAAACCATAATGCGACTGAAGTTAACGATGTTTCAGCTGACATAGGTCTTATAAGTGATAAAATGGATGAAATCATATCTACTCTTAATGGATTAACTAAGTAGATAAGGAGTTCCACTTGAGTACAAAGAGTTTATATATTGATACACTAAACTCTCCTCTGTTCTCGAGTGGTCCTATTGTAATATTCATATGGAAAAACACTCATAACTGGCCTGTTGAAGCAGTNTCTAGTAACCTAAAAGCATTATATGGATATGAAANAGAACAATACACTTCAAACTCCATCGCTTATATAGATCAAATACACCCTGATGATTTAACNCGTGTTATAGATGAAGTCACAATAGCATCTCAAAATAAACTAACAAACTTTTCTCATAAACCATATCGATACAAAGATGCTTATGGAAAGTATCACTGGGTAAGTGATTTAACTACTATTTTGTATGATAAAAAAGGTAATATCACTGAGTATGTAGGGTACTTAACAGACATAACACAAAGTATTGAAAATCAGAACAGACTCATTGAACAAGAAAGAAAGTTTAAAGAGTCTCTTGAAGTACAAAAAAAAGAGTTAGAAAATGAAAAAGAGTTATACCATTTAATCTTTAAAAACAATGCAGACAGTGTACTTTTAATTGATGTCCAAACGCAGACATTTATAGACTGTAATACAGCAGCTATAAAGACTTTAGGTTACGATTCAAAAGATTCTATATTAAATCTACATCCAGCAGAACTCTCTCCAAAATTTCAGCCAGATGGAAAACTTAGTAGAGAAAAAGTTCTCAAGAATGAAGAGATGGTTGCCAAACATGGTTCTCATACATTTGAATGGAAACATTTAAAGAAAGATGGAACTGAGNTATGGATTGAAGTTAGTCTCAAATCCATAGCATTAAAAGGTAGAAAAGTTATCTATACGGTATGGAAAAATATAGAAGAGGAGAAACGTATCGCTCATGAGCTAGAGGAACAGCGAACACTACTTATTCAACAAGCAAAACTTCACTCAATGGGTGAAATGATTGGTAACATCGCCCATCAATGGCGTCAACCACTCAATGCACTTGGTTTAATTATGCAAAAGCTACAGCTGTTTGAGAGTCATGGAGTGTTGGATGCAAATAAACTAAACTCTTCAATAAACAAAAGTATGTCCTTAATCAACAACATGTCTACTACCATTGATGATTTTCGCGGATTTTTCAATCCTAAAAAAGTACAAGAGGACTTTTTTCTCACAGATTCAATATCAGACGCATATAACATATTAGACGCTACACTCAAAAACAACGCTATAACATTTAAACTAAATATAAAAGATGCTGACTTAAGTATTTATGGTTACAAAAATGAATTTTCGCAAGTGATACTAAACTTACTTAACAATGCTAAAGATGCCTTAATTGAAAAACAGATAGAGCATGCATATATACATGTTGATATTAAGAAAAAAAATAATCATATCGAAATTGAGGTTGCTGATAACGGTGGAGGAATCTCAAATAATATAGAGGATGACATTTTCAATCCATACTTCACAAGTAAAGAAGAAGGAAAGGGAGACGGGATAGGTCTCTATATGTCAAGAATGATTATAGAAGAGCATATGAATGGTAAACTCTCCTATAAAAACACTAGTGATGGTGTATGTTTTAAAATTATCATATAGAAATTTTAATTCCTCACGTAACCTTCTAAATAATCAACCTTCTTCTTTCTTATACCTCTTCTCTAAATATAAAAATATCTTAGTCGTATAGTGCATCGGTATAAACCAAACAAATATACCAACTGGTAAGCTCAGGAGTATCGTAAAACCATTCTCTTTAAAGTAATTACTGCTTAGATACATTATATAAAAAGCAAAAAAAGTAATCGACACACCGACAAAATACTTTGCATATATCACTAAGGTAAAAACAACACCTGTCTCTTTCATTCTTTTAGCAGTGTAGTAAGTAACTCCTGATACTAAAGAGAAAAGTGCAAAGTACTGTACTAATTCATCTATATTTAACATATTTTCTCTCCTAGTTTATATGTGAAATGATAGCAAAGAATTCAACTAAAATATAAACTACATCTTATAACTATATTTTTAAGTACAAAATTAGTAATATTTTCATACTCTACCAAAAATCAAATACAAAGAACAATTAATGTCAAACAGATTAGAAAAAGAAGATTCACCCTACCTACAGCAACATAAAGAGAATCCAGTTGATTGGTGGCCATGGTGTGATGAAGCATTTGCTAAAGCAGAAGCTGAGAACAAAGCGATATTCATAAGTATAGGTTACTCATCATGTCACTGGTGTCATGTTATGGAAGGGACTGTATTTGAAAATCAAGAGTGTGCAGATATTTTAAACGCAGACTTTGTTTGTATTAAAGTCGACCGTGAAGAGAGACCTGATATAGATAAACATTTTCAAGAGGTACATCAACTCTTAAATCGTCGTGCCGGTGGATGGCCAACTTCTATATTTTGTACTCCACAAAATAAACCATTTTTTGCAGGAACATATATACCCCCAGAGTCAAATACAGGGACTATTGAGGGGATGGGATTTAAAGAGTTAACTCGTCTTATCGCTACAAAGGTAGAGAAGTCAGATACTCAACTCTTTGAGAATGCAGATGAGATTGAGGGCTTTTTAAACAAGGTTGAACACCCAACAGAAGCGACAGTTTTAAAAGAGAGTTTTTCAAAAAACTTTATGCTTCAAGCACAACAAAACTACCAAACTAAAGATGGCGGTTTTTCAGTCGCTCCAAAATTTCCTCACGCTTCAACCCTCAATACACTCTTGACTATTGATAGACTCTACGATGACAAATCTGCTAAAGCAATGCTCACGCATACTCTAAACTCTATGAAAAAAGGTGGCATGTATGACCTTGTAGATGGTGGTTTTTGTAGATACTCAACTGATAATATGTGGCTTATACCCCATTTTGAAAAGATGCTTTACGATAATGCCCTACTTTGTGAGATTTATACAAAAGCTTATCTAACATACAAAGATGAAACATATCTGCAAACTGCAAAAGAGATTGCTGACTTTTGGCAAAACTTTATGAGTGAAGACAACCTTTTTTATAGTGCAAGTGATGCTGACTCCCAAGGTGCAGAAGGAACTTACTTTACATATACATATGAAGAGGTCTATAACATTTTAAAAGAGAATAGCTATGACAATATAGAGGCTATTCTACAAGAGATCTCTATCACTCATGATGGGAACTTTGAGGGAAGAAGTATTGTCAGATTTGAAAACTCCATTGTACCAGAGTGGTTTAAAGACGTAAAACCTGTGCTTCAAAAGCTCAGACAATCAAGAGAGTATCCATTTATAGATAAAAAAATTCAAGTATCTTGGTCGAGTATGATGATTAACGCTCTCTTTACCCTTGGTACGACAGATTCTAAGTACAATGAGATGGCTATAAAAAGTCTTGATGCACTTTTAGAGACTATGTTCTTAGATGGTACGCTTTATCACACAACTCTTATTCATAAAACTCCAAAAGTAGAAGCTTTCTTAGAAGATTATGCTTTTCTCTCTCAAGCTCTACTAAACGCATATAAACACACAGGAAATGAGCTCTATCTTATACACGCACAGAGATTTGTGAATAAGGCTCTTGAAAAGTTTTATGACAAAGGTCAATGGAACTTTAGTGCGGGAGAATTCACTACAAAAGCTGAAACATCTGACAACACATATACAAGTTCTATCAGTATCATGCTAGATGCACTAATATCACTAGGAACACTTCTTGAAGATGAAAAGTATACTCATTTTGCATTTAAAACTATGGAGTACAACTCTTATGAATTAGGACGTAANCCNATNTANTTTCCATATATGCTCACGCAAGTATTTAGATATCTCAAAGGGGATAGAGTTATAAAATCAACTGAAGATAATTTAAAAGCATCCTCTTTAGAGTTAGCTACACTGGATTATCCATTTATACTCTATAAGACAAGTGAAGATATAGACTTCATGATTTGTGGAGATAAAAGCTGTTTTTCTAACACTTCAGATATAAATGAGGTAAATACTCTTCTTACAAACTCTTTTTAATATTAGTTGATTTATAATTGAGTTAGATGATATACAAGGAGTTTAATTTGGGTGATAAAAGAGATATGATAGATGATGAACTAAAAGATGGTTCTGTGATAGCGGATATAGTTCATGACGATAGAAGAAAAACAAAAAAGGGTAGAAAAAAAGACTCTGATAGAAGGTTCAAAGAAGGAAAAAAGAAGCGCGTTGCCGTATGGGTAAAAGATGAAGTACTTCAGTATGAAAGTGANTTAAAAGAACTTCAGATTGAACTTCTTAAGATGCAAAACCATGTAAAAGATACTGGCCAAAAAGTTCTTATGATATTTGAAGGTCGTGACGCTGCCGGCAAGGGTGGTACGATTAAAAGAATTACAGAGCACCTTAACCCACGTGGTGCTAGAGTTGTTGCACTTGATAAACCAAGTGATACAGAGAAGACACAGTGGTACTTTCAACGTTATACACAACATCTTCCATCAGCTGGAGAGATAGTACTTTTTGATAGAAGCTGGTATAACCGTGGTGGAGTTGAACCTGTTATGGGATTCTGTTCACAAGAGGAGCATAAAGAGTTTTTACACGAAGTTCCTGAGTTTGAAAAGATGCTTGTGAACTCTGACGTTATGATTTTCAAATTCTACTTCTCTGTATCTAAAAATGAGCAAAACAGACGCTTTAACAAACGTAAAACTGACCCTCTAAAACAGTATAAACTCTCACCCGTAGATGAGAAATCACAAGGTCTTTGGGATAAATATACCATCGCTAAATACTCGATGCTTTTAGCTTCTCATACTGAACATGCACCATGGACTATAATCCGTTCGGATAATAAGAAAAAAGCTCGTATTAACTGTATTAAACATATATTAAATCATGTTGATTATCCAAATAAAATTAAACCTAAAAAGCTGATCGCCGATGATAAGATTAGAATTCATGCAAATGATGAGATTAGAATTATGGAAACAGAGATGTCTCTGAAGAAAAACCAGTCATAGGAGAAAAGATGAAATCATTAACTTTACTAACTATTTTAGCGCTAGGTGCTGCGACTATGTTTACTGCTTGTGAACGCAACGATTATCAACATCCCGGTTATCGTTCCGGTCAAGTTAAGTAGTTAGACAGCTCGACTCTTTCTGTTCTTAATGTATTTTTGCTATAATCATTCTTTAAAATAAAGAGGTGCTTATGCTTAAAACATTGGGAAAATTTATATTCATGATTGAACTTGGGTATAAGTATATTAATATTTTTAAAAAAACTTTTTTTCATCCATTTATATCCCTTAAACCAGCCTATAAAGAACTATCTATTAATCGTCAAGACTACTCAAACGCAGTACTTGACTTTTTAAATATAAAAGTTGATGTAGTTGGTACTCTACCTGAACAAGATAGAATTCTTTATGCAATAAATCACCGTTCACTCTTAGATATTTTAGTTATGGAAAATATCTTTTCAACTTCAAGAAAAAATGGTACATGGATAGCAAAGCAAGACCTTTTTGATCATCCTTTTTATGGAAAGTTTTTTAAATACAGCGGCTGTATGAGTGTTGATTTAAACAACGGTAAGGGGATGCTGAAGTTCTTTAAAATGATGAAAAAAACCTTTGCCAAAGTGGATGACTTTAACATATACATATTTCCAGAGGGTGAAAGACATAAAAATGAAGGTCTTTTAAAGTTTCAAAACGGAGCTTCAAAAATAGCTAAGGCAAATGGACTTGATGTTGTACCTGTTTTTATACATGATACACTAGAGACTGTCTTTGAAAATGCTCCATACAAAGAGACAAAAGTAGTTGAAGTACATATTGGAGACCTAGTCGACCATAAAGAGTTGGAACATCACTACGTAAACTTTATGAATGAAAGAAAAGGAATTCAATGAATCTCGGTGTAAATATAGATCATGTTGCAGTCTTAAGAGAAGCGAGACAGGTTAATGATCCAGATATCCTACAAGCTCTTTATGTAGCTTGTGAGAGTGGAGCTGACCAGATAACTATTCACCTGCGTGAAGATAGACGTCATATACAGGATATAGATGTAAAAAATATCATGNCACACTCAAAACTTCCTGTAAATCTAGAGTGTGCTATTGANAGAGACATTTTAAATATAGTTAGCAGCATCAAGCCACATCGCGCTACGTTAGTTCCTGAAAAACGTGAAGAGGTAACAACAGAGGGTGGACTTGATGTTTTTGGTCACTCAGATGAGATATCTTACGCCATAGAGCAACTCCACGACTCTATCATCCCTGTTTCACTCTTTGTTGACCCTAGCCAAGAAGCTATGGAGAAGTCAAAAGAGTTAGGTGCNGAGATGGTTGAACTTCATACTGGTGCATTTGCAAATCTTTTTGCTATGCTACACTCAAATCTTTCTCACTCAAATCACTCTGTAAAAGAGTACGAGCTTCCACGTTATGAGCTCTCGAGTAGACTCGAGAAATCCATAGAAGATATTAAAAACGCAGCAGTTCACGCAAATAAGTTAGGTCTTGAAGTAGCAGCAGGACATGGACTTAATTATCATAATGTTCATGAGATGATGAAGATAGAAGAGATAATTGAGCTAAATATCGGTCAAAGCATCATTGCGAGAAGTGTTTTTTCAGGTTTAGCAGATGCTGTTAAAGAGATGAAAAGACTCACTACAAGATAATGACTAAACCAACTATAGCCATTAGTGTTGGCGACTTAAACGGTGTTGGGATTGAGATAGCCCTTAAAGCTCATAGAGAAATTTCAAAACTCTGCTCTCCTCTTTACTGCATCAACTCCAACTTACTAAACNTTGCTGCAGAACTTCTAAATGTCAACATTCCAGATGATTTTAATATCCACAGTGTTGCTGGGGAGTTTGAGATAGACGCAGGAGTTGTAAACGCAGACTCTGGAAGATACTCTTACGACTCGTTTATGAGTGCAATA